>JAEEGH010017288.1_pt1 | contig 15394 bp, 7 predicted proteins | sample 9134181 | NCBI WGS metagenome assembly JAEEGH01 (sample SAMN16246544, study PRJNA631951) | gut metagenome | biome: gut microbiome; feature: rumen; material: DP-attached | host: Bos | place: Iran: Karaj | collected 2018-10 | reverse complement strand
ATGTTCATGACCGTATCGGTCACCTTGTCCTGGTGCATACGGTACAGGTCATCGCGTCCCGCGGTAAAGAGCAGTCGGGCCGAATAGTCCATCTCATCCACGAACTCTATGTAACCCATGCGGGTAAGTATGCGCAGGGCACTGTCGGTGGGTATGACGGGCAGCTAATACTGCTTACAGAACTCTCCCAGTGAGAATGAGTAGGTGCAGCCGCGGCCGTCGCCTACAGCCATCTCGTAGTAGAATCCCAGTTTCTCATAGACGTCGCGTATGAACTCCTCCTTGGGGAAGTTGTCACTTATGCGCTTGCTTACGGTACGTTTGTCGCCCGGTGAATACAGCAGCACGGCGTATGAACGCTTTCCGTCACGTCCCGCGCGTCCGGCCTCCTGGAAATAGGCCTCGATGGAGCTGGGTATGTCCATATGGATTACGGTGCGTACATCGGGCTTGTCTATACCCATTCCAAAGGCGTTGGTTGCCACTACCACGCGGTAACGGTTATCGGTCCAGGCCTTCTGGCGCTCGTCCTTTACCACCTGGTCCAGTCCGGCGTGGTAGAATGTGGCGGGTATGCCGTTGGAATTAAGGAAATCGGCCACCTCCTTTGTGCCGGCGCGGTTGCGTACGTAGACTATGCTTGTGCCGGGCACGCGGTCCAGTATGTGTTTGAGCTCCAGGAGCTTGTTCTCAGTCTTGCGGACTACGTATGAGAGGTTCTCGCGGAAGAAACTCATGCGGATGACGTTCTTCTCCCTGAATCCCAGCTTGTCCTGGATATCGTCAGTGACCTGTGGGGTGGCGGTGGCGGTAAGTGCCAGCACGGGGACATCGGGCAGCTCCTTGCGGATATCGGCGATGGTCAGGTATGAGGGGCGGAAATCATAACCCCACTGGGATATGCAGTGTGACTCATCGACCGTGAGCAGGCATATCTTGAGATGGCGCAGCTTGGTTCGGAACAGGTCCGATGAAAGGCGCTCGGGCGATACGTACAGGAACTTGTAACCGCCGAATATGCAGTTCTCCATGACGGCTATTATCTCGTCACGTTTCATTCCGGTGTGGATGGCGGCGGCTTTGATGCCGCGGTCGCGGAGATTGCGCACCTGATCCTTCATCAGGGCTATGAGCGGTGTTATTACCAGACAGACTCCGTCCATGGCGAGGGCGGGAACCTGGAACGTGATACTCTTACCGCCTCCGGTAGGCATGAGCCCGAGAGTGTCACGGCCGTTGCCGATGCTCTCGATTATCTGCTCCTGTATGCCTCGGAAACTGTCGTAACCCCAGTATTGTTTGAGTATCTCCAGGTAGTTCATGGCCGCCTGTCAGGCTTTTTGCTCAGGCTGGTTGGGCTTTATGCTCTCAATCTGGAGCAGAACGTCCCCCTGCTTGAAGTTGTTTTCCTCAATGGTATAGCAGATATCAAACGACTTCTTGGTTTTGATATAGCTTACGTATGAACTCTGACCGAATGCTATGCCGTTGAGCGGATGGCCGCTCTTGCTGTCAATCAGTTCGAGTTTGATGTGTTCATGGCCGCGTCCCACAACCTTGCTGGTACCGTAGTCATAGACATTGCGGGTGCGGAATATCGGCTTGCTGTTATCGGGGCCGAAGGGCTGGAATTTCTTGAGGTCACGGAAGAACTTGGGTGTGATGTCCTTGAAGTCCAGATCAGCGTTGATATCGATCGATGCCTCAATCTGGTCGGGCTCGATATGGGTCGATACGTACTCCTCAAAGCGGCGTTTGAATTCATCCACGTTCTCTACCTTAAGTGAGAGTCCGGCTGCATAGGTGTGTCCGCCGAAATTCTCCAGCAGGTCCTTGCAGCTCTCAATGGCCTTGTAACCATCAAATCCCGACACGGAACGGGCCGATCCGGTTGCCAGGTCGCCGGTCTTGGTCAATACCACAGCCGGTTTGTAGAAGACCTCGGTCAGACGTGATGCCACGATACCTATCACACCGCGTTTCCACTCGGCGTTGTAGAGTACTATGGCGTGGCGGTTCTCACCGTCCTCAAGGTTGGTGACGATGTTGTTGGCCTCCTCGGTCATCTCCTTGTCGTCCTTCTTGCGGTCATCGTTCTCCTTGTCTATGTTCTCGGCCAGTTCAAGTGCGCGGCTAAAGTCTTTCTCGACCATCAGGTCAACGGCCTTCTTGCCGCTGCTCATACGGCCGGCGGCATTCAGACGCGGACCTATCTTGAATACTATATCGTTTATGGTCAGGTTTTTATCTGACAACTTGCAAACCTGTATGATGGCTTTGAGTCCGGTGCAGGGATTGCTGTTGAGCTGCTCCAGGCCGTAGTGGGTAAGCACACGGTTCTCACCCATTATGGGAACTATGTCCGATGCCGTGCTCACTGCCACCAGATCCAGGCTGGGCAGCAACTCACTGAAAGGAATGCCGTTGTCAAGTGCATACGCCTGCATAAGCTTGAACCCCACACCGCAGCCCGAAAGGTGCTTGAACGGGTATGTGGAGTCAAAACGCTTGGCGTTCAGGATGGCCACTGCCGGTGGCAGTTCGTCATCGGGTACGTGGTGGTCACATACTATGAAGTCGATGCCCTTTTCTTTGGCATAGGCTATCTCCTGTATGGCCTTGATGCCGCAGTCCAGCACTATTACCAGTTTTACGCCAGTCTCATAGGCGTAATCCACACCTTGGACCGATACTCCGTAACCCTCATTGTAACGGTCCGGAATGTAATAGTCCAGATTGTCATAATCCCTTTTAAGGAAATTGTACACCAACGCTACGGCTGTGGTGCCGTCAACGTCATAATCGCCGTAAACCAGAATGCGCTCGCCGCGCTCAATGGCGCTGTTGATACGTGCTACCGCCTTGTCCATGTCATCCATGAGCCAAGGATCAAGCAGTTCGTTCAGTTGCGGGTTAAAGAATTTCTGTACTTCGGTCTTGTCTTTTATGCCTCTCTCAATCAGAAGGCGGCAGAGTACGGGACTGATCCCGACAGCCTTTGAAAGTTCATTGGCTGCCTCTGTCATCTCCGGGGTGGGGGGCACATAATTCCATCTGAAGTTCATTATTTATGTTATTTTTTATTTTATCCATGAGTTGAAGTTTTAGGTCCCCTAAAGAGACCGGTTTGTTCCAAAATGCAAAGATATAAAATAAAATAAAAAAAGAGGCGTTGTGTGAACGTCTCTTTTCTTATATGTTCGGAATTATAATCTGCTGTTACTTGATGCCAAGTTTTTTCTTAATATCCTTGGGCAGGGCGTCCTTGTGAACCAGGATGTTGATGGTTTTCAACGCAACGTAAGCATCGCTGGCATACCAGATACCGTTGTTGCCGGCTGTGGTGTTCCATGAGTTCTTTACCATGAAATACTCCTTGCCGTTCTGGTCCTTGGCGATACCGAATATCTGCATGCCGTGGTCATCGGTGGTCTCCCAGTTGTCAAAACCCTCCTGACGCATCTCCTGGGTGATCTCCTTCTCCTGTCCGGGCTCGCGCAGAATTTTGTTCTCCTTGTCCTCATCGGTGGGTATTACACATACTGCGGGTTTTGAACGCAGGAATCCGGGTTCGGATACATCGGCACCCCAGGCAAATGTGTAACCGTTCTTTATTGCGTTGTGCATTACCTGCATGAACTCGTCAAGCGGCAGGTTGTATGACTGACCCCAGCGCCAGTTATCCTGTATCTCAATGATGAACTGCTCATAGAAAGGATGGTGGGTGAATGATGTAAGTGATACGTAATCATCCATGTTCAGACCCAGGGACTGGGCGTATGACTGCGGGGTGTATTCCTTGCCGTTGTAAGTAAACTTCTCAGGGCACTCGCCAATGTAGGCGTCGTAGATTCCGGAGAATCCTTTCTGCCATACATCGGTCAGTTTCTTTATGTTGCTCTTGGCCAGGGCGTCTACATATGCCTTGGCTACGGCGGTCAGTTCAGAGTGGTTAATGCGGTCACTCTTGTACATGATGCCGGGCATAACCTCCTGGGGAACCATACCGTAGTTTCTCCAGCAGTAAACCACATCATAGAAACTGCCTCCCTGTGCAAACTCAATGTCTCCGTGCAGGCGTACGGCTGCCTTGGCGCGGTCCTCCATAGTCTTGTGAACCACGAACATCTCGGCCAGGTCATGCTCGCCCTTGCCCAGGCGGAGCAACTCCGACTCAAAGAATCCTATTGATGAGAATGACCAGCAGGTACCGGAGTTGGCCTGGTCCTTGACTGGTGTTATTCCAAGTGAATCAACTGTTGTGAACTGGTAACCTTTAGGTGCCTCTTTCTTCTCTGCTTCCTGTGCGGAAACAGTTGCGCCTAAGAGCACCAATGATGCGATAATGAATATTCTCTTCATACTTATAAATGATGATTTTTGATTTTCGTGACGTCAAATGTATTCTTTTTACCCCATTCGGCAAAGCTTATAGACCGAAAAACGCTATATTCGCGGCATATTTATCCATTGGTATCAATGCTTTACTCCAAATACTCTGACAATAATATCCTGATACAGACCGGAAAATGGGCTCCGGAGGGTGATGGGCACATTACCGAGTCATTCTCCGTGCTCACGCTCACAGACGTCATGCTCCCTTTTGAGAGACAACTGGACCTTTTGCTGGCGCAGACGGCCCAGGTGGTGCAGTCCCAGGGTACTCCGGTGCTGATGCGTTTCTTTCTGAGTGATCCGGCCAATCAGACCGCACTGCTTCGTGAGCGTCTGGTGTTTGACTGTCCTGTATCGGTTATCGGCCAGACTCCTCTTAACGGAACCAAGATATCGGCAATGATATGGTGCCGTCAGTCAGCTGCCATATGCCGTATCAGTGACCGGATGCACAAGGTCACCGAAAGAGGTATTGACGAGTATTGGTTTACAGGCGGAGTATCTGACGCCGACGGCTCTTACAACCAGACGGTAGCCCTTCTGGATGAACTGAGCGGGGAACTTGAATCGCAGGGACTTTCACTTGAAAACGACTGCATGCGCACCTGGCTCTTTGTCCAGAACATAGATGTCAATTACAAGGGTGTGGTAGAGGGTCGCAATACCGTTTTTGACCGTCACGGACTTACTCCCGATACCCATTTCATAGCCAGCACCGGGATAGAGGGCCGTACAGCCGAGTATAACAACAAAGTCATGCTTGATGCCGTAGCCGTATCGGGTCCCGGTATCCAGGTAAAATATCTGAACGGTGAGAGCCATCTGAACCGGACTTCACAGTATGGCGTAAGGTTTGAACGCGGCACACAGGTAGAGTATCCCGACCGCCGTCATGTGTACATATCCGGCACTGCCAGCATTGACAATAAAGGAAAGATTCTGTACGAAAGAGATATTGTGAGCCAGACCGACCGCATGATAGAGAACGTGCAGGTCCTGCTCAATGAAGCCGGATGCGGGTTCCCGCAGGTAGGTGCAATGATTGTGTATCTGCGTGATTCGGCAGACTATGGCGTTGTTAAGAAAATATTTGACACCCGTTTCCCCGATTGCCCCCGGGTAATAGTGCAGGCTCCTGTCTGCCGTCCGGGCTGGCTGGTTGAAATGGAGTGCATAGCCGTATATTAAGGAATGGAGAACAAAGGCTCGTCAGTACTGCTCATTTACACCGGCGGCACCATCGGAATGAAAGAGGACAGCCGCGGTGCCCTGACACCGTTTGACTTTGACGGGCTGATGGAGTTTGTGCCTGAACTTGGTAAATTCACCTGCAGGATTGACCATTATTCATTCTCACCCCTGATAGACTCATCGGACGTGGAGCCGTCACTTTGGGTGCGTCTGGCAGAGATCATCCGTGACCGCTATGATGAATATGACGGATTCGTGATCCTGCATGGAACCGATACCATGGCCTATTCGGCATCGGCCCTGAGCTTTATGCTGGAGAACCTTTCCAAACCGGTAATCTTTACCGGAAGCCAGCTTCCTGTGGGGCGTCCCCGCACCGACGGCAAGGAAAACCTGATTTCATCGGTCGAAATAGCGGTTGCCAAGAACCCCGACGGCAGCGCCGTTGTACCGGAAGTCTGCATATTCTTCAACTCGCAGCTGCTGCGCGGAAACCGCAGCACCAAGGCCGACTCAACGTCGTTCCACGCATTCCGCTCTCCCAACTATCCGCCGTTGGCCACTGCCGGAATAGATATCCTCTACAACGACAAGCATATTCTGCGTCCTTCATCGGCCGCATTCCGCATAAACACCTCTCTTGATACACGCGTATCCATACTCAAGGTGCATCCCGGCATCACTCCCCAGGTGGTACGTGACATCCTTCTGGGTTCCGATACCCGAGCCGTCATCATTGAGACATACGGATCTGGTAACGCCATCTCCAAAGACTGGTTTGTGGATATTGTGCGGGAGTCATCGGCCATGGGTAAGGTACTGCTCAACGTGACTCAATGCCTGGCCGGTACGGTCAATATGGACCTGTACGCTACCGGACGAGCCCTGCGTGATGCAGGCGTAGTATCGGGCCGGGACCTCACTACCGAGGCCGCTCTGGCCAAGTTGTTCTTCCTGATGGGATCCACAACAGACAATTCAGAAGTCAAGCGCCGTCTGATGCTCAATCTGCGCGGTGAAATATCCTGAAAAAATACGTTAAATTTTCAAACTAAATTATTTGGTTTTATTAACTGAATTGTTTTTCTTTGCCAAAGAACCGATTAATTGAATTATCCTTCTTTGTCGCAATGAAACGTCTGCTTGTTGTAACATTGCTTGTATTGCAGTCATTATCTTTTGCTTACGCAAAGGAGACAGGAGGGCAGGAAACAAAAGAATCCGCAAGCCCTACCAATGAACTTGTGCGTTTTGCGGGAAACATCCGCCAATTCAACAGCATTTTTCCTCAGGAAAAGGTCTATCTTCAGTTTGACAACACATCGTACTATACGGGCGAGACCATCTGGTTCAAGGCATTCGTGGTCAATGCATCGACCCTGAATGAAGCCCGGAGTAAAGTACTGTATGTGGATCTGGTGGCACCTACGGGTGAACTTCTCAAACAGCAGAAACTCAAGGTTGAGAACGGACAGGCCGATGGCTCGTTCGTGCTCAAGGATCCTTCGACCGGACAAGCACGCAGCTTGCGTGGCATCCTGAATTATCCAAGCGGTTTCTACGAGATACGCGCATATACCAGCTATATGCTTAACTTCAGTGAGGAAACTGTGTTCTCACGCGTATTTGCCGTATATGAGAAGCCCAAGAAGGAGGGCAATTACATTAATGAGACTCCCACCATAAAAAAGCCCAAGCGGGATACTTACGATATTCGTCCCAAGATTGAAAAGCCAGGCAAGATAAACTGCACGTTCTATCCCGAGGGCGGACATATAGTAATGGGCAAGCCCTGCCGCGTAGCCTTCAAGGTAACCGATGCAACCGGATTCGGGGTCGATGCCACCGGAGTTCTGAAAACTGACGGACAGACATTCCAGACGCTCCATGACGGTATGGGCTGTTTTACATTCATACCTCAAAGCAACAGTAATCATGTTGAAATAACCGTTGGTAATAACTCTCATACATTTGATCTTCCACGCACCGAAAAGACGGGATGCGTCCTCTCTGTAGAACCATGCGGTCCGGACAGCATAAAAATGAAGGTTGATTGTACCCAAGGGTTGGAACACGGCAGTATCGGCATAACTCTGACCTGCCGTGGTGAACTTCTGGATTTCAGCATCCTTGATGTAAACCGGCCCGTAGAGAAAATCATATCCTTGCAGGATGTACCTGAGGGCGTGTGCAGGATACACATATTCGGCAGTTCAGGCAATATTTACGCCAGCCGTTCATTCTATCATCACAGCCTGGATTACAAGGTTCCGGTACTTGAGGCCACTGCCGACAAACGGTCCTACAAGCCGTTTGAGAAGGTGGCTCTGAGTTTCAACCTCAAGGATGAACTTGGCAATCCTTTTAAGAACAGTTTCTGTCTCTCCGTACGCGATGTCCACGGACAGGCCAATGCATGTGCCGATGACCTGCGCACGTCACTGCTGCTCTCATCGGACCTGAAAGGACTCATTGAGAATCCGTCATGGTATTTTGAATCGGATGCTCCCGAACGCGACCAGGCTCTTGACCTGCTGATGCTCGTGCAAGGTTGGGAAAGGTATGACTGGATGACTATGACCGGACAGAATGAATTCAGCGGTTCCCATCATGTTGAGGAGTCTCTCATGATGAACGGTTGGGTGCTGAACTCATCTGGCAGGAAAACACTTCCGGGTATAAAGATCAATGCCCTTCTGGCCAGACAGCTGAACGATGAACGTATCTCCAGCAAGTATACGTGTGTCACAGATTCCACTGGCTATTTCAGCATAGACATAGAACCGGACTTTTATGGCAATGCAACTTTCGGAATATATGCCAAAGCGCGCAAACGCCTGATAGGTCCCGATGCACGTATCAAGTTTGAACGTTCCGTCAAACCGGAAAGCCGTGCATTCCTGCAGCAGGAACTGCAGTTCAGGAACCGCAAAACAGGACCTGTAAAACTACCCGATGTAAAATATGAGGAGAGTGACGGCCTGCTTCCCGTTGTCATAAACGTTGATGACGGTATCCTTCTGCCGGACGTTGACATCAACGAGAAACGCAAGTACATAGACTACTTTACGTTTACCTCCTATAACGTGAGCGTTGATACTGAGATTGAAATGGACAGGGGAGAATTCTCGACCGATATGATGGGCTACCTTATAGGCAAAGGTTTTGATTTTGCCAATACGTCAACAGGTGATTTCTATACGATGCTCAGGGAAATAATGACTGCCAAAAATGACGTGGAAGTAAGTATGGGTGTGCTTGTCAACGGACTCAAACCGTTCTTCTACATTCATGATTCCAATTATTTCTATTATGCGGGCTCAAACGCAAACCCTGATTCCAGATTAATCAAGAGCATTCTGGTTTATGATCATCCGGTTACTTTGGGCGAAATACTTAAAGAGTGTACATTGATGCCCCAGTATATGAGAGACCCTTATACCACTCCTTTTATTGAGATTAAGGATGACCCGGAGGAGTTTCTACGTGACCTTAACGAGCGTTATCTGCTGATTGAGATTGTGGCAAAGGAGCGCAGGGAACTGGGTAAACTGGATTTTGATGAATACAACCTTAACAAGCGCATTACCACTATGGACGGGTTCTCGGTACCTTACGCTTACTACGGACCCGAATATCCCGACGGTCCCGTTCTGGGTGAAGTTGATTACCGCCGTACCCTCTACTGGAACCCCAATGTGGAAACTGACTCAACCAGCACAGCCCATGTTGAGTTCTACAACAACTCATACAGCACAAAATTCAACTTGAGCGGCGCCGGCATCACCGCCGGGGGTGTGCCTTACATACTTGATCAGGATTGGTAACTTAAACATTGCTGTTATGAAACGCCTGATTACTTTAACCCTAAGTTTGCTTATGACCCTGGCTCTTGTGAATGCAAGAGACGGAGAGGGCCAGGAGTCTAATGAGGCTGCCAGCATTACCCATGACCTGATGCGTTTTGCGGGTAACATCCATCAGTTCAACAGTATTTTCCCTCAGGAAAAGGTTTATCTGCAGTTTGACAATACATCTTACTATACAGGTGAGACCATCTGGTTCAAGGCTTTCGTGGTGAACGCTTCTACTCTGAAAAGAGCTCAGAGCAAGGTGCTGTATGTGGACCTGATATCACCCACCGGTGTGCTGCTCAAGCAGCAGAAACTCAAGGTTGTGGCCGGTCAGGCCGACGGTTCTTTCGTGCTGATGGACGGATCTACATCGCAGGCGCGTGAAAAACGCGGAGTGCTTGATTATCCCAGCGGATTCTATGAGGTCCGGGCCTATACGAATTATATGCTCAACTTCAGCGAGGAAGCCCTGTTCTCTCGCGTCTTTGCAGTTTATGAGAAACCTCAGGTTAACGGCAACTACTATGCTGAAGCTCCTGTTATAAAGAACCGTCTGTCAGATGGTACCGATGTGCGTCCCAAAACGGAATCACTGCGCAAAATCAACTGTAACTTCTATCCGGAAGGCGGTCATATCATCATTGGAAAACCCTGCCGCGTGGCCTTTAAGGTAACTGACGGGACAGGATTCGGAACCCATGCCGACGGCCGTCTTAACGGTACGGACATAAAGTTCAGCACCATTCATGACGGCATGGGCTGGTTCACCTTTACGCCTCAGGAAAAACGCAATCAGGTTGAACTGACCATAGACGGCAAGTCACACACATTCTCACTGCCTGCAGCAGAGCAGGAGGGGTGTGTCATGGCGGTTATGACCCATAACACTGACAGCATTATCCTTAAGATAGACTGCACTCCGCAGTTAGTCGGAACTACGCTCGGACTGGGTCTGACCTGCCGCGGCGAACTGATGGGATTTGATACATTCCGGACCGGATCAGGTTCAGTAGAGAAGGTCATCTCCATGCAGGGAGTCCCCGAGGGTGTATGCAGGGTATATCTGTTTGACGATGACGGCAAGATCTACGCAAGCCGTTCAGTCTATCATCACACCAGTGTGAAGGCAACTCCATCAATTGATGTCTATACTGACAAGGACAAATACGGACCTTTTGAGAAGGTTTCACTCCGGTTCAGTCTCAAGGACGGTAACGGAAATCCATTCCGTGACCGCTTCTGCCTGTCGGTACGTGATGTGCGCGGACAGGGAAACATACTGGCCGATGACCTCAGGACATCGATGCTGTTGTCATCGGACCTGAAAGGTTTCATTGAGAACCCCTCATGGTATTTTGATTCCGATGATCCGCAGCGCGATACCGCGCTTGACCTTCTGATGCTGGTGCAGGGCTGGGAACGCTATGACTGGCAGACCATGACCGGCCAGAAGGAGTTTCGCGAGAAGCATCGCGTTGAGGAGAACCTGACCATGAACGGCTGGATCATGAACTCATCGGGCCGCAAGCCTTTGGAGAATATTGAGGTTCTGGCCTCACTCATGCCCAATGATAAAAGGCTTTCTGAATCCTACTCATATGTGACGGATTCATCGGGCTATTTCGGCTTTGATATAGGACCTGACTTGTATGACAAGGCCAGGTTCTCTATCAGAGCCCAACCCGAGAGAAAGCGTTTGGTAGGTCCCGATGCACGTATCGTGTTTGACCGTTCCCTGTTGCCGTCTATCCGTGCATACATGCCTCAGGAACTGGTATTCAGCGGACTTCAGTCAATTGCAAGGAAACGTGACAAAACAATAGCTGATGTTGGTGAGCACGAACAGGAAACCGTAATCAGTGAGGATAGAGGCATTGTGCTGCCGGATGTAGAGATTGAGGAGGACCGTATGTACGTGGATTTTTTCAAGTTCACCGCATATGATGTGGTAAAGGATGTTGAACTGGAACTGGACAAGGGTGAATTCTCTACAGATCTGGAGGGTTACCTCACGGAAAAAGGTTTAGAGGTATTTGTATGGAAAGAGGTTGACCCAGAGACCGGAATAGAAACTACAAAAATAACAATCAACGGGTTTGAGCCGTTCTTTTACGTTCATGATTCCAAACGGTACAAGTACACGGGCGCTTTCAGTGATGATGTGGTTTCAAGATTGGGAATTGAATCCATGGACATTAAGAGTATAATGGTGTTTGACCGTCCCATGTTGTTGACAAACATTATTGAACAATGTCCTCTGTATAAGGAAAGCATTCCATTCCAGATGTTTCAGGATTCAATGTTAGAAATGGGCAAAGACCTGTTTTCAACTCGTATGCTTCTGCTGGACATTCAGATTAAAGAACCAGATGAACTTCCTACCAAGGATAAGATACTAGGCATTAATAAGCGTGTCACAACTGTTGAAGGCTTCTCGCGCCCGTATGAGTTCTATTCACCGGAGTATCCCAACGGACCAATCCCCGGTGATGTGGATTACCGTCGTACCCTGTATTGGAATCCCAATGTCATAACCGATAGCATCGGAAATGCAAAGGTTGAGTTCTACAACAGTTCCATCACGAATCATTTCAATGTATCGGCTGCCGGAATAACCGCTTCGGGCGTACCCTATGTACTGAATCAAAACTGGTGATTTTTATGAGAAGATTTTTGTTTGCTGTATTGTTGCTTTTCTCTGTTTCCCTGTATGGTCAGCATACCATTACGGGTGTAGTATTGGACAGTCTGACGCAGGAGCCGTTGCAGTCAGCCACTGTTTATGTGAACGGTACTACTCAAGGTACGGCAACTGATGCAGACGGACGTTTTGAACTTAAGGATGTAAGGCTTCCGGCTACGGTTGTGTTCAGTTTTGTGGGTTATCAGGCTCAGGCGCTTGAACTTAACCGTGATCCCGGAGCGCTGACAATCAGCCTTAAGACCAATGATGAACTCCCGGAGGTTGTGGTATCAGGTAAGAATGTACCTGACAAGAATGACCTGGATTATTTCAAGACCTATTTCCTGGGTGATGACAAATGGAGTAAACAGGCAAAGATCCTCAATGAGGATGCTCTGTTTTTTTATAGGACTACGGAATATTACCAGCCTTTATCCGAAGAAGATATGGTGATGGCAAGACGAGGCTTTGTAAATGCCAATCAAATAGCAGGGACTTATTTCAAGGCTTGGGCCAGTGAACCGCTGATAATTGACTTGCCCTCGCTGGGATATGAGGTTTATGTAGACCTGGTAAGATTTGAGGTAAAGCGCGAAAAGGCCATCACCACACACGATATGCTTGGCTACTTTTACTACAAGCCCTACACGAAAATGAGTCAACGTCAGGCTCGTACAATAGAGGGAAACCGTATGCGTGCGTATTACGGATCAACCCAGCATTTCCTCAGGTCTCTTTCAGAGGACCGGCTGACCGAAAACGGCTACACGCTGTCATTGCTTAAGGAAGTAAAGAAAGGCCGCAAAGTCATATCATCGTATATGCCTTTCAATATGAAGGACCACTTCATTGATACCGGGGGCCGCACAATTCAGGTGCGTGACCTTAAGGATGAGGACCTGAGAATAAGATACTACTACAAGAATGACGGCTCGCCCTGGGACTTTTCGGCAAAGGGCAAGGGCATCCGACGTTACTCGGAGTCCAATATAATATTCCTGCATGATACCTGTACGTTCTCCAAAACAGGCATCATAACTGACAATAACATACGGTTCAAGGGTGAAATTACCAAGAGAAAGGTAGCGTCAAGCCTTCCGGACGACTATATCTCACCTGCAGACACAATAAAACCCAATGTGACGGATTATGCCAGTGAACTGATGAAGTTTGCCGATAACATACGTGAGTTCAACAGCATGTTCCCTCAGGAGAAGGTCTATCTGGAGTTTGACAACACGGCCTATTTCCAGGGTGAGAACATATGGTTCAAGGCATTCGTGACGCATGCCAGCACACTGGAGCGTGCTCCGAGCGGCGTGCTTTATGTTGATTTCCTGGCTCCTACCGGTGAACTCATACTCCAGCAGAAACTCAAGATAGAGGCGGGGCAGACTGACGGTGCCATTCCTCTGCTGGATGCCGGAACGTTCCAGACCCGTGAAAAGCAGGGTGTCCTGGCTTATCCCAGCGGATTCTACGAGATAAGGGCCTACACCCAGAATATGCTTGATTTCAGTCCCGATGCCATATTCTCACGTGTAATACCGGTCTACACCCAGCCCAAGTATGTGGGAGAGTATGACCGTTCACGTGTGGAAAACAACGAGGGCAATCCCCGTCTGGAGAAGATACGCGGTGAGACAATAGAGCCTAAGCACAAGATAAATGTGTCATTCTACCCTGAGGGTGGTGACCTTGTTAAGGGACTTCCGTCAAGAGTGGCGTTCAAGGCTATCGGCAGTGACGGATTCGGCATAAACGGGTCGCTTAAGGTTCAGGGACTTGCAGATTCCGTAAAGACCGTTCATGACGGAATGGGATCATTCGTTTTCATTCCCAAGGGATCCGAATCTGCCGATTTCATAACATCCGACGGAAATGGTGTCAGCACCGGTTTGCCAAAGGCTGTAAGCAGTGGTTATTCCATGATATCCGATATGCTGCCAGGCTCACGTCTGGAGGTGAGCATATGGCGCACCGAGGACCGTGTGGGCGAGCAGACGGCCCTTGCAGTAACCTGCCGCGGTCAGGTTATCTACTTTAAAGAGATAAAGGAGATAGGTGACACTCAGTTTGAGATTGATTGTTCTGACTGGCCTGTAGGTGTATGCCGCATGACCCTGTATAACAGCGAAGGAATGATTCTTTCATCCAGAAGCATATTTAACGGCGAAGGTGAGTTGCATACTCCTGCAATTCAGGTCAATACCGACAGCATGTCACGTCAGGCATTCGGTAAGGAGGTGATAGAGTTCCAACTCACAGACCAGGAGGGCAATCCGTTCCGTGACCGTTTCTGCCTTTCAGTGCGTGATGCAACGGACTACGGCGGCGGACGTACAGAGAACCTGCAGACAAATCTTCTGTTATCATCGGACCTGAGAGGTTACATACATGATCCAGCATGGTATCTGGAGAGTGATGACGATGAGCATCGTGAGGCTTTGAACCTGCTGACCTTGGTTCAGGGTTGGGAGCGTTACGAATGGCAGTATATGGCCGGCCTGAAAGAGTTTGAGGAGAGGCACCGCGTTGAGGAGGGTCTCACCATGAACGGATGGATACTCTCATATGCCAGGCGTGAGCCTGTATCAGACATAGGTGTGTATGCATCGGTCCAGCCTGAGGAAGACAAGATGATGTTTGAGTCTTTTGATTACCAGACTGATTCCACCGGTTATTTTGGTTTTGACATGTCTGATTTTTACGGCAGGGGCAGTTTTACCATTAATCTGATGTCAACCAAGGCGAACGGCAACTCAAAATACGAGAGGAGTAAGCGCATTCGTTTTGAGCGTGCTGACAGACCCCAGATCAGACCTTTCCTGATTCAGGAAATTGATCTGAGCCACAACAAACCTGAGGTTGATGACTATAAGGTCAGTTATACGGATAATGACCTGACTGAGGCGCAGCGCAAGAGGCTGGGACGAATGATAGATGATGTCGATATTGAGGAGACTGGCGGAAAACGAAGGTTTATTGATTATGATACATTCGTATCGTTCGAGGCCGAGGAGGATGCCGAACTGGAACTTGATAACGGCGAATACACCACTAATCTCTATGGATACTTTTTGGATAAGGGTATCAGAATGGACAATTCGGCGTCGTTGTATCATCCGTTCTTTTATATACACAACATGTCTAAGGTGTTGGTACATAAACCGTTTGACATACCTGAACAGATTGATATGATAGATGTCAAAAGCGTAATTGTTTTTGACAGGCCGATGCGTCCGTATGAAATAGATGAATTGACCCCTCT
>JAEEGH010017286.1_pt1 | contig 15395 bp, 14 predicted proteins | sample 9134181 | NCBI WGS metagenome assembly JAEEGH01 (sample SAMN16246544, study PRJNA631951) | gut metagenome | biome: gut microbiome; feature: rumen; material: DP-attached | host: Bos | place: Iran: Karaj | collected 2018-10 | reverse complement strand
CGTTCTCAACCGATGTGGCTGGCGATGGAATTACCTATACGTGGTACAAAGACAATAAAGTGATTTCAGGTGCAACCACAAATTCTTATACTGCGTATTCTGGTGGAACATATAAACTTACCATTAGTGCTTCGGGCTGTTCAAGCAAGTCAGATGAGGCAGTTGTAACATCGCAACTGCCTGTGGTAGTTGGAGATACGATCTGCTCGGCTGGTACGGTGACGCTTTCTGTCGCAAGTGATGGCGACTTCGCATGGTACAGTGTTGCAGAGGAAGGTAGTGCGTTGGCTACTGGTTCAACGTATTCACCAAGTATTACTGCGTCAAAAACCTATTATGTGCAAGATGCAAGTTCTATAAACTTCACCGCTGGACCTAAACAAAACTCTTTCTCTGGTACGGCAGTGAACTGGGGTGAGATTTCGGCATTGTTCACGACTTATGCCGCATTACAAATTACATCCATCGATGTTTATATTCAAGACGTGTATAATCAAGGAAATCAAACGTTTACTGCTACACTTGAAAACAGTGGTGGCGCAAAACAAACATTTACCGCAACTGCGAATGTTTCGGGGAAAGGTTACAAAACCGTATCTTTTGAAAATAGTCCAATTGTTATTAGTACGCCAGGTTCATATAAATTGAATATAAAACCTTCGAATGCCGCTGTCGGATTTTATGAGAATGGGCCGATTTATTCTACATATCAGGGTAATCAGAAGGTTATAAAATTCACTGGCGCAACAAACGTAACGCAATCAAATCATCCTTTCCCTGGTCTTGCCAATTGGGTGATAAACTCTGGCTCTTCGTGTGCAAGAACTCCTGTCTTTGCTGTGCTTGACCCTGATAATCCAAATTGTGCGGGTGATACCGAGGCGCCGTCTGTTCCTGGTACCATTACTGTGAGCGACATAACGACAAACTCTGCTTCGGTTTCGTGGGGTGCCTCAACCGACAATACTGCGGTTACGGGTTACGATGTATTTGTTAACGGAACAAAATTGCAATCGGTTACGACAAATTCTATCAATTTGTCTAACTTGACCGACAATACAGAATACACTATCAAAGTGCGTGCATACGATGAGGCTGGAAACATGTCAGAATTTAATACTGAAAAATCATTTACGACGTTAAAATCTACGGTTACGCAAAGCATCTCGCTTTCGGCTGGCTGGAACTTGATTTCGTTCTATGTGTTGCCTGACGATGCAAGCATAGCTAGCGTGTTGGGCTCAAATATGAGCAAAATCTCAATCGTTAAGAATAACGACGGATTCTACAAACCAAATAAGGCGGACAAACTTCAAAGTATTACGGAATTTGAATACGGACAAGCATATTTGGTAAAAGCAACTTCTGCTTGCTCAATTTCGGTTGAAGGCGTGGCTCCTACATCGACCACGATTTCATTAAAGGCTGGCTGGAATCTTCTTGGCTATCCAAAATCATCGGAGGCAAATGCGTCAACGATATTGTCGGGCATAGCAGGCAAGTACACCGAATTGAAGGATTTGTCGTCGTCACAAACAAAACTTACACCTGGCAAAGGGTATTACATCAAGATGAATTCCGATGCTACGGTAACGATTGGAAATTAATAATTAAGAATTAAAAATGAAAGTTGCAGTTCCTACACTAAATGGTAGCGTTGACAGTCATTTTGGTCATTGTGCGTATTTTACCATTTTTGAATTAGACGATAAAAAACAAATTGTTGCAAAGTCAGAATTGCCGTCGCCACAAGGTTGTGGTTGCAAGTCGGGCGTTGCAGTCATATTGAAAGATATGGGTGTAACGATGATGTTGGCAGGAAATATGGGTGACGGTGCGGTACATGTTCTTGCAAATAATGGAATCTCGGTTATTCGTGGCTGTCAAGGTAGTGTCAACGACGTTGTTGCGGCATATATTCAGGGAAATTTGGTAGACAGCCAATTGACGTGTAATCACGAATGTCATCATTGATGAAAGATACCACCCTTTGTTATTTGGAAAAAGACGGGCAATATCTGATGTTGCACCGTACCAAGAAGCAAAACGACATAAATCACGACAAATGGATTGGCGTAGGCGGAAAGTTTGAACCTGGCGAAACACCAGAACAATGTATGTTGCGTGAAGTGTTTGAGGAAACAGGCTTTACGGTTACAAAATGGAAATATCGCGGCGTTGTCACGTTCTATTTAAACGAATCCTATGGCGAAACAATGCACTTGTTCTCATGTCTGGAGTGGACGGGAGAACAGAAGGTGTGCGACGAAGGGGATTTGGAATGGATTGATAAACAGAAACTTACGAAACTTCCCATGTGGGAGGGCGACAAAATTTTTCTCAAATTGGTGAACAACCTTGAAGAACCTTTTTTCAATCTGAAGCTGGTCTATCAGGGTGAAAAATTGCAGTCCGCCGATAAAGACGGTGTTTCAATAGCGATTAAATAATTATGTATTCGTGGGGCGACAATCGGCGATTCAATTCCTATAAGCGTTTTTTGCAAGAACAGTTTGGCGGCCGTATGCAAAAACTTACGCTGAATGCTGGTTTTACGTGTCCAAACCGTGATGGCAGCATTGGCGTGGGTGGTTGTACATATTGCGTGAACGATGCCTTCAACCCTTCGTATTGCGATGTGCGTAAATCAGTTACGCAGCAATTGGAGGAAGGAATTGAATTTCACCAGAATAGATATCGTCGTGCCGATGGCTACCTTGCGTATTTTCAGGCTTATTCCAACACGTATGCCTCGCTGGAAACGATGAAGGAAATCTATGCACCGGCAATCGAGCACCCGCTTGTGAAAGGTATTGTCGTTGGTACCCGTCCCGATTGTATTGACGAACGGAAATTGGAATTCTTCGCAAAGTTACAGGAACGAATGTTCGTTTCCATTGAGTATGGCGTGGAATCGTGCTTTGACGAGACTTTGCGACGAATCAACCGTGGACATACATTTCAACAAGCCGTTGATGCATTCGAACTAACAAAAAAATACGGCATTCATACGGCTGGACATTTTATGTACGGCTTACCTGACGAAACAATAGAAATGTGGCTTGATGCGGTAAAACTAATAAATTCATTGCCTATGAATGGCGTGAAGTTCCATCAGTTACAATTGATAAAGAACACCAGGATAGAACAAGAATTTTATGAAAAACCGTCTGATTTTCATAAATTTACAATTGATACCTACGTTCCGTTCATTGTTGATATAACCGAGCGACTGAATCCGTCGTTTGTCATAGAACGTTTTGCCGGCGAGGTTCCTCCTCGTTTCTTGCGAGAGAATACGTGGGGATTGACTCGCTATGATGTTGTATTACAACGGATTGAAAAAGAAATGGAAGGTCGAGATACATATCAGGGGAGATGTTTTTCACAACAATAATTTTTTTGTAGCTTTGGGTGGATAAATAATTGTATTGTAAAATGTATTTTTTAGGTTTTGACATTGGAAGTTCTTCTGTTAAGGTGGCGTTGGTAAATGGCGAAACGGGCGAATGCTCAGCTTCTGCATTTTATCCGAAACAAGAAATGCCTATTATAGCAAAACAAATTGGATGGGCTGAACAAAATCCTGATGAGTGGTGGAAAAACCTAAAGTTGGCGTTGGTAGAGGTGCTTGCGACTTCACATGTCGATGTACATGATATTTCCGCAATCGGTATTTCATATCAGATGCATGGCTTGGTATGCGTTGACAAAAATCAAAACGTGCTTCGTCCTGCAATTATCTGGTGTGACAGTCGGGCAACAGCTATTGGAGAAAAAGCATTTTCCTCATTAGGTAGGGAACAGTGCCTTTCGCATTTTTTGAATAGTCCGGGCAATTTTACTGCATCGAAGCTTCGATGGATTCAAGAAAATGAGCCAGAAATCTATGCAAAAATCCATAAGATTATGTTGCCTGGTGATTATATTGCAATGAAACTTTCGGGCGAGGTTCAAACTACCATCAGTGGACTTTCCGAGGGGATTTTGTGGGATTTTAAACAGGGGGGACTTGCTCTTTCGCTTCTTGCTCATTATGGAATAGATCCAGCTTTGCTTGCCGATATAGTTCCCACATTTGGGAAACAATGTAAAATAAGCGAGGCAGCTGCAAAAGAATTGGGGTTACATAGCAATATTACCATTACGTATCGTGCTGGCGATCAGCCGAATAATGCTTTGTCGCTCAACGTGCTAAAACCGGGAGAGTTAGCAACGACGGCAGGAACTTCAGGAGTTGTATATGGTGTGACTGATGAAATAAAATATGATACAAAATCACGTGTCAATACCTTTGCTCACGTGAATTATAGCAAAGAAAATCCTCGTTTGGGCATACTTTTGTGTATAAATGGAACGGGAATTATGAACTCGTGGTTGCACAAAAATATTTGTCCTGACACTTCATACGACAAAATGAACACGTTGGCAGCAAGTGTTCCCATCGGTTCCGAAGGAATTTCGGTACTTCCCTTTGGAAATGGTGCAGAACGTGTGTTGGAGAACAAAAACCTGAATGCTTCAATTGTCGGTATAAGTTTGACAAAACACACCACAAATCATTTTATACGTGCCACGCATGAAGGTATTGCGTTCGCGTTTCATTATGGTATGGAAATTATGAAAAATATTGGAATTCAACCTTCGATAATCCGTGCGGGAAAAGCAAATATGTTTTTAAGTCCCATTTTTCGTCAGACATTAGCAAGTATTTCGGGGGCAACAATAGAATTATATAACACAGATGGCTCGGTAGGGGCTGCACGAGGAGCTGGAATAGGCATTGGTTTCTATAAAACCGTGGATGATGCGTTTGTAAATCTCAAGAAACTGGAAACTATAGAACCAGATGTGGCAAATGCAGAAGCGTATCAAGAAGCATACGCACGTTGGTTACATTGCTTAAATAGAATTAACTAGAATTTTAATGAGATCAAAAAATAAAAAGGCTGTCCGATTGGGCAGCCTTTTTATTTTCAAAACCAATGTATTGATTAGTCTTGGAATTTCGCACACAAGAATTCGCGGTTCAAACGAGCGATATTTGTGATTGAAACGCCTTTCGGACATTGAGCTTCGCATGCACCAGTGTTTGTACAGTTACCGAAACCAAGTTCGTCCATTTTTGCAACCATTGCTTTCGCACGGCGAGCTGCTTCAACTTTTCCTTGTGGAAGAAGTGCCAACTGCGAAACTTTTGCTGAAACGAACAACATTGCCGAACCATTCTTGCAAGTAGCAACGCACGCACCACAACCAATACAAGAAGCGGCATCCATTGCTTCGTCAGCATTTGGTTTTGGAATAGGAATAGCATTTCCGTCAGGAACACCACCTGTATTTACCGACACGAAACCTCCAGCTTGCATAATCTTGTCGAACGCACTACGGTCAACAATCAAGTCCTTGATTACAGGGAAACCAGCCGAACGCCATGGTTCAACGGTGATTGTGTCGCCGTCTTTGAACTTACGCATGTGCAACTGACATGTTGTTACGTGGTCGTCGGGACCGTGAGCCTCACCGTTGATGTACATGCTACACATACCACAGATACCTTCGCGGCAGTCGTGGTCGAATGCAACAGGTTCCTTGCCCTCGTTGATGAGTTGTTCGTTAAGAACGTCCATCATTTCAAGGAAAGAACTGTTCGGTGAAATGTTCTGTAATGAATATGTTTCAAAATGACCTTGTTCTTTTGGTCCTTTTTGTCTCCAAACTTTTAGAGTCAAATTCAAGTTTTGTACTTCCATAACTCGATATATTTTATCCTTTTCAGGTATTAGACAATAGATTACTTATAATTTCTTTGTTTCAATTCAACAAATTCGAATTTCAGTTCTTCCTTGTGAAGTTCTGGTTCAACGTCTTTGCCTTTGTATTCCCAAGCGCCAACGTATGCGAACTTGTCGTCTTGACGAAGAGCTTCGCCTTCTTCTGTTTGGTATTCCTCACGGAAGTGGCCACCGCACGATTCTTCACGGTGAAGAGCGTCACGTGCAATCAACTCGCCTAATTCAAGGAAGTCGGCAACACGGTTTGCCTTTTCAAGTTCAACGTTCAATTCGTTTGCACTACCAGGAATACGAACATTTTTCCAGAATTCGGCACGAAGTTCCTGAATTTGTTTAATACCTTCCTGAAGACCTTCTTTCGTACGTCCCATACCAACGTGTTCCCACATAATGTGGCCAAGACGTTTGTGAATGCTGTCAACAGATTCAGTACCCTTGATGTTCATCAACTCGTCGATGTGAGCTTTTACATCGGCCTTTACTTTGGCAAATTCGCCAGAGTTCGTGTCCATACGAGGTGTATGAAGTTCGTCAGCCAAGTAGTTTTGAACAGTGTAAGGAATTACGAAGTAACCATCAGCCAAACCTTGCATCAACGCAGAAGCACCAAGACGGTTAGCTCCGTGGTCTGAGAAGTTGCACTCACCGATAGCGAACAGACCGGGGATAGAGGTCTGCAGCTCGTAGTCAACCCAGATACCACCCATTGTGTAGTGGATGGCGGGGAATATCATCATAGGATTCTCGTACGGGTTAACGTCGGTAATCTCCTCGTACATATCGAACAGGTTACCGTACTTGTCAGCAACAGCCTGCTTGCCAAGACGCTGGATAGCGTACTTGAAGTCCAGGAATACTGCAAGACCGGTGTTGTTTACGCCATAACCCTTGTCGCAACGCTCCTTGGCTGCACGTGAAGCAACGTCACGGGGAACCAGGTTACCGAATGCGGGATAGCGGCGCTCCAGATAGAAGTCGCGGTCTTCATCGGGTATATCGTTAGGATTGAGCTCACCCTTCTGGAGTTTCTTGGCATCCTCAAGCTTCTTGGGAACCCAAATACGACCATCATTACGCAGGGACTCTGACATAAGAGTCAGCTTTGACTGCTTGTCACCGTGTACGGGGATACAGGTGGGGTGGATCTGAGCAAATGCGGGGTTGGCAAACCATGCACCCTTACGGTAGCACTGCATGGCGGCTGAACCGTTACTGCCCATAGCATTGGTTGACAGGAAGTATGTGTTTCCGTAACCACCGGTACCTATTACAACTGCGTGGGCTGAGCAACGCTTGATTTCACCGGTAACAAGGTCACGGTAGATGATACCGCGTGCACGCTCCTTACCCTCTTCATCCTTGATCATAACCAGATCAAGCATTTCGCAGCGGGTAAACAGCTCAACGTTACCCTGGTGTACCTGATAACTCAAAGCAGAGTAGGCACCCAGAAGCAGCTGCTGACCGGTTTGACCGCGGGCGTAGAATGTACGCGATACCTGAGCACCACCAAATGAACGGTTGGCCAGAGTGCCGCCGTACTCACGGGCAAAAGGTACGCCCTGTGCAACGCACTGGTCAATGATATTGTTTGATACCTCAGCCAGACGGTAAACGTTGGCCTCACGTGAACGGTAGTCACCGCCCTTGATGGTATCGTAGAAAAGACGATATACAGAGTCACCGTCGTTCTGGTAGTTCTTGGCGGCGTTGATACCACCCTGTGCGGCGATTGAGTGTGCACGACGGGGTGAATCCTGGATGCAGAAGCACTTTACCTTGAAGCCGAGGTCACCAAGTGTGGCGGCTGCAGATGCGCCTGCCAGACCTGAACCTACAACGATGATGTCAAGCTTACGCTTATTGGCGGGGTTGACGAGTTTCTGATGAGCCTTATAGTTGGACCATTTTTCAGCCAACGGGCCTTCGGGAATTTTTGAATCTATAGTAGCCATATTCAAATACTTTTACGGTTTAACAAAGGCTCTTGAAGAAGTAGAAATAAACCACGCTCAGGAAACCGAGGATTACCAGGGTAACATAGATGTTACCGATAACCTGCCAGCGGCGCTGCCATTTGCTGCCACTCCAACCAACAGTCTGGAACATGCTCCAGAATCCGTGTGAAAGATGGAACCAGAGAGCTGCAAGCCAAACGGTGTAAACTACAACATAGTACCACTGTGAGAATGTGTACTGAATCAGGAAAGCACCATCGGTAGGACCGTTCTGTCCCGGAACAAAGTTTGTGCCGTGAATGAGTTCCTGAAGCTGCATTTTTGACCAGAAATTGGCTAAATGCACCAATAGGCCCACAAGCACGATGATACCCAGAACCAGCATGTTCTGTGAAGCCCACTCTACGGATTTTGGCCTCTCTGTAACAGCATATCTCTCACTGCCGCGTGCCCTCCTGTTCTGAATTGTCAGAATAAAGGCATAGACAAAATGGAGAGCCATGAGTATGGCCAAACCATAAGTACCTACCTGTGCATACCAGTTTGCTCCCAGGAATTCGCAGATGACATTGTATGCATCACCCGATATGAGGGCCACGCAGTTCATTGCCATGTGGAATGTCAGGAACAGGATCAGAGCGGCACCGGTGACGCTCATCACAACCTTACGTCCGATTGATGAATCAATTAACCACATAAATGATGAATTTGTTATTAGTTTTTTAGATTGTATTCTGTTAAAGTCCGCAAATATACCAATAAAAACGAACAATCACACCCATAATAATGCATAAAACATACGCTACGGATAAAATCAGTAACGGAGAACCATATATGAATGTGGTCTTATGCTTAATCTGAAAACAGATGAGGAATTCCTGCTGTTGAACTGCATCTCGGAACCTCCCTTTATGTCAGTTCCCTTCAACAGATCAGTAACATGGTCTATCCTGGAGCCTTCAGGATTCCGGATCCTCACGGTAATATTAACGTCTTCATCCAGGAATGACTCCACTATGAACGTATTGTTGTCATAAACAAACAGCGAAACACCGGCTGGCCCCTGAATGCTTACCGGCATATCCTTGGCAGAAACTGTCTGACGCAGGCTGTTCAACACAGCATCCGGCAGGTTGTAAAGGTCGGCAAAATTGTCCGGTACCACCAGCAGATAAACCGTTCCCTTGGAATAGACATCCCTGTGGAGGAAAGGCCATCCCAGGCCGGAATCCATACCGGATATCACTTCCCATGAGTCATTTGTTTTGTACATTACCTGCTGCATCAGTATTGGTTTGCTCACATCTATAATGCGACCGCCTGTCATGAAACCTGACACCAGCGCTTTGCGGTCAGTATATTCCAGATCCACAATCTTCTCAATGCCCTTGCCCTGCATTGCCCTTAGGAAACCGGCGGTTATCAGTATATCCTTGCCTGCACGCAGATGCTTGTCAATCTTCCTGATAATGTCCTTATCCGCCTTGGCCTGTTCTGTAAGTATCACCAAACCGGCATCTTCAGGGAACTCCGGAACTATATCCATAGGTATTCCTATCATTCCGAAATAATTCTGAAGGAATTCCTCGCCTGTGGACTGATATGGCTTATAGCTCTTTATTCCGATAGGGTTGCCCAGAAAACCTACCGCACGGTCAACCTCCTCCATCGTGAATCCGGCAGCACGCGCCATTGTGGTGGGAGTAACACTCTTTCCGTTCAGATTCACCGGCTTCATCATATCATCGTAACTGAAGCTGGTACCACCCTCTTCCTGCCAGGGAGCACGGTATGAACTGCGCAACGGGTTCAGCATCTGACGGTAGTCAAACATGGTCATCTCAGGAGCCTTGGCAAAAACCGTAAGCCAAAGCTGCTCACTGTAACGGTCAATATAACGCATGCCGCCGGTATCTACCCAACCGCCGCCGTTGTGCCCGGGATTCAGATTATTGAAATAGCGCCAGATAAGATAGCTCTCATAGGGCTGAAGATGCTGGTTGCTGCGTACTGCATCACGGGTTTCAGTACCGGTATAAATGCCGTCAAAATGCTTGGGGCCGAAATCAAGGTCAAATCCCAGTGCAGGAAAATGGTCGTACCAGTTAGGGTACTTGATTATCACCTTAACGTTCTTGTTCACCTTCCGGGCGGGGCCAAGAATCACATTCATTGCCGCATCGTCCATCAGCTCCAGCCGGTAATCTGTCCAGGAACGGTCACCCTTGGCTTCAACACAATAATCGCATTTACAGTCCGTAAAGAAGAAATCATCCAGGATAATCTCGTCAAAAAGACTGGCCGTGAGTTCTATTATCTCCTTGGCCTTAGCCCTCTCTTCAGGATTCTTGTAACAGAAGGTCTGGAAGGAGTTGGCCTCACTGATGGTATAGGTTATACCGCCTGCCACCTCCACGCCACGGTCTTTGAAGAACTTGATGATGCGTTTCATGTCTTCGGCCTTGACAATGTTCAGGTCACGATGGGTCTCCAGATATATCTTGTCAACCTTCATCTGCGATGAGATGATGTTCCAGGTTGAATCCAGCCAGGCGGGATCAGCCATACGTTGGACCTCATAAGCCCTGGTATAGACAGAAACCTTGAAATTGGTGTAATTGTCAGCAGCATTCAGATGCATGGAACCCGACAGAATGAAAAGGCATACGATTGCAATAAAGGCAATTCCAGATTTTGATTTCATAACGTATAATTAAGTTAAGTTAAATGACTGACAAAAAATGATTTTGGACAAAAGTAAAGAAAATCTGGAATTTTTATATACGTTTGCAGCAATCAAACATGAATTCAAATGAAAACGATGTTACAGACTCTATTTATGATCATGTCACTTACAGGGCTGTTTTCATGCAGGCAGGGAGGTTGGACTGAAGCTGACCCCGATCAATTCCAGACTGCGGCTTTGACCGCAGGCACTTGCGTCATTGATGTCCGTACCGCTCAGGAATATGCTGACGGACATCTGCTTAACGCTGTCAATGTAGATTGGCAAAAAGACGGTTTTATCGATGAAATCAGCAAAAAGTTCAGTAAAGACCTGCTGCTTGCAATCTATTGCCGCAGCGGTCGTCGCAGCGCTGAAGCTGCAGCTGCACTCACAGACGCCGGTTACCGCGTGATGAACCTTACTCAAGGATATCAGGGCTGGACTGCTGCCGGCAAGCCAGTGAACACCTATGAGACGGAATGTTTTTCCAAAGGCGGTGAACCTGTTTTCATCACGCTTGTAAAACACGGAACCCTGGCTCTTTTCTACAAAGGAATCTCCATTCATATCGATCCGGTAGGCGGATACGGCAAACCCACGGACTACGCCACAGAATTTCCAAAAGCTGAAGTGGTCCTTGTTACCCATGAACACGGCGATCATCTGGACAAGAATGCAATAACCGCGCTTTCATCGGATAAAACAATACTCCTGCTCAATGCCAAATCACAGGGACAGATTGGAATGGGCCAAAGTATAGGCAACGGACAGAAAAAGGATCTGCCTGCAGGAATAACCCTTGAAGCGGTACCCGCATACAACACCACTCCCGGACGTGAACAGTTCCATCCAAAAGGCAACGGCAACGGTTATGTGCTGACATTTCCGGATGGACTGAGGATATATGTGGCAGGCGATACCGAGGATGTGCCGGAGATGGCAGACCTCAAGGGTATTGATGTGGCATTCCTGCCGGTCAACCAGCCTTACACCATGACCGTTGAACAGTGCGTCAAGGCTGCCAAAATCATCAGACCTTCGGTACTTATACCCTACCATTTCAGCCAGACCGACCTTTCAGGACTGTCCGAGCAACTGCCTGACATAAAGGTATTGTTGCGCAGCATGCAATGAAAACGGCAGAAATCGCTACATTTGTATCATATTTTTTAAAGATCACTCACTATGAAACTGTTTTCAAGACTGCTGGCTGCCGGTGCACTCCTGCTTTTTACACGAAACATATTTGCACAGACAGCACAAGACACCGTTTACGTATTCCTTAAGGATATGCCAGATGCCGGCATCTACCTGCCGCCACCACCCGATATGCTCAGTCCCCAATATGCTGATGACTTTGCCCAGTGGCAATGGGGCAAGACAGTACGTCCAACCCAACGCGGCCAGCAGGCCAACGATGATTCCCAATGGGGAATAAACGGTATGATAAGGATACATCAAGGCACCTTGGGCTTTGAGATAAGCAAGGAAAAGACCCCGGCCATTTACAAACTGCTGTATAACGTTCTGTGGACCGAAAACGAGAGTACACACAACGCCAAGCGCAAATACATGCGTACACGCCCGTTTGCACAGTACAATGAGCACACCTGGGGCCGCTTTGACAATGAGCGCGAGCTACGCTATAACGGTTCGTATCCATCGGGACATACCGCACTCGGATGGAGTACCGCACTGGTGCTTGCCGAGATGGTTCCCGAACTCCAGGATACCCTGCTGCGTACCGGATTCCAGTATGGTGAAAGCCGTGTGATAGTAGGAGCCCACTATCAAAGTGATGTTGATGCCGGCTTCCTGTGTGGTACCACCGCAGTTGCCGTCATGCATGCAAGTGAGTACTTTCAGAAAGACCTTGAAGCAGCCCGTAAGGAGTACTGCAAGATAAAGGGGATCAAGAACGTAAGCCAGACAGAAGGATTCCCCGATGGAACCAAGGTTTTTGACGGTCCGGTAACAGAAGAGAGCCATCGTTTTTATGGTGATGTCATTAAGTACTACGAGACTATACCTGAAAGGGAAACCGAGCGCGGAGAGCAAGCCAAGGCTGATGCCGACAACAGCGTGGACGCTATGATGAAGACATTCAGCACTCCCGCATTTAAAATAAGCCGCCAGTCAAATCCCGCTATTGCAGCACTTATGGATTACACAAGGGAGAACCTTATCAAGACCGCCGGTGAATTGGGCAGCACCACGTTCCGCGAGCGCCCGTACGTAAGGCTTAATCCCAGACGAAACAAAACATTGATCAGTGAAGATGAGGATACCTTAAAGGAGACAACCAGTTATCCTTCCACACATTCAGAGATAGGTTGGGGACTCGCTCTGCTGCTGGTTGAAATAGGACCGCGTGAAGCAGCCAACGACATCCTGGCCCGCGGATTCGAGTACGGCCGTAGCCGCGTCATTGCCGGCTACAACTACCCCAGCGATGTCCAGACCGCCCGCCTGTGGGCATCGGCCACCCTAGCCCACCTGCATACAGTTCCTGAATTCCGGAACCTGCTGCAGACCGCCAAGGACGAACTCAATCCTCCCGCCAAAGGCAAGAAGAAAAAGAAATGATCAGTCTTGTATCAGACTTTTGGTTTGAGTGGTGGAATCAGTGATTTCACCACTCTTTTCTATTTCAAAGTGAAGACGAACAATAAAGGATTCGATTCCTCGGTCAGACCCTTGCAGGCCTCCTTTAACAACCTGTTATCTATTTCCGGACCATGTTCTTCACGGTATTTCACCATACTAGCCGAATTCCAGGTCACTATGCTGTGCCCGTCGTCCATTACTGCGTTTAAACTGAAATAATAGGACAACAAAGGCTCATCGTCAGATACTTCCAATTCAAAGACCTGTTTTTTCTTATGGTCATACAGCAACAAGGGTATCGGATTAATTTCTCTTCTATAATTCAACAGTGTATAGTCCTCAAACTCCATAAAACGCAAAAAGTTAGGCTGCTTGACATACCATTGCAAGAAATCATCCCTTTGATGGGCTTTTTCATCCCACAACGGCAACAGGTCTTCCGGAAGCATCTTAAGATTATATTTTGGTTTCATTGTATTACCTGTAACCTGATAAATCACGTTATCCTCATGCAACATACAATAGAGTGAACTGCCATACTTATAAACCAGTTGTCTTAATATAGCGTAATTGCTATTGTTTGTCTTGTAAAGCATATCCTCACCAAAATATCCTATGCTGTTCATGTTTCGGTCTGTAATGATAATCTCCGATTCATTTATGTGTTTATCCTCATTGTTAGTGTTGCATGAAACATTAAGCACCAGAGTGTCATTATTCAGGAATTCAACATAAGCAGGCATACAGGAAAGGGGAATAGCCGAAACATATCTGCCGTCAACGGTAAACTCCAGTATCCTTCGTTTCTGGGTATCCACAATGCCGATGTTTCCTTTGGGTGTTATGCAAACATCCCTCAAGTAAATATAATCATGAGGTCCGTTACCCAATGCAGATATCTTGCTTATGAACTTTCCGTTACTGTCAAAAGTCTGTATTGTCTTGTTCTGATACTTGTCAACAACCACAAAAACACCGTTTACACACAACAGTTCATCTATAGAACCAACCAGGCTGTTGGGACCGCTGTCTTCCAGCCCAATCACTTTGGTCAGTTCAACCACATCCTTCAGTTGCAATGTTTCCGCATTGTTTTCATCGTACAATATGGTTTCGGCACCATTATCCACCACACCGCCACCATTACTCTTGCAGGCGGATAACACGGGCAATGTTGCCAAAAGGACCAGGAAATACTTATTCATAACATGCAGACAATTATCACCGCAAAGTTAGGAAACTATTCACTACTTTTGCATAATAACAGGAACTAAACAATTGTAACTATGAAGAACAGGAAGAAACAAATCGGGACACTGGCAGACTATGTGAAAGCCAATAGGAAAGCTAGCCGCGATGAGGAGATCCAGGCTCACGGAAAGCAGGTCTCAATGCGCCCGGCTGTATTCAAATCCAAGAAAGCTTATGACCGCAAGAGACACAAAAAGGCAGGCATCAACTCCGATGAACTGTCTTTATGATTATGTTTTGTTGCGGTTTTGTTGCGCAACACGAAGGTGTTGATGGCAAATAAGCATTACTTTTGCTGAAAACATTACAGATTATGGATCCCAGAACCGATGTCCTGAATTCCTGCCTTTCGGAATTCCGCAACACACCCGAGGCCAACACCCTTGTATATTACCGCAGCCGTGACAGCCGTCTCTCTTTTGATGAGCGGATGGCTATAACACGTAGCATAGAAAAGGCGTTTTCACCGATGTTTCTGCAGCTTAAGACAGAGTCTCCGTCGCTGTCGGAATCAGACCTAATCTACTGTGCGCTTGTGGCTGCAGGACTGAGTCCGGTGGTGATAGCCGACTGCATATCCATTTCAAAGGACAGCCTGCGCATGCGCAAGATCCGCGTAAAGGAGAAGCTTTCCCTGCCGTGGGCAGAACTGCTGTTCCCGGAGCAGGATGTTGCGGGCGCAACAAAAAACGCAACAGAAAAATGTGACGATAATGTTGCGCAACATAATTCTGAGGGCAAAGATACCGCCATACTTTTGCAGCAAAACCAATTAAACTCAAAAGTTATGGAAACAAAAAAAATCACATTCGGCCAGGCCATCAAGTTGGGCTTCAGGAACTGCTTCAGGTTCTCCGGCCGCGCATCGAGATCGGAATTCTGGTATTTCATCCTGTTCTACGCAATCATATTGAGTGCGGTAGTAATATTTGGACCTTTTATTCTCCATATATTACGTTCAATCTATTGAAACCAACCCTAATGTTAAACCGTAAAAAACCAATATGAATCTATTTCTGCCACAGATGATCAGTTCAGGAATACTGGCTGTTATAC
>JAEEGH010017285.1_pt1 | contig 15395 bp, 5 predicted proteins | sample 9134181 | NCBI WGS metagenome assembly JAEEGH01 (sample SAMN16246544, study PRJNA631951) | gut metagenome | biome: gut microbiome; feature: rumen; material: DP-attached | host: Bos | place: Iran: Karaj | collected 2018-10 | reverse complement strand
CTTCATAACACGCCCGTGACTGAACCCACTCACTATTCCAATCCAGGTAATTGATCATCAACTGTACAAACTCCATCTCAGGATGTTTTGTCAGAATCTCATCTAATAGCTCAGGAGTATCATGAAAAGAGAATCCAGCATGCTTTACAAGTCCAGCCCTCTTTTTTTCAAGAAGCCAGTTAAAACAATCCAACTTTTCATATATTTCCAGTAGTTCTTCATCTATTCCATGGATAAGGTAATAGTCAAAAAAACTTGCTCCAGTCTTTTTGAGCTGCTCATTAAAAATCCTATTTCTGTCCTCTTTGGTCTTTATATACTCGCCATGTAATTTGGTGGCAAGGGTAAAGCTGTTCCTTGGATATCTATCCACTAATGCAGCCTTTACCACATTTTCACTGTTAAAATCATGGTACATCCAGGCAGTGTCAAAATAGGTAAAGCCTCTTTCCAAAAACATATCCACCATTTTACAAACCTGCTCTACATCCACAGATGCTTCATCTGAAGGATTCAGCAAAGGCATTCGCATTAGCCCAAATCCAAGCTTCTTCTTTGGTTTAAAATCCATCATTGAATTCTCTCCTCTCAGATATCAAAAAATCCTAATGTTTTTAGCATTGCAATTGCATTTTCGATATATTCATTATCGGTAATATGCCAATGGAATCCCAGTCTGTAAAGTGCCTTCACCGTAAACTTATTATCTACATCATTTTCGATAATATTCTCATCATTATCGGTTTTATAGTTTACAAGCGGTGAAACAAAACGGTTGATACGCTCATCCATAAGAGCTCTATTCAGCCTTTCATTAAACTCTTTTTCGTCTACCACATCCACTTTCAGGTCATTATCATTAAGCGCCTGTACCAGGTCTCCCATTTCTATAGTATGGGAGTTATAGGCATGAAAAACAGTAAACTCACTATTGGTTCCTGCCAGCAGTACTGTAGCTCTGGCCACTTCATCAATAGGTGAGAATTCATCCTCTTCGTCCATGTCCTGCACAGGGAAGCACCCAAGAACCACGTAAGACTTTAATGTATTCATAAAATTATTAGTGTTAAAGTTGATCTGGAACTCACCATCTTCATATCTGCTCATGAGATTACCCATTCGGATTATCTTAGCATTAAGTCCCTTCTCCTCGATAGCATCAAGAATGAGCTTTTCAGCCAGATATTTCGAATATACGTAGCCATTTGATTCTACCTGCTGTCCGATATCAAGGGCATCCTCTCTAAGTGTCGTCTCTCCGTTAGAACCGACATTCCTTTCGCCACATACTGAAACCGTAGATATATGCACCAGACGAATATCCTTTTTAAGGCACAAATCAACAAGGTTAGCTACTCCGTATACATTGACATTCTTAAGAAACTCCAGATCTGCAAAGTGTTTGACTGAAGCGGCACAGTTTATAAGTGTATTAATGTCGTATTCTTCAAGTTTCTGGATGCTCTGTGCATCCGTGATATCTCCTTCAATTGCAACTATCCTGTTTCCAAAGTAATCCTCATCCAGGTCATCGAAGTAGTAGAAGAAACTTTCTCTAAGTCGTCTCATTGCTCCAATTTTACCACCACGAAGCAGACAGTAGACTTTCATAGTTCCGGAATCAATGAGCTGTCTAAGCACATGAATTCCCAAAAAGCCCGTAGCACCAGTCAAAAGAACTGTCCCAAGCCCCTCGGTTTTTATATTATCCAAATACTGCGGTATGTTGTGGGAAAGGGCGTTTGCATACTTATTTGCCGCTGTTTTTTCCTCGTTCTTCTGATCTGCTGGCTTTTGAACATTTTCTTCATTCCACTGATCCTTAATCTTTGAGAAAAGATGCTCAGAAAGCTGTCTTGGTGTTGGTTTATTAAATATATCCTGATAAACTACAGGATAATCTTTGACCATTATGGCCATCATTACCTTGGCCGCCAAAAGAGACGTTCCACCATATTCAAAGAAATTATCATCCAAATGGAAATCATCTTTTTTCAATGTCTTTCTGAATATCTCCAGAATCTGTTCAGTCAGCGCCTCCAGTTGCTTCGATCCTTCAAATGCTACTGCAGCTTCTTTTGGCCCCTGAGAATCTGTAACGGTATCCGGAATATCTTTTTTCTCAACTAATTCTTGTTCTGCCCGGAATTCTTTTACCTCGCTAAGAGAAAGCACATCTTCAACTGTTCTGCAGGTTAATAGTCCTTGGATTACCACTTCCATCAGCTTATAAAAGCGCTCCATTGTGGTCTTGCCATACATCTCTGTATCATACTCAAATTCATAGACCACCTTATTATCATTAAGATATATATCAAGTCCAAATGGCGATTTTGCTTTGGAACCCTCAAGATCAAGTTCCTTCTCTTTTGCCTCTTTTCCTCCGATAAGGATATCGTCACCACTCTGGTCTCCCTGATATGCGAAAAGCACATCAGAACTAAGTCCATAGGTGCTGCATACCTCAGCAAAACTGAATATATCGCAGGACATGGCATTTAACAACATATTCTGGCATTCACCTACTGCGGCTACTACATCCATCTGGGGTGAAGGACTTACTGATACCGGAATTGTTTTTACAAACATTCCAATACTGCGGCTTAGCCTGCTGTCATTTCGGCCATTATAAATTGAGGCAAATACTGCATTCTCAGAACCAGTACATACTTTCAGCGAAAGTCCCATAGCCATGGTAAAGAACGCATTTAGACCCAAACGGTTCTTCTCACAGAACGCTCTGATATCATTTGCCGAAATCCTTCCTGTCAGAACACAGTTTCCACCATCTTCTCCTGTTGCTTTTTCTGTTGGAGGAAGAGTAACTTTTTTGCAGTTGCCAAAAATTCTATCATGCCACTCTTTTGCTTTTTCAAATTTATCTGAGTTTCTTCTCTTTTCCTCAGCAATAGCCGCCTCAAATCCGGTAAAACTCTCTGCTTGCAGCGTTTCACCCAAATATGCCCCGTTGATATCCTCCATAAATATTCGTAAGGATTCTCCATCACTTATAATGTGATGGGTATCAATGAAAAGATATTTACCTTCATTGGAAGCAAACAACCCGATTCTGCAAAGAGGCTCTCCCAAAGTCAGATCAAATGGTCTAACCAGTTCCTCATCAGAAGGCAAAACAGTCCCCTCAGAAAGTTCCACCTTTATTTCGTCATTTCTTACAGCAAAGACATCTCCTTCTTCATTCACCCTAAGAGTCATAGACAGATATGGATGCGCCTTCAATGTCTTTTCTATTGCAAGACGTAGCCTGTTCATATCTATTTCAGGAGAAAGCTCATACAGGAACGGTATATTGTAAATAGTGGAATCCTTGTAATGAATACTCTCAACAAATATTCCCTTCTGAGTCATGGAAAGAGGATACTCTTTTCTGAGTTCATACTCATCCTCATTATCCTTAGTCTCAAGAAGTTTTTCTATGTCAATGACAGTTCTGGTTTCAAATAATTCTGCAATAGTTACATTCTTGCCAAACTCCCCTGCCAGCATTGTGCATAGTCTTATACATCCAAGAGATGAAAGACCTGCAGCAAAAAGATCTGTAGTGATTCCAACAGGAACTTCACCTATTATCTTCTTTATAATCTCTAGAATAGCCTTCTGGCACTCAGTCTCAGGAAGCACAACCTTTTCCTCTTCCTTTCCAGGATCAGGCAGAGCTTTCTTATCAATCTTGCCATTTGCAGTAAGAGGCATCTCCTCCAGCTGTTCAAAAGCCTGTGGAACCATATAAGCAGTAAGCTGAGATGAAAGATGTGCCTTGAGAGCATCAATGTCAATTTCATTGTCAGCAGTGAAATATGCAGCCAGATACTCAGTCTCTTTCTTTAAAACAATAACGATAACCGATCTGATACCGGGATATGAACCTATTACGCTCTCTATCTCGCCAAGTTCAACTCTAAGTCCTCTTAGCTTGACCTGGTTGTCAATTCGTCCATGATACTCGATGTCACCATTTTCCTTGATTCGCACAAGATCGCCGCTTCGATATGCAGGCATATCAAATAACCTAATAAAACACTTTTGGGTAAGATCATCCCTTCCGATGTAGCCTCGTCCTACACCGTCGCCGATTATCACCATTTCACCCAGGGCGCCAAGTCCCTGAAGTCGGCCCTCCCTGTCGATGGTGGCAACGTGAACATTTACATTAGGTATTCCAATCGTAATGTTCTCTGTATCCTCAACAACCTGCATGGTGCAACTTATAGTTGCCTCAGTAGGTCCATAGCCATTCATTATACATATATCAGGATTTATATCTTTCAACTTGCCAAAAAGAGCTGGTGGGAAAGCCTCAGCTCCCATGTCCACACTCTTAAGACCCTTTACTGCATCTGTAAAGGCATCCGTAAACTCACCCATGTCCAGCATATTCATCAGATAGCTCGGTGTGCAGCTCATAACATCAACATGGTTATCGGTCATAAGCTTTCCAAGCAGAACAGGATTCATTATATCTTCATGAGTTGCAAGTACCACCGTCATGCCATTGGCAAGTGGAACAAACTCCTCCATTATAGAGAAGTCAAAAGTAAGTGCTGCTATTGCAAGGCTTACGTGTCCTCTCCTTGTATAGCCCAAAATCTCGTGGTTTTTCTCATTATCATCAACGAAATTCACGAGGTTTTTATTGGTGAGCATAACCCCTTTTGGTTTTCCTGTTGAACCGGAGGTATAAATGACATAGGCAAGTGCCTCATAAGGAACAGTTTCGTTAAGGTCTTCTTTTTCGCCCTCTTTTACTGCATCTTCAACGCAGATAAGTTCGACTCCGCTTTCAGCCAGGACATCAAACATCTCTTTGCGTTTTTCCAGGATTTCTCTCTTTGTCACTAAAAGTTTTGCCCCTGAATCTTCGAGAATAAAGCGTATTCTATCCTCAGGATACTCAGAATCTATCGGAAGAAATGCTCCGCCGCTTTTAAGTACGCCCTGCCTCATGACGTAGGCATAGCTGTCCCTGTCAGGCATTACAGCAACAATGCTCTCGGCTTTCGCGCCCTTGCTCCTTAATATAAATCCAAGAGCATTTGCTTCCTCATTTAGTTCTTTGTAGGAAAGCGTCCTGTCTTTGGCAACAAGAGCCTTCCTGTCAGGATTCTTATGTGCGGCATCCTGAAGAAGCCGATAAGCAGGTCTTTCCTTTACAGGGAAATCGCTATCATGAAGATTTTTTATCTTCTCTTCATCAGCCTTGGTGGTAAGGCATACATCGCCCAGACGTTCTTTATTCATGAACTCATGGGTGATATTATCCATCATGTGAACAAGGCCCTCTATTGTAAACTTAGAGAAAAGAGCCGGATCGTACTCAAGCTCATAAACAACTTTTGAACCATCAAGGCTTACATCTATGCCTATACCAGCCCTTGCCCTTGAAAGTCCCAGCATTTCTAGCTCAGCAAGTTCTCCGCCAATCATTGTTCCATGCTCGTACTCTCCCTGATAGGCAAACATGATGTCTGCCTTGATATCATAAGCATTCCTTATCTCAGCAAAGCTGTATATATCGTTAGCCATTGCAGACAGAAGATATTTCTGACATTCCTTTACGGCATCAGAAATCTTTTTTTCCGGAGCGCATTCCAAATATACCGGCAGGGTCTTTACCAGCATGGATACACTATCTGAAAGTCTTCCATCACTTCGGCCGTTATAGATTGTAGTAAATATGGCATTTTCAGATGCTGTATACGACTTAAGCGCAAGGCCAAATGCGGTCACGAAGAAAGCATTGAGGGTATAGGAATTATCAAGGCAAAACTGTCTTATCATAGCTCCATCCGTTTCTGCTATGATCTTTGAGAAACCTATATGCCCATTTTCTTCCTTACCATCTTTTACCGGAAGTGTCTCTCCGCCGCAGCCTGCAAAGTAACCGTCGTACCAGGCTTTTGCCTTTGCATAGCGCTCACTTTCTCTTGCAGCTGCTTCATCCAGGGCAAACTCATATCCTGTATATTTCTCTTTTTCTATTTCTTCACCTGAATAAGCTCTGTCAATGTCTCTTTTTAGAATATCAAGAGATCCGCCATCGCTTACGATGTGGTGGGTATCAAGGAAGAAATAGTTACCCTTTTTAGTTTCATAGATCTCTGCACGGAAAAGAACTTCTCCCGTATCGAGGTAGAAGGGTCTTACCAGCTCATCTTCCGTCGGAAGGGTATCTGTCTTAAATACAGGAGTTTCAAACTTATGGTCATCCCTTCTTCTTGCATGTACGATCCCATCCTTGTCACTTACAGGTTCCATGAAAAGATATGGATGGGCTGCTACAGCTTTTTCAATGGCTTTAGCAAGTTTTTCGCAGTCCACACTGTTCCCTAGTTTATGAAGTTCCGGAATGTTATAGGTGGTAGACCCCGGATATCGCATACATTCGATATATATACCTGTCTGGGTCATTGACAGCGGATACTCTTCTCTGAGTTCATACTCTTTCTCTTCATCCGCATTTCTCAGGACACTGTCTATAGCTTTGACAGTACTGTGCTCAAAGACATCTGATACTTTAAGATTTTTTCCAAAGTGCTCTGATAAAAGGGCGCACAGCTTGATGCATCCTACAGATGACAGGCCAAAGGAAAACAGATCAGATGTGATGCCCAAAGGCAGATCACCAATTACTTCTTTAATGATCTCAAGGATCTGCTCCTGAGTTTCATTTTCAGGCGGAACTATCTCATCTTCCATCATTACAGCCTGAGGCAGTGCCTTTTTGTCTATCTTGCCTGAAAGATTCATAGGCATCTCATCAAGCTGCATGAAGGCCTGTGGCACCATGTAGGAAGTAAGGTAAGAGGAAAGATAGGATTTCAGGTCACTTATATCCACCTTTTCATCAGCCGTAAAATAGGCGGCAAGGTAGTCTGTTTCACCCTTCGCAACTATCACTATGCAGCTTCTTACGCCTGGGTAATTACCAAGAACGCTCTCTATTTCACCAAGCTCAACACGAAGTCCTCTGAGCTTGACCTGATTATCTATCCTTCCGTGGAACTCAACATCTCCATCCTCTTTAATGCGCACAAGATCGCCACTCCTGTAGGCAGGAAGGCCTAAAAGAGTGATGAAGTTTCTCTTGTTAAGGTCCTCTCTTCCAACATAGCCTCTTCCTACGCCATTTCCCATGATAACAAGCTCGCCAAGAGCTCCGGGAACCTGAAGGCGGCCATCTCTGTCAAAGGTTGCCAGCTTTACATTGGATAAAGGATATCCAATCGTTATGTCATCAGTGCTGTGAAGTTCTTTTAAAGTGCAGGTTACGCTGCACTCTGTCGGACCATAGCTGTTATCTATATAAAGGTCGGGATTTATTGCTGCCATCTTGGCATATAGAACCGGCGGAAAAGCTTCCGCACCAATATCTATGCTCTTAAGATTTTTAATGGCAGGGGCAAAAGACTCAATCTCTGTGAGGTTGAGCATATAGGTGGGAGTACATGTCATGGATTCGACATTGTTATCAAGGATCAGAGCCTTCATCTGCTGCGCATCCATGATCTGATCCATGGTTGCAAGAACTACTGTCTGCCCGTGTCCAAGAGGAACGAACTCCTCCAGAACAGATACATCAAAAGTAAACGCCGCAATGGCAAGCGTAACTCTTCCAAACTTAGTGAAAACTCTGGCCTCCTTATTGTGAATGTTATCATCCACAAAGTTGGCAAGATTTCTGTTCTCAATCATCACACCTTTAGGCTTTCCTGTGGAGCCTGAGGTGTAGATCACGTAGGCGAGGGCTTCTCCCGGAACATCGATATTAAGATTGTCCCTGCTTCCCTCTTTTACAGCCTTTGTGACATCTATCACTGTAACACCTGCCGCTTTCAGGCTACTCATGAGATCTTTTCGCCTGTCCATGATCTCACCGGTCGTCACAAGGATCCTGCACCCTGAATCTTCAAGTATATACATTATCCTTTCTTCAGGATACTCAGGATCTATAGGCATAAAGGCACCGCCGCTCTTTAAGGCACCCTCTCTCATTACGTAGCCATAGCTGTTCCTGTCTGCAAGAACTGCTATCTTACTCTCTATATCAGCACCATTGTCTCGCAGCACATGCCCCAGAGCATTGGCCTCTTCATTAAGTTCCCTGTAGGAAAGGGTCCTGTCGATTGCGATAAGGGCAGTTCGGTCAGGGTACTTTTCAGCTGAGTCCTGAAGATGACGATATCCGGGCTTATCTTCAAATGGACTTGAAGCATCATATATATTAAGTATCATCTCTTCATCAGCTTTGGTGGTAAGGCATACGTCTCCAAGGTGTTCTTTTTTCATGAACTCATGGATGATATTGCCAAACATACGAAGCAAACCATCTATTGTATATTCTGAAAAAGCAGCCGAGTCATACTCACACTCCCAGGTAATACCTTTATCTTCAGTTACAACTCTGAGCATAAGCTGTGTTCCCGATGTAAGCGCTGAATTGCCATCAAGATCAAGGCATATAGTGCCTTTCAGGTTGAATTTTGTGGCAATATTCTCATAGCTGTCTTCATCACTTTTAAAAAAATTCTCACAGTGCTTGATTTCAGAAAGAATGGATTCCTTAGCATCACATATAAGCCAAACAGCAACTTTTTTGCCATTACTTATGCATGTAAAAAAGGCTCCTTCCGATGCAGTATATGACTTTAGGGTCAATGCAAAAGCGGTAGTAAGAAAAGCCTGCGTTTGTATTTTTTTTTCCTCGCAAAAGCTTTCTACATTATAGTCCTCTGCTAAATAGTGAACATCATATTTTACAAAAGAAGATTCTACTGTATTGCTGTCTTTTATAGGTATTGTCTCTTCACTGCATCCTGCATATAATTCATCAACACTGTATTCTTTCATGGTTGTATATTCCCTCCATGCTTCATGAATTATCTGTTTTATCCTTTTCGCTAAGAACGATCATCAGCCTGCGCGCCCCAAGAAATTCTGATCTTATACAAATATTGGGTGCAAAATCGTCATCATCTTCATCCTGCTCAGGTATATCTGAATTTGTACCAATATAATCCTTTTTAGATTTATAGCGAAGGATTGCTGCCCGCAACCCATCATCACGTTCCAGAATTGTAAAACTGGTTTGTAAAAAAATCCCGGCAGGAACAGACTTCATCAATGGTGTAAAGAGTTTATCTTCTACCATAGCGATCTCTTGTTCGGTTAGAATGCCTTCCGCAGCCTGCTTCCAGTTCCAGTCATCAGCATGATCTTTATCAAAACTGCCTCCTGTCAAAAGAAGCAGGTTCTTTTTATGAAATCTATATATTCCTTCGGTTAAATTGTTACAGAAAAAGCTTAGATAAATAAGGGCTGCAATACTGCCAATCACCGTAGCATACCAGGGCGCATCCATTCCAAAGAATGGATTCAAAAGTAAAATAAAGCCTATTGTTACGATTGACTGGATAATTAAGGCCAAAGTTGCTTTTCCTTCCTCCTCAATAGCTGAAAGATAATCAATTAGAAGCATGGTTATAAGTGTTATTAAGGAACCTACACTGATAATGCGAATAGCAACAGGAAGGGATGCCAACATGACCGGATCATCTATGCCATAGGGAATGATCATAAGTTGTGGGAACAGGCACAAAATCGCAACTATCGGGAACAGCATGGCAAATCCATATTTTGTCAACATTCGCTTGACCATAAGCATTCCACTTTGATTCTGCTCTCCGTCATAAGCCGCTGCCATAGGATATATTGCGTCAGTTGCACCTGCGATAACTATAGTGATCACAAGCTGAAGATTTTCTATTACAGCTGAGTTACTTATTCCTATTGTTCCGGCACTTTCACGCAGTGCAAAATTCTGTATTGCAAGCTGAATCGCAAACGCAAGGTACATTACTGCCTCGGCACATCCCGGCTTGATTATTTCAAGATCACTAGGATCCGTTTCAATTTTTTTAATTGGAACAAATCTGCACAGTCTGTCAGTTTTTCTGAAATGTAAAAGATAAACAAAAACGCAGCATACAGAACCAAATACAGTTCCAAATGCGACAATTTCTATTCCTCGGTGAAATACATATACGCCCACAAAATCAATAATGATATTTACTATAGCACCTGTAATATCCCCAGCCATAGCTAAATTCTGGTTATTGTCATTTGCAAGAATATAGTCTCCAGAAAAGTTCAAGACAAGAAATACCGCACCCACCAAAGTCACCATAATATAAGTTTTGGCGTATGGATAATTTTCAGGTGTAGCGCAAAGGAGCTTTAGCAGCGGATCTATAAATACAATCCCGGCAATGCTCAAAAGGAGAGAAGCAATTACAAGCATAAGTATCGTGCGTGTAAAAATCCGGGCAGCTTTAGCCTTTTCACCGCTTCCTGAACATCTTGAAATCAAAACTCCGCATCCGATTCCTCCCAAAGCCGCAATAATATTGAAAACATAACCAATTGGGCCGGCTGTTCCGATAGCAGATAGAGCTTCCTCTCCCATTGAATTTGATACACATACTCCATCAACTAATGGTGCAATCTGCGCAAATATCATTCCGACCATAGGCGGAAAAATATAACGCGCAGCGCTATGCCTTATGAATTGATTTTCATACTTATATTGAATTGTACTCATGCCACATACCTGCCCTACGATCATAATCCAAACAGCTGATAGTCCGTCTTTCCAATACAGGTTAATATTAGTTCTGCTGCTAATATTCCTGTTGCATTTCTGCTATCAAGAAGAGGATTGGTTTCTACCATATCTATTGCCAGGAGCCTGTCAGTATCTGAAAGAATCTCGCAAATAGTAAATCCCTCTCTGTTAGAAAGACCATTCATTACAGGTGTCCCCACTCCGGGAGCATTCCCCGGGTCAAGTGCATCCATATCAAAACTCAAATGAATTCCCTTCGTGCCATCCGACGTGATCTCGATAGCTGTCTCAATAATCTTTCTGATGCCAAAATGATGAATATCACTTATAGAAAATACATTTACACCATTTTTCTTTAATTTTTTGACCTCCTCTGGATCTAAATCCCTTGCACCTACAATGGCAATCTTATGAGGATCAACTCTCGCTCCTGTAAAGCTGACTATTGAATCCGGTCCGCATCCGCACACTGCTGAAAGAGGCATACCATGTATATTTCCAGAGGGAGTTATTTTGTCATCGTTAAAGTCTCCATGAGCATCTACCCAGATAACTCCGATATCACCATAATGCTGGGCAGTGGCCGAGACAGAGGCTGCAGCTATACTGTGATCCCCACCAAGAATAATGGGAAAAGCTCCACTCTCATGAATCTTAAAAACTTGCTCAAAAAGCCTGTTGTTAGCTTCATTTATCTCTTTTTCATACCGCATGTTGCTATTGCCCTCATCCGTTGCAACCATGGGCAAAATATCGCCATAATCCTTAACCTCATATCCATTTTCACGTATTTTTTGAATCAGCCCCGAGTGCCGAATTGCAAGCGGCCCCATATCAACACCTTTTCTAACAGCTCCAAGATCCATCTGTGAACCAACGATTCCAATGCTTTTTTTTCTCATATATTTCCACCTCACAAGTATATATTCAATGTACGAATGCGTATTAATTTTACCATATTACGTTTATCATTTTATTAAAAATAAATTAAATAGCCATTGCTTGTGGTGCCCACAGCAGCAGAGTTGACAATTACTATGATGCGGTGCAGATTGTAAAAAAAAAGAGTTAGACTCAAAAAGAATCTAACTCAAAATAAAAGTTCTGCTATTTCACGCAGCCTTTTTATCAATAAACACCTTAACAGATTCAGTCAGATGCTGATGATGCACATTAGTCGCATCAAACTTCACAGACGTAAACGCGAGCTGCATGATTGGGCCGGTTGCAAAAGCGCATATGAGTGTGCCAATTCCGACTGGTCCTCCAAGCAGCCATCCTACAAACGTTGCAAGGCCCAGCAGAGCTATGCTTATCACACCGATAGGTGCTTTTTTAGCTCTTTTGGCAAGTGCAACGAGAAGTGTATCTCTTGGTCCACATCCAAGTGCAGCGCTCATATAAGTAAACTGTGTATATGCCATGATCACAAGACCTATGAGCATCACGGGAATGCCTGTAGTTAGCGAATCGCACTTAGGTATGACATTTATCCTGTTAAAAAAGTCTACTGATTTCCCAACGACAAAAGCATCAATAAACATAGCGATACCAATTGGCTCCTTGAGGGCAATGTCTATGCCAAGGATTGCATAGGAAACAGCAACTGAAGCTGTACCATACAGAATTCCCAATGTCTTAGAAAGTCCCAGATTAAGGACATCCCAAGGGCCCGCTCCTATATTGGCCTGAATTGTCATATAGACACCAAATCCATTAATAAAAAGACTAACCGCTGCAAGAACCATATTAATGAGAATCTCTTTTGTCGTACGATTGTCCTTAAGATGACTTATTTTCATAATTCTTTAACTCCTGTGTTTGTCTCTAAATAGTTTTACTACTAATTCCCGACCTTTCATAGTATTTTTTTCACCTGACTATAGTACTACATGGGAGATGCATATGCTAAAATTATTTTTTGGGGAGATTATCAGTATGAAAAAAGGTATTCTTAAAATTCTATGCATTTCGCTTTTAATATCACTGCTATTGGGAGGATGTGCGCAAAGCGCAGCTGCTCCGGAAGATGACGCTCATTCCGGCTTTGAGACCAAGAAAGCTGAAGGCGATATTTCTTTTGACTATCACCTCTTCATCCCTGAAGATGGCACAGATAAGCCTCTAGTCATCGTATTTCATGGATATGGAGAAAATGAGATTGCCCAAAACACAAAGATCGTAACTACGATAACAAGCGAGGAAAGCCAGTCTTTGAGGCCATGTTATCTGATTGCGCCCGCTATTGAAGACAATATATTCCTTGCCAAGTCAAACAGGGATAGTATGTATTCCAAGTTAAAAGAAATCTCGGATAAGCTCATATCTGACGGAAAAGTTGACCCTGACAGGATCTATGTTTTAGGCAATTCCTTTGGAGGGCTTGCAACAATAGAGTACCTTGAATCCTATCCTGAAGATATCGCCGGCGCCATATGTATGTGCCCTGCTCTGACCTACTCAAAAGATTCAACATCGGATCTTTCTAAGATAAAAGATATTCCTCTGTGGTTTGCCCATGCTGAAAATGACAATGTAATTCCTGTGATTGTCAGCAAATCTGCTTACTCTACCCTAAAAGCAATGGGCTCAGAAAATGTATTCATCACAACTTTTTCCAATGAAGAAATGCTTAAGTGTGGTGCTCTTACAGGGTATCACCAGTCTGATCTTGCCGTGATGGCAGATGATTCCTTTCTAGAATGGCTGTTCGAAAACAAAAATTGATGCGGCCTCTTGATATCACAGTAGGCTGCTTGTATAATTTATAATTAATTAAAGCGTTTAATTAATTGACATGAAGGGAGTGATATCCATTAATCAAAAAAGTTTTGAACAGCTTGAGCTGCAGGTGGGGAGCGGCACAAATGATTTCAAAATGAGTCGCGGCAGCTTTAAATACAAGCAGCATATCGATCAGAAGATAAAATTGGACCATGTTTCATCAGAAACCTCTGAAAACGTGACTACCATTATATTCAAGGCGGCTCATTCAGACATTACTGTTAAAGCACAGATCACTACTTTGGATAACGGCATAACAAAACTTTCTTTCCTTGGGGACACCAGAAAGTTTAACAGGTACTGGATCAGACTTAGTAGTAATGAAAGCGAGCACATTTATGGTTGCGGGGAGACGTATTCCAAATTCGACCTCAAAGGGGAAAAGGTTCGGATCTTTGTGGCAGAGCATCAAAATGCAAATCGCATCGGTAAAAAGATCATCAAAGAAAAAATCTTCGGAAAACATCCTGAAAAAACCTTGTCTTTTGACAAATATGAATCCTACTATGCACAACCAACCTTCGTGTCCAGTGAAAAATACTTCATACATGTCGATGTAAGTGCCTATTCAGAATTCGATTTCAGGAAAAAAGATCATACAACGCTGTACACTCAGGAAACTCCTGTCATCTACTACTACAAGGCTCAAAGCTTTGAGGAACTATCAGGAAAAATGGCAGAGCTTTTAGGCCACCAGCGCGCTCTCCCGTCCTGGGTCTACAAGGGAGCGATTCTGGCAATACAGGAAGGCACTGAGAAAATCGATGAAAAGATAAAAAAAGTCGAAGAAAAAGGCGGAAAGATCTGCGGCATCTGGTCCCAGGACTGGTGTGGCTGCAGGCGAACAGGTTTTGGTTATCAGGTAATGTGGAACTGGCAGTGGGATAAAGACCTCTACCACAACCTTGATATCAAGATAAAAGAATGGAAACAAAAGGGAATTCGCTTCCTGGGCTACATAAACCCTTTTATAGCACTGGAGGGTGAGCTTTACAAGACAGCTTCAAAGGAAGGCTTTTGCGTCAAGGCAAAAGATGGCAGTGACTACCTTGTTACTATCACAACCTTCCCCGCAGCTATGGTGGACTTCACTAATCCCAAGGCCTATGACTGGTACAAATCCCTGATAAAGGAAAACATGATCGGTCTTGGCATGGGCGGTTGGATGGCCGATTTTGGTGAATATCTGCCACTTGACTGCGTGCTTTATAGCGACGAAGACCCGCAAATACTCCACAACAGATGGCCTGCTATCTGGGCTCAGATGAATAAAGAAGCAATTGAGGAATGTGGCGTATCGGATGAAGTATTCTTTTTTACCAGAGCCGGACACTCAGGAACCATCAGCGCTTCGGCTATGATGTGGACCGGAGATCAGCATGTGGACTGGTCTGTGGACGATGGAATAGCATCTGTTATTCCTGCAACGCTGTCTCTTGCTATGAGCGGCTATGGTCTTACGCATTCAGATGTTGGCGGTTACACAACAATAATGCATATGACCAGGTCAAAAGAACTGCTTCTTCGCTGGGAAGAAATGAATGTATTTTCACCTCTTTTTAGAAGCCATGAGGGAAATCAGCCTTCAAGAAATGTTCAGTTTGATGGGGATGACGAACTTTTGGAGCAGCTTTCACGCTCATCACGGCTTCATGAAAGATTAGCTTTTTACATCAAAGAGTGCGTGGAAGAAAATGCAAACAGGGCACTCCCTGTCATGCGCCCTCTCTTTTACCACTATGATGAAAAGGAAGCCTACACAGAGAAAACAGAATACCTGTTGGGGCGAGATATTCTAGTTGCTCCTGTGCTAAAAGAAAACTCAGAATCAAGGAACGTATATTTACCGGATGATACCTGGATCCATCTATTTACAAAAAAAGAATACAAAGGCGGAAATTATGAAATCGAAGGGAAGGTCGGGATTCCGCCTGTATTTGTGAGAAAAAATGCAGAACTATTTGAGAAG
>JAEEGH010017282.1_pt1 | contig 15396 bp, 9 predicted proteins | sample 9134181 | NCBI WGS metagenome assembly JAEEGH01 (sample SAMN16246544, study PRJNA631951) | gut metagenome | biome: gut microbiome; feature: rumen; material: DP-attached | host: Bos | place: Iran: Karaj | collected 2018-10 | reverse complement strand
CATCGCCCAGAGCTACTGATTTCCCTGTCAGCCACACATTGAAAAGAATCTGTTTCGTTGTCAACCCGCTTTCCGGCGGGAAGGATAAAGGACCCATTCTGAAGGCCATCGCGCGACACGACTTCGCGTATGAGACCATATTCACTAAACGTCCCGGCCATGCCACCGAGATAGCCCGCTCCACCGATGCCGACATCGTGGTGGCGGTAGGTGGGGACGGGACGGTCAGCGAAGTGGCTCAAGGGCTTATCGGCACGGATAAGACCATGGGTATTATTCCGTGTGGCAGTGGTGACGGCCTTGCTCTTCATCTGGGCATAAGCAGGAAAACCGAGGCCGCCCTCAGGATACTCGAGGAAGGCATTACCGCATCGATGGATTACGGGCTCCTTGACGGGAAACCCTTCTTCTGCACTACGGGAGTCGGTTTGGATGCCGAGGTTGCCTGGCAGTTTGACAAAGCGGACCGCCGAGGCCTCTGGACCTATATCTCCCTTGCCTGGAAAATATGGCGGCACTTCACCCCTGACACTTACACTATCGATGTGGACGGCAAGAAGATGGTCACTCCAGCCATATTCGTCACGGTCGGGAACGCCAACCAGTGGGGCAACCAGGCAAGGATATGCTCTCTGGCTTCGCTTACAGACGGGATATTGGACGTGACGATTGTAAAGCCTTTCCGTACATGGGAGATCCCGGCACTAGCGACCCGTCTGCTTACAGGATTCGCCCACAAAAGCCGCCGCACCGTAATGCTGAGAGGTAAGAAAATCACCATCCACCGCTCCTCGATGGGTCCAGCCCATCATGACGGAGACCCATGCATGAAAGGAACCGAGATCACTGTCGAAGTCGCTCCCGCGGCATTGCGGGTCATAGTCCCTAAAGGAAGAAAAATCTGATTGTAGATGAACAAACAAAAAGTCACTGACTGGTTCGCGTTTTTCGCGCCACGCTTTCTCTGCCTCACATTGGTTTTGGGCTTTCTTATCCGGATTGTCCTGATACTTCATCCCCTCACAACGGTGGACTGGGGCTGGATCGATTGGCTTAAGATCTTTGTGTTAGGTTTCCTCAACGATTTGGCTTTCACAGCCATCGCATTGGTGCCCGCCTTCATATTCTACACTTTCCTGACGGATGACAAGTACCGCAAGCCATATAAATGGATATTGTGGGGTGGCATGACTCTTCTGACAGCTTACATCCTATTTTTCAATGATATCACGGATGAATATGGCGGTCCGCTGCCAAGGATCGTTAATGCGGTTCTCGCTCTCCTTTGGCTTTGCTTGACAATCAAAGTGTTTGTGCCGAAGGTCCGGAAAGGCTGGCGTACAGCCGCCATCTGGATAATGATGATGCTATACTGCTGTTGCGCCATAACCATCGCTATCAGCGAGGTCGTCTTCTGGGGCGAATTCGGCGTGCGGTTCAACTTCATAGCGGTGGACTACTTGGTCTACACTAACGAGGTCATCGGCAACATATTCGAGTCTTATCCAATGTTCTGGATAATCTTGGCCATGCTCGTGGTGTCTGGTGTGATATGCTGGTGGATGACCAAAGGTAAGGATGTCAATCAAAGCGGGATTTCCAGCTGGAAGCGATGGGGCATGACTCTGGCTGCCCTCGCGGCCGCATGCGTTGTAAGTTATGGCTGGTTGCACTATGGTTACCGGCATTTCGGCGGGGAGAATCTATTCGCGACCCAGATACAGGAGAACGGATGCTGGGACTTCCTGGAGGCATTCGCATCCAACGAGCTGGACTACGAGCAGTTCTATGCGATGATTCCACAGGATGAGGCAGAGACTCTCAAGAAGCTTATGAGCGGTCAGGACGAGAACGGGATACAAATTGTCAGGGACAGCCTACCACCTATCAAGAAGAATGTCGTTCTGATCACGGTTGAAAGCCTTAGCGCTGATTTCCTTACCCGCTACGGCTCGACAGACGGGATAACCCCGAACCTGGACGCCCTGCTGGAAGAGAGCCTTGTCTTTGACAATCTTTACGCTACGGGCAACCGTACAGTCCGAGGACTGGAGGCCGTGACTCTCAATATCCCGCCATCATCTGGAGAGAGCCTGGTCAAGCGGCCTGACAATACGGGACTGTTCTCAACCGGAGAGGTATTCCGTCAAAACGGCTACCATACCAGCTTCATATATGGTGGCGACAGTTATTTCGACAACATGGGGACCTTCTACGGCAACTGCGGATATGATATTGTCGACAAGAAGACCTATGACAAGGACGCTATCGCTTTCTCTAACATCTGGGGTACTTCTGATGAGGATTCCTACCGTGAGGCCATGCTGCGATTTGACGCTTCCTGGGCGGCAGGAGAACCATTCTTCGCCCAGATAATGACCATTTCCAACCATCGTCCTTACACTTATCCGGAAGGCCGGATCCAATACGATGGCAATCCCATGAGCCGCCATGCCGCGGTAAAATATACCGACTGGGCCATCGGACAATTCCTATCCGAAGCCTCAGAGAAGCCATGGTTTAATGAGACGGTTTTCATCATCATGGCCGACCACTGCGCATCTTCAGCCGGCAAGACCTCGCTTCCGGTGGACTGCTACCATATCCCGGCGTTAATTTACTCGCCCGGCTTTATCGAGCCTCGCTATATTGACAAAGTATGCTCACAAATCGACATCATGCCAACTGTGATGTCAATGCTGCATCTATCCTATGAGGCTCCTTTCTATGGAAGGGATATACTCGCGGACGATTTCAAGGAGCGGGCCTTTATGGCCACATATCAGGACTTGGGGTATTATGCGGATGGAGTACTGACCGTGCTCTCCCCCGTACGCCGTTTCCAGCAGTTTGCCGTCACTCAGCACGACGGGTGGACTTACGACGAGGATTTGATGGACAGGACCAGGGATGATGTCCTTAAGGAAGCTCAAGCCTTCTATCAGAGCGTTAATCTGGCCTTCAGCAAAAAATAGGTATTAAAGGGCAAGAACCGAGTCTGAATAGACTTCTCCATCGTGGATGTCATGTGTGGAGAAGATGATAGTGGTGCCTGTCTCATGAGCGAGTCGCTGAAGGGTACTTAACACCATCGCCCTGTTTTCCACGTCCAGAAACGCGGTCGGCTCGTCAAGCATCATCACATTAGCCTCCCTGGTCAGGGCAGCGGCGACACAAGCTTTCTGGAACTCGCCATCACTGATCTGACTAATATCTTTTATGGCCAGCGAGCCTAGTTTCATCACCCGGATAGCATCCTCGACACGAATCTCGGACTTCCTGTCCAGCTTTTTGAAAGCCCCTGCCTCCGCGAGCATCCCGGTCCGCACGAAATCGATGACTGTGAATCCTTTAACCTTCGGGATTCTTGTGGGCACCAGGATCGCCTCTCCCCCTTTCACGATAGTTCCTGACAACGGCTTTAACAATCCGGCTATAGTCTTCATCAATGTGGTTTTCCCGCTTCCGTTCCTTCCGCGGAGCATGACGCATTCCCCGTCGGCATAGGTGAAGCTCAACGGCCCGGCGACAGCTCTCTCTGGAGAGTAACCTAATACTATGTCGGTCGCCTTTATCATTTCTTGAGAAGAATGTAAATAATAATAGGAATGCCGATTATCGCCATTGTGCTGCCTACGGGAAGCGGCCTGGCGAAAAGTTGGGAGAGAATGTCCGCTGACAGGGAGAGACCGGCACCGGTCAGAAAGGTGACCGGGATGGTCTTAATATGCACTGAAGTACCTGCGACAGCCCTGGCTATGTGCGGGGCGACAATACCCACAAAACCGAGCGGTCCGCAAAAAGCGGTCACAGCCCCGGCCATCAGGCAACTCCCTATCATGGATATGTTCCTTGTACGGGATGGGCTGACTCCTGCCATTGATGAGTATTCCTCGCCGAACAAAGCCACATCGAGATGACGGTTATTGAAAAGTGCCAACACAAGGCCAGCGAGAAGAGCGCAGGAGATAATTGCTATCCCTTGATATCCTCCTGAGATGAAGCTCCCGGCTGACCAGCTGTAAAAAACCTTGAGGCTCTCGGCGTTAGCTGAATACTCAAGGATCGCGGTCAATGCGCTGAACACGAATCCCAGCATCACACCGAAAATCAAAAGCGTGGTGGCGTTCCTCATCCTCGAGGCGACAATCACAACTAATGCGGATGTCAGCAAAGCCCCGATAAAAGCGGCTGACACAACAGTGAGACCTGAGAACAATCCAGGCAAAGAAGTTCCTATCAGCAAGGTGGCCACTGCCGCTCCCGCGCCCGCGCCGGCACTAACACCCATTATATGAGGATCAGCGAGAGGATTCCTGAATATTGTCTGCATCTGTAGTCCAGCCAATGCGAGGGAGGCGCCAGCAAGAAGGGATATAAGCATCCTTGGCAGACGTAACTTCGTGAATATCACTTGACCTGGAGCACCGAAACCAGCTCCTCCGCATAGCAAATCCATCACCGCCAAGAAGGCGACGACCACAATCAGAATAGCGACAACTGCCGGATAACGGTTTCTCATCGATAAACCAAGCGGGGAAATGACTGTCAAATATAAGTATTCTCACCGAGAATGCAACCAGATTGCGATTTCATGGTTGTATCTTCGCGTCAGAAAGGATGAATTAATGGGAAGGATACACTTATATTCAGTTTTAATACTCCTGTCTCTCCTGCCAGGGATCCATCTCGATGCCCAAGGGAAGAAGACCGTCATCTCCGGCCATGTCAGGGACGCCTCCAGCGGGGAACCACTGACAGGTGCGGTAGTATTCACAAAAGACAGGAAATCAGGAGTTTCCGCCGATAATACCGGATACTATTCTCTAGCCATTGAGAAAGGTGAGGCTATACTCCTTTGCTCATTCACGGGATACAAGACGATAGAGAGAGCCATTACAGCCTCCACCTCAAAAGTGGAGGACTTTGAGATGGAACCCGATAACGAGATCCTTGAGGCCGCCACTGTGTTCTCAAAGACAAAAAGGGATGAGTTGAAAATACCGCAGATGGGAAAGCAGAGGGTTGACGCGACCCTTGTCAAAAGCCTTCCAGCCCTCATGGGTGAGAATGACATAATCAGGGTGATCCAGATGATGCCAGGCGTGCAGACACCAAGCGAGGGAGCCACAGGATTCAGTGTAAGGGGCGGAGGCGTGGACCAGAACCTGATCCTGATGGATGGGGCTCCCGTATACAATTGTGGTCACTTCCTCGGTTTCCTGTCGATGTTCAACAGTGATGCCATCCGTGGAGCGGAGCTCTATAAAGGCGACTTCCCGGCGATGTACGGAGGAAGGATATCCTCGATTCTGGACATAAGCGGAAAGGATGGAAACAACCGAGAGTTTGGCGGGAACGCATCAATAGGCCTGATAACCTCAAAGATAATAGTTGAAGGTCCGATTATTCCTGAGAAATTGTCTTTCATGGCCGCAGGGAGAAGGACTTATCTCGACCTCTTCTTCCCTCTGCTCGGGGACAATCTTCCTGAGAACACGAAGATGTACTTCTACGACCTGAACGCTAAACTGACCTGGATAGCAGGAAAGAATGACAGGCTTTATCTCGGCGCCTTTGACGGTAAGGATGTGTTCGGCCTTGGGATGGAGGAGTTCGACATGGGCAAGATGGATTTCGGCTTCGCCAATCACACGCAGTCATTAAGGTGGAACCATGTATATGGGCATAATTTGACTTCCGATGTGACTCTCTACAACTCCATTTACCGGAACACGCTGTCCGGAGATATGAGCGAAGCCCTGTTCGACTACGTCCAAAGCATCAGGGAGACCGGACTCAAAGCGGGCTGGACGTTGTATGCCAATTCCCGTAACACTATTCAGGCTGGACTTGGAATGGCTTATTACTCAATCGCTCCCGGTGAGTGTAAACCACGTGGAGGGACAACTATAGTCAACAATATCGTGATGCCGCCGACATATGCTGTACAGCCGTCAGCCTACATCCAGAATGAGCAGAAACTATGGAACCTTACGGTCCGCTACGGGCTGAGGTTCTCCTCTTTCACCACCCTTGGAGGGACCACCCAGAAGTACTTCGACCCTGTCACCCATGAGTTGACATCTGTATCCGACATACCAAAAGGTGATCGGATCAAAACCTACAACGGGCTTGAGCCTAGAGTATCAGCCTCACTGCCACTCGGTAAGAATTGGTCTGTCAAAGGAGCATATTCCCGCTCGTACCAGTACCTCCAACAGGCAAGAATCAGCATCACAGGAAGTCCAGTCGATACATGGTTCTCAGCCTCCCCAAACACAAAACCCCAGCGCTCTGACCAGTTTTCCCTAGGTTTGAACGCCCTTTTCGCCGACGAAGCCCTGGAGGCGTCTGTAGAAGGTTTCCACAAGACAGGGAAGAACGTGATTGATTTTGTGGAGAATCCCGGAATAGTCATCGATAACGAGGATAGGGAGGGCCTGCTGAGAAGCGGAAGCTCAACCTCGTATGGAGTTGAGACGATGCTCAAATACGAGTTTGACAAATGGAACGGTTGGATCTCCTACACATGGTCAAGGGCTCTATACGACATTCCAGAGCTGAACGGAGGGAAAAAATACCGCTCCCCTCTCAACCATGAGCATGCGGTCAATTTTGTGTTGACATACGACTTCAGCAAAAAAATATCAGCTTCAACCGAATGGGTGTTCTACAGCGGCTCGCCGACCACTTACCCGGTCGGAAGGTATTCACACATGGGCACTTGGGTGCCTGTCTTCTCTGAAAGGAACAGTGATAGGCTCCCGGATTATCACAGGATGGATCTCTCGCTGACATACCGGACCGCGGGAAGGGCGGCCGGGAAACGATGGAGCGGTGAGTGGAATCTCTCCTTCTATAACGCATATTCACGCCACAACGCCTGGAGCATCGCGTTCAATTACAACCGGATGGAGAACTCCGCCAAGGCTATAAAAGTCTATCTATTCACAGTCATCCCTTCGGTCTCATACAACATAAAATTCTAGTGATGAAGCGTTTAAGCATATTATATATTCTCGTCGCCATCATGGCGGTCGCTTGCTCTGAGGAGACAGACCTCCGCTCCAAAGATGAGCATTATGAGCGTCTCGCTGTCGAGGCTCTCATCACGGATCAAGCCAACAGGCCGCAAAGAGTTCTCCTCAATAAAACAATACCATACTTCGAGGAGGCCTCCCCAAGCGGAGTCTCAGGCGCTTTAGTGACAGTCAGCGACGGGAAGGAAGAGGTCCGTTTCACAGAGAAGGAAGCCGGTGTCTATGAGGCTCCAGAAGGCTATCATGGAGAGCAAGGAGGAAAGTATCATCTTAGGATAGCGGTTCCCGATGGAGATGTCTATGAGGCAGAGGCGACGATGCCACATAACGGTTACCGGCTTGATGCTATAGATTATGCCTTTGCCGGAAACAAAACCATGGGGTTGGACAGCCTCTGGACTATCGCCATTTGGGGCAAGGACATGGAAACCACTGATTACTACTATGTCACGGCAGGAGTCAATGGGGCGTTTTACCCATTTGAGATGGCCGAAGTAACGGATGATAAATACTTCAGCGGCAATGTCATAAATGGCTTCCCTATAGCCACATTGATGCAATATTCCATCATGAGAAAGCTCTATGGAGACTGTGCGAAATACCTTGAGACAGGCGATGTGGTGACCTTGGAGGCTATGACCCTGAGCAAGGATTACTTCGACTATCTGATGGCGGTTTTGCTCAACGGCACCATATCGGCCATCCCGCTATTCTCCCCCCAACCCGCCAATTGCCCGACGAATATAAAAGGAGGCGACGGGACCGCGGTCGGCTATTTCGCCGCATGTCCCGTCGTCTCCGCGAGCGTCACTGTGGACGATCCTTTCAGGCCATATTACAAGAAGGCCTTTACAGAGTAGTCCTCGTTATCTCGAACAGTTCTCCGTCCTTCCGCTTTTCCAAATGGACGATAAAGCCTTTCTCTTCCAACTCCTTACCTGTGAGAGTGGCCACCTTCTTCCTGTCCGGACCCTGAAAAACATCATACTTGCTTTCTGGGTTTAGGTCCCGTACCGTCACTGTCCGTGAAGACTCAGCGGCATTCTCACGGAATACACCCACGATTCCTCCACTCTGAGTGTCAACATTAATGCGGGCGAAACCGTCCCAGAAGCCTGAGGCAGGCTCCCCGAACCCAGGAAGATCCTGTCTGAAAGACATGAAATGGTGCTGGTCCTCCAAGTTCTTCAGCCAATCAGTCCACGAACGGAATTCTTTTCTTTCCTCGTCGCTCAATTTCCTGGGATCTCCCAGCATGATAGGAAGTGTTCCCGCCAGCGACTTCAATGCCAGGATATGATCCTCTCTATCCATCATCAAATTGCCTATGACGAGAGAAGTGGCAGGCAATGCCGGGGATCTTCCCCAAGCCAGATTCCGAACCCTCAAATTAGAGTTGCTTGACCATCCATTGACGTTACTGAGCCAGTTCCCATCAGCATGCTTGGCGATTCCATAGTCCATGAGCTGAATCTTTCCCACTGTCTCGAATGTGCAGTCAATAAACAAATCAGGAGCCTTTTCGTGCAACTCATCAAAGAGAGACATCGCCCGACTGTAGATGACATCGTAGGACTCCTCATGATCCCGGTGCAAGGGATGGTCTGTGGCATAACACCCTGTTTGTTCATCATCAAACACGTATGCGCTAGTCACAATGGCAAGGTCCAATTTCAGATAAGCCAATCCGAAATCATTCACAAAATGAAGAATCAAGTCACGGATGTAATCGTACCAGTCCGTTCCCATACAGGCAGTACGGTTATTGGAGCTGGAGGTGTGGAGATCAGAGATATTCCCATTCTTGTCGCGGATAATCCATTGAGGTTTGTCCGCCACAACCTCACTGTTGGCATCCAACCGAGCCAAGCTTATCCACAATCCTGGCTTCATACCTAATGACTTGATGTAGTCGAACGTGGGTTTCAGCCCACCTTTGAATTTGATGGTATCCACCGCCCAGTCATCAACCTTCTCACCATCTTTCACATCCGAGCTCCCGTGTCCCATCTGCCAGCCATCGTCGATTATGAATTCCTGAGCCCCACATTCCGCTGCCGCCTTAGCCACTTGCCTCACTAACTCGTCGTTAATGTTTCGAGTGAAAGGGACCCATGTGTTATACACGAACATCGGTTTACGCTTGATTTGCTCGACGCGTGTTCCCATATGGAGCCTTGTGTATTTTTGCACAGCAGTGTTGACGATACGCTGAGGATCGAATTCTCCGTTTCCGTAGATTGCGGTGAATACAGGCTGGCTAGTCCAACTCTGCCCTCTCTTCAGCCACCGGCGGAATGGGTATGCCGAGCCAGGCTTAGTGACGCCAGACTCTAACTTGCGGCCATCCTGGAACACTTCGGTACGTTTCACTATACCCACAGCCTCGTTTCCCACAGCTATCCCGTAACCTTCCTCGTTAGCATGAACAATAACAAGCGGATCATCCCAAGCGCCATAGAAGGAGCCCAAGTTCTGGTATCTCCCGTATCTCCCCATCACCCAGGAGTTGATAGGGCCTTGGGTAAGGTTCAAGTTTTCCACGCTGACTCCTTCCAGTTTCACATCATCGAACCCAAGATTCTTCACAGTCAGCGTCTTGCTCACCAATGGAAGATCAGGAAAAGACAGGTAAGAGAGTTCCACCTGCAGTGTCCTTTTCTGATCTTTGAAGGAAAGGATCTGTCCTCGTCCCCCACTCGCCGTGACAGTGTCCCTTAACTGAAAGCCAATCCATTGATTATCACCTGAATATAACTCATCATTCGCTAAGAATGAGAACTCCTGGGATGGTCTTATCAGACTCCCGGAATCCCTGAGTTTGTATTCAGTCCCAATGACATGTCCTCCGGCGCAAGAGACGGTACGGTCAATCACTTCATTGCTGACTCTCATCACGACATCCCTCTCCGCCAGCATCGACTGGCAGATAAGGGACATCAGGCAAACAAAAACAAGACTCTTCCTCACGTGATACCAGTAAAACTACTTTTTGAATTTGAAGCGGATGTCCATAGGCACCTTCTCGAGGCTGAGATTCATTAGGTCAGCTTGGAAGTCGGAGTCACGGTGAGAATACTTATCCTCGAAAGACATAGCGTATTCAATGTCACCTGTGGCTTGCGTCCTGAGGATCAAAGCTGAGAGCTGGCCTAGAGCGGCCTCCATTTTCTCATAATTGATGCTATAACGTCCATCAGGATGGCGGTCGAAAGCTTCTTTTTCCTTCAAGTAGTTGAACACCATTGTGTTGGCACGTCCAAGAGCGGAACCCTCTCCGAAACGCTCCGAACGGACCAGAGAGGTAAAGAAGGTGGCGAGGGCATCTTCCGTCGTGAACAAACGGTCCATGGCGATATGGTTCTGGAGCTTGCACACGAGGTACATTCCCACGGCGTTTCCTTTCATCTCCTCAAAAGTGAGCGCAGAGCTTCCGAGAGCCTCCTCAACCGTCCCCTTGCCATTGATTGTCTCCTTGACTCCAAGACCATGGGCTACCTCACGGAAGACTATATTCCAGAAGAAAGCGTCCTGGGAAAGATGAGCCTTCGCGGCTTGATCGAGAAGGATATCACCGGTGGGAGATATCACATAATTGAATTTCTGACGGATAACATTCTCGAGAAGGATGGTGCGTGTACCCTTATCCTTCTGGATATCGGCGTCATATGGAAGATTCAAAGCAATGACTTTGATGCCGGCATTGGCTTTTCCCGCATAATAAATCGCATCACATGAGAAAATGTCAGACCCTGCCCCTGGCTGGAAAGACTTGTACATATCCTCGACAGGAAGCATCCTCTGGAACTCCTCAAGGCGTGAAGCGTACTTCATCAACTGCTCAGTCCTTGCCTCATTCTTGAGAAGGACGAAAGCCTCATAAGAGCGCTTGATTCCCAATAGCTGGTCGTCAGCGGCCTCATTAGGGCCGATCACAAGATCCATCTTGCTGTCCTCCATCTCAAGCCATGCCTTGCCGCTTTCGTAATACTCGTCTTTCTTGAGAGCCTCAGCCTTGCGGAGAAGGTATTCCTTGACACTAGGCTTGATTGTGATGTCAGCAGCTGCTGACAGATAGTTCGCTATCTTGTCGATATGCTCTTTGTAAGCGTCATGATACCAGACAACCTTAAGTGAACCATCCTCATCCCTACGGATAAGGGTGTATGGGCTGAATTTAGCCGAGTCCTCAAGGGCCTCAAACTCCTCCGGGGTCATGTCAGCCGGATAATAGCCCGCCCCAGGGAGCCTGTCTCCATACCCCTCGACGAAAGAGCGACCGTCAACACGGTCCCAAGGCCCGTAATTGATTGTGGCGAACTCTTTCTGCTTTGGATCATCAATACCACCAAGCAGAGCGTTCTTGTCACCAAAATACTGCTTCCAGTAAATCGCGTCAATCTCATCCGCCGCGAAACGGTAGAGATTGAGAACTTCCTTACCATTATCGGTGATACCGTTGAGGTTCGGTGCGGGGATTGTCACTAAGGCATAATCAGACACCTTCCTGGTGAATGGAGATTTCGGGCCCTTGCCGCATGCCGTGGCAAGGAGCATGACGACAAAGATTAGGAACAGGTTTCTTTTCATATTCTCAATTTTATAATATTATCATTATCAACACCTGGGCGGCAACCACCCTGAGGAACATGGTCAGAGGGTACACAGTGGCGTAATTCACGGCTATCTTCCCGCCATACAGTTGCTCAGAGAATGAGAGCAACGCAGGATCGGTCGTGCCTCCTGACAACAATCCGCAAACCTTGAAGAAGTCCATCTTCAAAACGGCCCTCGCCACAAAAGATATTATGGTCATTGGGATGAGTGTGATGATCAATCCGTAAAGGATCCAGATATATCCTCCGCCTAAAAGGCTGGATACGAATGTCTCTCCGGCCCCGAGACCTACAGCCGCCATAAAGAGTGATATTCCTATCTCACGAATCATCAGGTTGGCGCTGAGGGCTGTGTATGTCGTGATACGCAACTTCGGGCCGAAATGACCAAGCAGAATGGCGACAATCAGTGGACCTCCAGCGAGCCCCAACTTAAGAGGTTGCGGCATCCAAGGGAAACGGATCGGAATCATTCCCACAAGCACACCTAAAGCTATTCCGAAGAATATCGGGACGAGATTCGGCTTCTGAAGCGTCTCAGGAGCATTTCCGACAAGCTTTGCCAGCTGGTCTATGGAATCCTCCATTCCCACGACTTGAATGCTGTCTCCGACCTGGAGAATGATATCGGGATCAGCCTGGAGCTGAACTCCGGAACGCAGTATCCTGGTCACTGTAACGCCATATTTCTGTCGGATGTCCAACTTCCTTAGGCTTGACCCGGTGATGGCGGATTTGGTGATGGACAGGCGTTTGTTTATCAATTTCGAATCAGGGGTGATCCACTCATTCATGTCCACCACGCACTCTTCCCCGAAGATGATAGGAACCTTCCCTTTATGATGCACATCAGTTACTATCAGCAACTTGTCACCTTCTTCAAGAGGGAGATCCATATCTGGGACAGACACTTTGCCATCCCTCATCATCCGGCTTATCACAAGATGCTCACTATTCACGGTGCCGATGATCTCATGAAGAGACTTGCCGAAGACAGCTGGATTCTCCACCCTGCATGTCAGACGGAAAGCTTTGGAATCGCTTTCCTCACCCCGCTCAGACTTTTCTTTCTCCTTCTCAAGATCCACCTTGAAAACGGACTTGCTTAATATCACAACCGCGATAGCTCCTAGAACACCGAGCGGGTAAGCCACAGCATATGCTGACGCTATACCGGCTGAAGCCGCGGCCGCACTTTCCGCGGACCCTCCAGTGGCGATCGTGGCGTCAACAAGCGTCTGTTGAGCCGCTCCCAAGCCTGGAGTGTTGGTAACGGCAGCGGACATGATACCAGTCATGATACCAAGATCCTCACCCGTGATAAGATGAATAATAAAAGTAGTGGCAACCGCCAACAGGACAAGCCCGATAGCGAGCAGATTCATCGGAAGGCCATCCTTCTTGAAAGAACGGAAAAAACCAGGGCCTACCTGGAGTCCAATCGCGAAGACGAATAGGATAAGCCCGAAATCCTTGATGAAAGACAGCATCGTGGGATTGATACGCAGACCAAGATGGCCTAGCAGGATGCCCATGAAAAGGATCCACGTCGTTCCCAGGGATATTCCTTTAAACTTGAAACGCCCTAGATACAAGCCTGAGGCAATCACAAGAGCCAAAACTAATATGGCACCAGCCGTGCCTCCCTGCGTGAACAACTTAATCATACCGGGCGCGAAGTTACTCAAAAATGGGTGATATTAGCACATTGATATGTAGGGATTTGTTGGTTATCCGGCGATTTATCATTATTTTTACGGAAATCAAATAACCATCATGAGACAATCAACAATCATTCTCGCTGCCGCAATAGCTTTATTATTCAGCGGCGTGGCATCAGCGCAGCAAAAAGCGGATCCGAAGGGAGGCATATCCCCTGAGATGCTTAAGGAAATCCGCACAGGATATGAGGGGACAGCCTCTGACAAGGCCATCAAAAACGCCCTCAACTCAACCGGGATAAGCATTCTGGCCGCCAATTCGGAGAACATAGCCATGATCGACACCCATTTTTCCGACATGGTCAAGACAAAGGGAATCACCGACCAGAAATCATCCGGACGATGCTGGCTATTCTCTGGTCTCAATGTTTTGAGGGCCAGGATGATTGACAAATACGACCTCGGTGCCTTCACTTTCTCCCAGAATTACTGTTTCTTCTACGATCAGCTTGAGAAAGCGAACTTGTTCCTCCAGGGTGTCATTGACACAAAGGACAAGGGCTTCGAAGACCGTGAGGTTGACTGGCTATTCAGCAACCCTATCGGAGATGGCGGTCAGTTCACTGGTGTCGCCAACCTGATCATGAAATACGGCGTGGTTCCTGCCGAGGTCTTCCCCGAGAGCCTGAACGCCAACAATACCAGCCAGATGCGCGCCCAGCTCGCCCTCAAGCTGCGTGAAGACGGCCTGCGCCTCCGCCAGGCGCCCAAGGGCACTGACCTCCAGAAAATGAAGGTGGAGCAGCTCAAGGAAATCTACCGCATCCTGGCCCTTTGCCTGGGCGTCCCTCCGACCGAGTTCACATGGACCCGCACCGACTCCAAAGGCAATGTGGTCTCTACCGAGAAGTACACGCCCAAGTCCTTCTATGACAAGTATATCGGAACCGACCTCGAGAACAACTACATCATGGTGATGAACGACCCGTGCCGCGAGTTTTACAAGGTCTATGAGATCGAGTACGACCGCCACGTGTATGATGGCGAAAACTGGGTCTACCTGAATCTCCCGATTGACGACATCAAGCAGATGGCCATCGCCTCCATCAAGGACAACACCGCCATGTACTTCTCCTGCGACGTGGGCAAGTTCCTGCTGCGCGACAAGGGATTCGCCGACCTCGGGAATTACGACTATGAATCGCTGATGGGCGTTTCCTTCGGGATGAACAAGAAAGAGCGTGTCTATACCCACGCCAGCGGCTCCACGCACGCGATGACGCTCATCGCCGTGGACCTGAAGGACGGCAAGCCGGTCAAATGGATGGTGGAGAACAGTTGGGGCGCCAACTCCGGCTATCAGGGCAACATCATCATGACCGACGAGTGGTTCGACGAGTACATGTTCCGCCTCGTCGTGGACAAGAAATACGTCCCCGCCTCCCTGATGAAATACCTGGACCAGAAACCGATCCTGCTCCCCGCCTGGGATCCGATGTTCCTTCCGGAGGAATAATGCGGTACCTGCCGGTCGTTGGATTGTTTGCGCTGCTGCTGCTCGACCTCCTGGTCGGCGGCGGCAGCGTCTCCCTTGTGACCGGCGCCATTCTGTGGAAGCTGCGGGTGCCGCGGGTGATGACGGCCTTGCTGGCCGGTGGGGCGCTGGCCCTGTCCGGCGCGCAGATGCAGGCGGTGTTCCGGAATCCGCTGGCCGATCCGCACATTATGGGCGTGAGCGGCGGCGCAGGACTCGGAGCGGCCATCGCCACAATGGCCCTGGGCGTTTCGTCAAGCTATTTCACGGGTTTTACCGTAGCGCTGGCTGCTTTCCTGGGGGCGTTCGTAGCAGCAGCCCTGGTGGTCGCCGTGTCCACCCGGTTCCGCTCAACGACGACGCTGCTGGTATTCGGCGTCATGTTGGGATTCATCTTCAGCGCCCTGAGTTCCGTGTTGCAGTATACGGCCGGAGAAGAAAGCCTGAAACTGTTCTACAGCTGGATGGCGGGCAGTTTTTCCGGCAGCCGCTATATGGAAGTCATCTTGATGGCTGGAGCATTGGCCCTCGGGCTGGTCCTG
>JAEEGH010017274.1_pt1 | contig 15400 bp, 13 predicted proteins | sample 9134181 | NCBI WGS metagenome assembly JAEEGH01 (sample SAMN16246544, study PRJNA631951) | gut metagenome | biome: gut microbiome; feature: rumen; material: DP-attached | host: Bos | place: Iran: Karaj | collected 2018-10 | reverse complement strand
TGGTTCAAAAGTGGATATGTATCTGCATTGGAAAAAGTAGTTGACGAAGATTTAAAAAATAAATTGGAACAATTCATGCATGATAGAGCACATATAAAAATCTCATCTTCAGATTCTAAAAACAAAAATGCAGTTGCGTTGTTTTCAGGTGCCTTTGCAGAGGCAATGATAACATATGAGGTTATTCCCAATATTTACGGGAAGACAGATTCGGAAGATGAACTGACATTCAAGTATGCGCTTTTCTTAGATTACATCTATGATTCTGTTATCAAGCTGAGACATCATGAAATGGACAATATGTTAAAAGTAGGAAAATACAGCTACAAGAAGGAATTTGATATGAAGAACGGTTTATCAAGAATCACTGATGTATTTCGAATATACATACAAGAAAAATTTCCGGGGGATTTTGAATTGTTAGGCTATACCTATATCTGTTCTGATATCACCGATTTTTTTGAAAAGTGTCTAGATCACGTTGAAAAGATAGAAAAAGAGTATATATGAAGTTAACGGGGACAGCCTATAATGACTGCCCCGTTTCTTTTTTTTGTGAGGATTTGTTTTTCTGTGAAGGTTCTGATTGCTGCTCCTGTTGTAGATTTTTCTGAATCGGATGTTCAAGATCCAGCATCTGGTTCACATTGTTGGCGACGGTCTGAAGCTCACGGTACTTGGCACGGACGAATGAGAATTCTTCATACTGCTGATTTTTCAGGGCAGTGAGTTTTTCTTTTTCAGCCCGGAGTGATTTGATGGAAGGAGTGCGGAATTTTACTTTTCTATCTGCTGTTGTTTCTTTCGGAGCGTGCTCCTTCAGATAATCACGGGCAGCCTCATACAGCGTGAGCTCTGTCCTGTGCTTTTCCCTGAAATCTTTTTTGTTCCTAGATGCAAGATACTCTTTGTACACATCTCTATTGGCGAGGTACTGACCAGTATTTTTGATGAGAAGGTTCACGTCACGCAGCCGGCTTTCTGTGGACCGCAAAGATTTCTGCTTCTCAGTGAAATCAGAATACGTGGATGAAAGAAGGCCTGAAAGTTCTTCTACAGATCCGATACCGTTGTCCTGAAGAAAGGCAAGGGTGCCTGCCATCTGTTTCAGATTCCCTATCTTAACCTTACGCGCATAGTATTGGTTTTGTTGTGCCTTGATGCAGTTTTCAAGATCAACGATAAGCCGGATGCCATATGCCTGGTAAGGTCCAGCCTGATGTGACTTTGCATTTTCGACAAGGACTTCCTCTATATGCTTTTTCTCAAAGTCTGTTCCGAGCTGTTTTCCGCGGATCGGTTTTTCTTGTTCTGGTATGATGAAGCTGATCGCGCCACGGCTCTCATGGACGGAAATGCCATATTGCTCAAAGAGCTTTTTGACAAATTCTTCAAAGGTAGTGCTGTTGGAAAGGACGCTTCGGATGGCATCCCGCAGGAAATCCTTTTTCGTCTTATACTCAGTCTGCTCCGGTGGGATTCCCTGTGCGGCTCTCCGTTTATTTTCTTCATCAAGGGAAGCCTGTCCTTTTCTTTTTGCCCAGTACTCCCTGTCGGTGATCCTCACTTTTGCCGGAGAGAGGAGATCTACCTGATAGAGAGATTCCTCCTGGCACATGGACATGGTTTCCTGCTTTAAGTATTCAAGGAGCTGCTTCGTTACATGATGCTTGTTGCCCGCATGGGAATCTCCTTCACGCTCCATGAAGTCCTGCATCGGTACATCTGTTTTCCGTACAGAATTGAAAACGATATGCACATGGATATTGCCGGCGGAGTTATGACCGTCCGGATGTGTGCAGACGATTATCTGATGCCCGGGGAAATTCCTTTTTGCGAAATTCATTGCAAGAGCCTGGGCGCGTTCTGTGGTCAGGCCGTTTTCATCACGGTCTCTCGGATCGAAGCTTATGATGTAATGGTGAGCTTTGATATCTTCCCGTTTCTGGTTTTTATGAAAAAGTGCATTCGTGGCTTCGCACTCTCTTCCAAAAGTAAAGGGATCGCAGTTTATGCCATCTATCAGAAACTCTTCCCTTGGGATTTTTTCACCATTTTCATCAAGGATGGGTTTGTTCGTAAATTCGTCATGTTTTAAAGTCAGGTAATCCACGGCGGCATCATAGTTCGAATTCTTTATGGAGATATGTTTAATTACCGCCACGGTATTCACCTGCCATTTCTTTTACCATGTCCCTGATCTTATAGATTGCGATCACACCCTGGAGCACTTCGCTCTTTAAGTTCGCACTCCAACCACCTCCACCGTTCAGGTGATGGGCAATCTGATTTAAGTTGCTTCCGATCTTTCCCATGTCCCCAAGCACATGAAGTAGTTCTTCAGAATCAAAGACAATCTCATGCTTTACTACCGGTCTGTTATTAAGGAGAAGTTCTCTGGCATATTCCGAGACAGAGAGCCCTGCCTTTACTGCGTCCTGCTCCAGGGACTCATACATCACATCAGTCAGTCGGATTGTAAATTTCCTGCCTTTGCTTGGCGGCATTTCTTTCTTTGGTCTTCCCATAAAAATCTCCCTTCTTTCGTATATTGGCTGTTATCCCCTCATGCCCGCAGGGCAGGAGACTGTTTCATCGCAGATGGAACCGGAGCATGGGTGCTTTAGCATCCGCTCCAGCGAGGTCTTAGGGTTATGCAGTACCCTAACAAGTTGCCTTGGAGACAATGCCCCGAAAGGGGTTATTGTCGGACAAGGCGAAACTTGCTCTACCCACATATGCTGCTTCACTTATCCAGCTTTTTGCTCCCACAAAGACAAGCTGATCTTGAAAAAACAGATTTAAGGCTTGACTGCCACAGGAAAAAACGCAGGTTAAGTGGAGGGATTAAAAACATGAGTGATAAAAATCCGAGGAAAGATCCTGAGTCCATACCTAGGATGAATGGAAAAACAAGAGAATATGATCCGGAGACAAAAGGGAAGACTCCTGTCAATCAGACAGTACCCGGAAAAACACCAGAGATGATTTACGTGACGGAGGAATATGGAAACAATTCCCGATCCCTGTGGGAGTGTCTCAAGTCGGCAATGGGAGTTTTTTAGATGTGGTGAAAAATTACACCACAAATTTTGGCAGACCACTTGAAATTGGTTCCGGCAACTGTTACAATGCCCTTGGGTAGAAAACAGAGTTTTCTTAAGGCGCTGGCTTTTCTCTGGCTGTCAATTCAGCAAGAGGAGGTCAGTGTTTTTATGCTCAAAGGAAATCTAAGAAAATCAGAAAAGTTTGCGTCCTACCTTCGTCTGTCCATTGAGGACGGGGACAAGGTAGAGAGCAACAGTATCTCGAACCAGCGTCTGCTGGTCAAATCTTATACGGAGAATCATCCGGAAATCCATATCGTAGAAGAGTATGTCGATGATGGCTACACGGGAACCAACTTTGACCGCCCCGGATTTAAGAAGATGATCGGGGATATTGAAGAAGGAAAGATCAATGGCGTCATCGTAAAGGACCTTTCCAGATTCGGAAGGGATCACATCGGAGTCGGAAAATTCCTTGAACGGGTTTTCCCGACGATCGGCATCAGGTTCATTGCCATCAATGACCACTATGACAGCGCATCAGAAAACAGCGAATCGGATTCCTTCATCATTCCCTTCAAGAACCTTTTGAACGATTCCTATTGCAGGGATATTTCCATAAAGGTGAGAAGCCAGCTGGATGTGAAAAGGAAGAATGGGGCATTTGTCGGAAACTATGCTCCGTTCGGATACAAGAAATCCGAAGAAACTAAAGGAAGGCTCGAAATTGATGAGTATGCCGCCGGCATCGTGAAGGATATCTTTAACTGGAAGCTGGACGGCTGTAGCGCACAGAGGATAGCTGAAAAACTGAATGAGAACGGTGTTCCTTGCCCCAGCAGTTACAAGAGGCTTTGCGGCATTGATTACCACAGCGGATTTAAGAGCACGGGTAATCCGAAATGGCAGGCCATACAGGTTTTCAGGATATTAAAGAACGAGGTATACATAGGAAGCCTCATTCAGGGAAAAAGATCAAGGGTCAACTACAAGGTAAAAAAGATAGTGGAGAGACCTGAAGAAGAATGGATCCGGGCAGAGAACGTACATAAGGCCATCATCCCCAAAAAAGTTTTTGACTTGGTGCAGGAGACACTGCAGCTTGATACCTGTGCATCTCCCGGAGAGGAGCAGGTGAACCTTTTTTCTGGAATTGTCAGATGTTGTGACTGTGGACAGACCATGACAAGAAGAGTGACGACTAAGAATGGAAGGAAATATTTTTATCTGAACTGCGGGACTTACCATAAAGGAAACGGATGCACCTCTCATCTGATCAATGAGGATAAACTCCGCAGTGCGGTGATCAGTTCAATCAATGAAAAGATCGTACAGGTGGAAGACCTTGAGGAAAAGCTGTCACAGATCTCACAGGAGCCGAGGGAAACGATTTTAAGCAAAAGGCTTCTGGAACAACAGGAGATGCTGCAGGCAGAGATCAATAAATATACAGAACTACGCGCCCAGCTCTACCGGGATATGGCAGATCAGGTCGTTACGAAGGAAGAGTATGAAGAGTTCAGCCGGAATTTTGAATCACATATCGAAAATGCACAGAAAGCCCAGGAGTCGCTACAGAAAAACATGGAGGAGCTTAAAAAAGTAAATGTTGAGGATATCGGCTGGGTAAGGGACATAAAAAAGTACAAGGGAATTAAAAAACTTACAAGGCGTCTTCTTGTGGAACTTGTTGAATGCATAACTGTCTATGACAAGGAACACATTAAGATCCGTTACAGGTTCTCGGATGAGTTTGAGAAACTGAGTGATGCGGTTGGAACAGATGATGAAAATATGAAGGAGGCAGCAGCTTTATGAGGTATGTGAGTTATACGAAGGCGGTGTCGTGGAGCAGGAAGAACATAGAATGTTCCATTTCAAAACAGAATGATGTTATTGCTTCCTGGCTAAAAGAAAACGGGGACATTAACCTTCAGAAAAAATACATTGACAAAAAGGTTGATGTCATGGCAGAGAGCGGATTCCTTGAAATGATTAAGGATGCCATGGAAGGAAAATTTGACTGTATCGTGGTCAAGGATTTTTCCTACTTTGGCCACGACATGAAATCGGCCAGGCATCATATTCTGGATACCATGTATGAAGGCGGGATACATTTTGTGGTGGTCGATGACAAATTCGATTCTTCTAAGACCGAGCGCCTGGATGTTATCCGTTACTTTGAGGCAAAGGGAAACGAAGAGCATGGCGAAATCTTCCGTAACTTCCTTTCCGAGAAGGGCGATTCCTATGTGATCAGCAATTCCATCCCATTCGGATATAAAAGGTCTCCGGAAGGGAACAATCTGGCAAAGGACGAGAGCATTTCAGAAATCGTGGATGAGATGTTCAGACAGTATTTTGAAGGAAAGTCATTCCATGATATTGCCGGATGGCTGAATTTTCATCATGTAGACTGTCCCAAAATACACCGCCTAAAGATGTTTGGGAAAGAGCTCCCGAAGGATATGGAGTATTGGGATGATGATAAAGTGAAACGCATAATCAGAAGCCCTGTTTATACCGGTGCCGTTATCAACAATAAGTCAGAGGTGCTGGCTGAGGATTGCCATGAGCCTTATATCTCCATTGACAAGTTCAGGACAATTAAGCTTGCAAAATATGTATATGCACCGAGAGGGGAGGATGGAAAAGTAAAAAGAAAGCCGTATGCCATAAGGCCATATCATGGGAAACTTTTCTGCTCAAGGTGTGGAAGATCATTATCCCTTACGACAAGAGAAGATACAGGCGTGACAGGATACAGATGCGGTGCCGGGTGCTGGGGAGGCGGCGACCTCGACAGATGGACAATCCCGGAAGAGGAAGTATACAGCCGGTTCAGGCAAATGCTCCATAAAGAAAAAGAGCAGGCGCAGCATCTGATGAAGGAGATGCAGGCAGGCGCTTATGAAAAAAAGCGCGATGAAGAACTGGATCGTGTCTCAGCACGATTCAAGAGGGCTGTTGCGGAACTTAAGGTAAGCATGTCAGACCGGCTTCCTCTTTATGACAGCTATAAGGCCGGAATGATCTCCGCTGAAGAATATGAAAAACGGCTTGAGGATTTTCAAAAGAGGATGAAAGATGAGACAGACTTTTACAATGAGACCGCTGAAAAGGTAAAGGATATTAAAACTGCATTCAGTGTAAGGAATCCGTGGCTGATGCTTTTCAGTAACCTGCTTGTTCCTAATGAAGCAGACCATGTATTTATCGAAAAGGTGACGGACAGGATAGAGCTTATTATGAACCGTCCATACAAAAGGGAAGGAAATGACTTTTCCATGAGCGTGCAGTTTTCAAAACCTGAGTGGAAGAGATATCTGGAAGGAGGCAGATAAAGTTGGCAAGAAAGAGCAGAAAAAACATACAGACCGATACCTTTGAAAGGGCAGGACAAAATGAACTAACGACGGAAGTTTTAGTGGAGCATTCAGAAAATGTGCCCGCAGCCCAACCTGTGGCAGCCCAAAAGAAGAATGCCATGAAGGCGGCGGTTTATGCAAGGCTTTCCGTAGAAGACGATATCACGATGGATTCTCTGGACACTCAGATCAAACTGATACGTGATTTCATTGACGGCAGGGATGACATTGTTTATGAGGAAACATATTTTGACAATGGTTACAGCGGAACGAATTTTAACCGTCCTGCGTTCAACAGGATGATGCAGGACCTGCGGAAGGGAAAGATACAGTGCATAGTCGTAAAGGATCTTTCGCGCTTTGGGAGAAACTATCTCGAAGCAGATTATTATATCGAAACCATCCTGCCGTTTCTTGGAGCAAGACTCCTGGCGGTCACCGATAATTTTGATTCTCTTCGACCGGAGGATATGAACAGCCTGCTGATTCCGGTTAAGAACCTCGTAAATACGATGTACTCAAAAGATTTGTCCAAGAAGATATGGACTACGGCACAGCGAAAGAAAAAGGCCGGGGTGGTTTTGGGGAACGGATGTGTTTACGGATATATCCTGAATCAGGAGACCGGTAGATTTGATATTGATCCGGCAACAGCCCCGACAGTACAGATGATCTTTCAGTGGAGGCTTATGGGGCTTTCTACTAACAGGATCGCAGATAACCTTAACCTGATGGGAGCGCCGACGCCGAGACAGAGGCAGAAGGAACTGGGAATACTGAAGAAGGACGCTGGTAAAAAATGGGAGTCATCAAGCGTGTCAGCAATCCTTATGAACGAATGCTATATCGGCAACACGGTGACAAATAAAACCTCCGCCAAAATATTTGCCGGGCAGGAAAAGAGGCGCACGGAAAAGGAGGAGTGGATCATCACGGAAAACACCCATGCGCCGATCATAGCTAGGGATGATTTTGAAAAGATCCGTGAAAAGCAGGAACGTGAAGCGGCTGTCAGGATGGAACGCAGGAGCGCTGCCGCCAAGATCAATGAGAAGTACCCTGACCAGCTAAAGGGACTGTTATATTGCGGGGAATGCGGGAGACGCATGGGTATAGACAGGTATCCGCATGGTGCTGAGAGCAGTGTAAAGACTGTCGTATACTGTTGCAGACACAGAAAGGGGCAGGCGGAATGCCAGGGTCATACAATAACGGAGAACCTTCTTAAGATGCTTATCATGAGAAAGATCAGTGAAGCTGTCCTTGCGTTTTGTGATGAAGAAGAGCTCTGGAAGAAGACAAATAATCTGAATGGAAGCGGAAGTCCCATAAACAAAATAAAATCGGAGATCCAAAAGACTAATGCCCGATTAGGAAGCATTGCGGAAAAACGGACACTCCTTTATGAAAACCTGTCCGTAGGCATAATTGATAAGGAGGAGTTCCGGCTTTTGCAGGATACATACAAAAAGCAGCATGAAGAAGAGGAAGAGGCTCTGAAAGTGCTTGAGGAAAAACTCAAAGAAACGGAAAAAATCTCAAAGGAATACTTTCAGTCGGCAGAAAAGATGAAGCAATTTGCGGGCATGACAGCGTTTGACGAGGATAAGGTCAGAGAGCTTGTGGAGCGGGTTGATGTTTTCCCGGATAAGCATGTACATATTACGTTCCGCTTTAAGAATCCTTTTGCGGAAGAAGGTGATCATGATGATAGCGGTTTATAAGAGGCTGTCCATTGCGGACGGAGACCTGGGAAAGGATGGGAAGGATGAAAGCAACAGTATAGAGAATCAGGGAATGCTGATACAGGAGTACCTGCTGTCAAGGGATGACCTTAAGAGTTTGCCTTACAGGGAATACACGGATGACGGATTTACAGGGCTCAACTTTGACCGTCCGGGATTCAAGAAAATGATGCTTGATATTAAATGCGGGGAAATAGACACCGTGGTCGTGAAAGACCTGTCCCGTTTCGGAAGAGATTATGTTGCGGTGGGGGAATACCTTGAGAAGATATTCCCGGTGCTTGGTGTCAGGTTCATAGCCATAAACAATACATATGACAGCGTTAATTACAAAGGCACGGCTATGGGACTTGACATAGCTGTGGCAAACCTTGTGAATACACTTTACAGCCGTGATGTCGGGAAGAAACTTAAGTCTGCAAACAGGGTAAAGTGGAAGCAGGGACGCTGTACGGGTGGATATGCCCTGTTCGGATATGTTTTTGATCCGGACAGACCGAACACGTACAAACTTGATCCGGACGCGGCTAAGATTGTGAGGAGAGTGTATGATCTTGCGCTCCTTGGGTTTAGCACGGGACAAATTGCGGAGCAGCTTAATGATGAGAAGCTGCCCATCCCGTCCGAATACGCCAGAATAAAGAAATACAAGGGTAAGATGAACCAGCGGGTTCTCACTCCGGAAAAAATATGGGACAGCGGAAAAGTATGGAGAGTCCTGAATTTTTATGAATATACCGGAGCGATGGTAAGGCACAAGTGCGAGATTATTGTATCAGGATCCTATGTGCAGAGGGTCGTGCCAAAAAGCCAGCGGATAGTAGTAGAAGGCTGCCATGAGGCCATAGTCACGAAGGAAGAATGGGAGAAGGCACATCAGGTGATACGGACGGAAAGGGGACGCGGACCGAGGAAACCGGGCAAGATGCCGCTAAGGAAAAAACTCAGGTGCGGGCATTGCAGGAGGACCCTTTCAGTAAACCTTAAAGAGGCCAACCCCAAATGCTACTGTCGTTCTGCCATAACACAGCCAAAGCACTCCGGCTGCAGTGCAAACTTTTATTCTCTTGGGGATATCGAGTCTGTTGTATATCTCGCGATCAAAAAACAGATAGAGCTTTTGCTTAAGATAAATGGAAGGTTCTCGGAAAAAGAAAAGGAAATCAAAGATCTGAAAAAAGAGCTGGATAAAGACAGGAGCCGTATAGATACGGACATTCAGCGCCTGAAAACGGATAAGATCCGGTTTTATGAGGAATATGTTGACGGGAAGATGACTGTTGAAGAGTATAAGATCAGAAAGTTCGAGACAGATAACAAGATCAGGGAGCTTACGGAGAAACTGGAAAAAGACGGAAGGCGGGTAGAAGGCGAAGAAAAAGAACTGAAACAGGCAAGACCTGCAGAATTAAAGGCTCTACTTTCGGAATCGGAAAAGCTGATGGGAGAGACAACACTTACGGACACCATGGTGGCGGTTTTTATCGAAAACGTGTATATCCACGAAAACAAGAACGTGGAGATCGTATTCCGGTTTACAGATCTGATCAGCGAAGCGGCGAAAAGATACGGATATAAGCCGGAAATGGACGGTTTTGTATTGAAGCATCAGAAAGATAAAGCATAAGAAGTGAATAAGACATAAAAAACGCCTCTTTCAGGTAGGGATACTTGAAAGGGGCGTTATTCTTTGGGTTGGGGAAAAGCAACGATTCCGTCAGGTCCACATTCCAGAAGGATGCACAGTTTTTCCAATGTCAACATCGTAATGCTGCGGTTATTTCGGAGACTATCCATGGTGTGCTTGTCAACTCCCATGTTAATGAGGTCATACTGCGAAATGCTTCTCTGCTTCATCGTTTCCCACAGAGGGCTGTAATCAATCAAATTAGTCACCTCCATGCACGTGAATCTTCTTCCAATTATATGGGATTGTCGCTTTTTCAAATATGGTGGAAAATCCCACCATACTATGCTAACATGTAAAACCAGGGACAACTTCAGAGGCTTAAGATGACTAAAATGCCCTCAAGATGGCAAAAACATTTCTAAGATGGCAATGCTTCAGGTCTTTTGCCATCTTGGAAAATGCAGGTGGAATGAGGTTTTATGACGTTTTTTCGTCAATAATCCAAGGCGGTAATGAAAAGGACAAAGCAGGGAATCTTAAGCCTCGGATCATAAAAGTCACAATCCGTGACTTCCGTGGAACATAGCTGTGACATCCCGTTTACAGAGGAGGTTATAAATCATAAGATGCAGATGGAAGAAAGAATTGAGGGAGAAAGATGGAGGAGTCTATAGGAAGTCGCCTTAAGCAGCTCCGCCATCTTACGGAGTACCGGCAGGAGGATGTCGCCTCCATGCTTGGGGTTGAAAGGCATGCCCTTAGCCAGTATGAAACAGGCACCAGGGTGCCGCCTTCGGACATAATAGCGAGGCTTGCCGAGATCTATGGGGTGAGCACGGACTATATTCTGGGTATTACGGGAAACCACCAGGAGGATGACAGGTACATTGATGTCACGGGGCTGTCAAACAGGGAGATTATGGCTGTAACGGCACTCGTTAAGGTTATGAAGGAGAAGGGTAATGGATCCGGAAAATCACGATAGGCCATACATGCCATATGCCGCTGTTAAGGAAAAGCAGGTGGAATGGCTTTGGTATCCATATTTGAGTTACGGGAAGCTTACGATCCTGCAGGGAGATCCCGGCGAGGGAAAGTCCACCCTTGCCATCCAGATAGCTGCGATGATGACAAAGGGAGAAGCATTTCCTTTGAGCGAAGAAAGAAAAAAGCCTGAAAATGTAATTTACCAATGCGCGGAAGACGATCCTGAGGATACGGTTCTTTCAAGGCTGAAAGCGGCAGGTGCTGATCTTGACAGGGTATATTTCATTACGGAAGAGGACAGGAATCTGACTCTTGAGGACAGGGAAATCGAGGAATCCATAAGGATGAGCGGGGCAAGGCTCGTCATCCTTGATCCCATACAGGCGTTTATCCCATCGGACGGGGATATGCAGAGCGCGGCCTATATGCGGGGAATCATGCGAAATCTTGCTTCTGTGGCACAGAAGTATGGATGTGCAGTGATCCTGATCGGACATATGAATAAATCTCGGGGCGGGAAAAATCTTTACAGGGGACTTGGGAGCATAGATATTGCTGCTATTGCGAGAAGCGTCCTTATGGTTAAGAGAAACGAGAGAGTTCCGGGCATACGGTATATGTGTCAGATAAAGTCAAACCTGGCTCCAGAAGGGGATGCAATGGCATTCTATATTGACGGAAAAGGCGTTTTTCACTGGATAGGTCCATGCTGCCCGACATTTACGGGGTTAGAGCAGTCTGATCCCGGAAGGAGGAAGCAGGATCTGGTGAAGGAATGCCTTAGGACGATCCTGTCGCTCGGCGGAGTTCCGACGAAGGATATCCTTTTAAGGGTGAAAATGATCGGGATAAGTGAAAAGACTGCCAGAAACGCAGGAAAAGAGATGAACATCCGGGCTTACAGGAAAGGCGGAAGGTGGCATTGGATGCTTCCGGATGAGGGAAAATCAGAAGGAATGGAGGCAGACTGATATGGAAACAGCAGGAAAGACGGTTACCCGTAAAGAGCAAAGAGACAGAATCAAAGAGGACATGAGGAAGCTGTCATCGGAGGACCTGATCTATATTCCTGCGAAAAAAAGCCTTCCTGTTACTGAGGATACGCCAAAGAAAAGGACAGCGGCATATTGCCGCGTCAGCACGGACGATCCCGCCCAGACCACATCTTATGAGCTTCAGAAGGAACATTATGAGGAAGAGATAAACAAGAACCCGGAGTGGGTATTCGCGGGCATTTATGCTGATGAGGGTATAAGTGCCACTTCAATGAAACATAGGGATAATTTTAACCGTCTGATTGCTGACTGCGAAGCGGGGAAAATAGATGTCATTGTGACGAAGTCCGTATCAAGGTTTGCAAGAAATGTTGTGGACTGCCTGACCGTGGCAAGGCATCTTGCAACCTTGAATCCGCCTGTTGCCGTCAAATTTGAGACGGAAGGGATAAACACGCTGGATTCGACTTCAGAGATGATCCTGGCGGTCATGGCAGCAGCTGCTCAGGAAGAGTCAAAGACAAAGAGCAATGCCATGATATGGTCATTAGAAAAACGCTTTGAAAAGGGGCGATTCCTTACTCCTGTGCTGCTTGGTTATGATCATGATGAAGACGGGAACCTTGTCATCAATGAGGAGGAATCCCAGACCGTGAAGCTCATATACTACCTTTACCTATCTGGATTTCCTATATCAGAGATTGCGGAAATACTGACACAGCTAAAGCGAAAGACAAAGCTTGGCAATACCCAGTGGTATGACAGTACAGTTCGTGCCGTTATGCAGAATGAAAGGCACTGCGGTAACGTATTAAGCTGGAAGACCTTTACCTATGATTTTTGGGAGCACAAGAAGAGGAAAAACAATCAGGATATGCCACAGGTGCTGAAAGTGGATCACCATGAGGCTATCGTGAGCCATGAAATATTCGATGCAGCCCAGAGTAAGATGGCGGCTGAGAAAAATATGAAGAAATCCATACCGATGCCGGCACTGGAAGTCGTTGAAAAAGGAGTTCTTAAGGGCTTTGTTCCCGTGAACCTCCTTTGGAAAGGATTCACGGTGGAGGATTATATTGATGCGAGTAAAAGTATCAGCGATCTATGTGAGCCGGAAGAAGATGAAGGAAATGATGATGGACGACTTCCGGAAGGCTACAGGATTGTAAGAAGCTGTTACTTTTCATCAACGCAGAAGCCTACTATGAGCATTTCCAGGGGGCAGGTGCGTTTCAGCACATACTGCCTTAAAAAGTTTGAGGATGTGGAATATGTAGAACTTCTGTTTAATTCAGTGGAAAAGTGCATTGCGGTAAGGCCTTGCGAAAAGGACAGCCCAAATGCGATACGATGGGGAAGGCTGAAAGACAGCAGATGGATAGTGCAGCCCAAAAGTTGTTCGGGATTTATTTCTCCATTATGTCACATCATGTCCTGGAGTGCTGACTGTGGTTACAAGTTGTTCGGGCAGTACCTTGAAAATGATGGAGAGAGGCTTATTGTTTTTGAGTTATCGGATCCTGCGGTTATTGAATATGAGCAGAATGCAGAGCAGCAGGATACGTGTGATGCGACCGACCAAAATGCTGCCGGGGAAACCGTTGCTGCTAAAAAGAAAGTGAAAATGACCAAAAAGGTTATTCTTCCGGGGATATTTGGAGATCGTGTCGGGAAGAACGGATCATGGAATGTCATCAGCCTGAAGGCAAAGAAGTATGACGGGGATTGGATGATTATGTCACCGGCCTCGTTTTATCGCATGAGTGGTAATATTTCAGAAGCTACGATGCAGCAGGTCAGGGATGGCGCCATGGAATTATGGGAAAAGTTAAAGAACCAGGCAGAGGAGTCTGCCAATTTTAAGAATCAGAACGGAGAGGTGGATTAATGCAGGGTTACATCGAGTCCTATGACGAAAGGGCGGCAGAAATTGAAAAGAATTTCAGTTATGACGGCTATCAGATTGTCAGAAGGGAGATGTTCGCCCATCTGCGGGAACCTGCAATCACAATAAGGAAAGACAGCATTACTTTTAATACTGCCTGCATAGAAGGGCTTGAAGATGCTGTTTATATCAACATTATGGTGAGCGATGATGAAAAGCGCATAGTGATCCGTAAATGTGAAGAAAACGATATGGAATCTGTCAGATGGTGTGTTGCGAAGGCGGATAAAAGAAAGAGCAGGAACATTAAGGGAGAGTTCTCAAAGGGCATCTATGAGCTGATGGAATGGACCGAAGGATGCAGATATAAGGTTCTTGGGCATAGAATCAGCTATGAGGGCGATACTCTGTATGTGTTTGAGCTCGAACGTTATGAAAAATTCAAAGAACGCCGAAAGCGCACGAAGGAAGAAAAGGAAGAACGTAAGAAGACGATGACTCCTGAGGCGATAGCGGAAGAGGACAAGAGAGAAAGAAGGGAGTCCATGATCCCCTTCTCTCCTTTGGATGCTGAAAATACCTTCGGACTGCCTGTAGATCAGTATAGCAGGACGATTGACATAGGATCTTTGAGCAGTTACGAGAAAGTGGATGTTCCGACAAGGAACAAGTCACAAAAGAATGCCACCGGAATGCCTTGCTCTCCGTCTGTAAGGCTTGTTGAAGATGCAATCTATGGGCATAGTGAAAATGTGGATTTTGGATTGAATGATGAAGCCGATGATGATCCGGATCACAGTGCTGGCTTTGATTCAAAGCAGGAGGAGACTGGTTCCGGGAATAGGGAGACCGCGCCGGCAGGATATGTAGCGGTAACATGATGGAGGAAGCTGTTATGGCAGATGACGTATGCAAACTGTCTTTTTCTCTTAAAAGACGCAGGGTTCTGATTCACCGGAGTACTCTTAAGGCATTGGAACATCCCCAAAACATAAGGTTTTTAATGAATAAAAAGAAATGCAGAGTGGCTGTCCAGTCCTGTGAGGCTATTGATCGGGACAACTTTATCGTTCCGGATCTTAAGCCTTCTGAGACCTATGAGATTACAAGCATTAGTTTTCTTAAGGTGATTTACGGCCTTGCAGGATGGGATGAGGATAAGACTTACCGTGTGGAGGGATCTTTTTACGGAGAGAATCATTTGGTCGAATTTCTCCTTAAATCCGCAGAAGTTATTACGGATGATGATTTTGTTGATCAGGAAACAGTCAGCCTCTAAAGAGTCCGGAGAAGCATGAAAAGATATAGACGTTTCTGTCAGGTTGTGATAGAATGTCAACGGTTGGATTGAGTCGTCAGATAGTTCAGATGGTTCAATTTTATGAAAGGCGTAAGGTTCAAATCTTATGTCTTTCTTTTTTTATGTCTGGAGCTTTCGTGCACCAGGTGTATATTATAAGGATCCGATTTATAGGCGGGAGTGCAAAAGCCAAAATGGCAGCACTCCTGCCTTATTTTTTGCCTTTTTGAAGCGGTTGTACCTGTCATTTCTCATAAATAAGGGCAAAGGGCATGTGAAATAATAAGGACAAAAAGAGGGGTTATGAGGGCGGTGGAGGGCAAAATTTGACCTGAGGGTGTTGGAACGGTTAATGTCCGTAGAAATCTCTGGTTTTGGGAAAAACCGCATAAATACGGGCTTTTTAACATCTGCTTGACAGTTTTGTTAAAATTTTTTTGAGA
>JAEEGH010017273.1_pt1 | contig 15400 bp, 17 predicted proteins | sample 9134181 | NCBI WGS metagenome assembly JAEEGH01 (sample SAMN16246544, study PRJNA631951) | gut metagenome | biome: gut microbiome; feature: rumen; material: DP-attached | host: Bos | place: Iran: Karaj | collected 2018-10 | reverse complement strand
ACTGTCAGATTTTTGAATTTGTTTCGAGGGCAAAATGTTAACTGATAAGGGAGCATAGCGGGCTATGTGACCGCAGAAGTTAACAGTTTGCACCGAAAGAAAACAAAAATATGACATAATGTTATTCTTGTAATTAACTAATTTAACTCGTGGGAATTTTTAGAACTCACCTTATACAATCCTTGCATCACCTGCTAACGGTTGACCACATTTCCCTGGCGACGTATTAACACAAAAAAAACATCCCAACCAATCCTGACAAATCGGTTGGGACGAGACATATTAATAACGTTGCTTAAGATCAAAGCATGTTGGCAAACACAAACGCTGCTATACCAAAAATAATCAACAGTACATAGAACGCAACTGCCACAATTGCCATGATCCCATAGTATCTCATTACGGCATAGAAGTCCGCAGTGGCATCTTCTAACGACGACTGCAACGATGCATTTATGGCATTACGTACATTGCGTATTATCTCAAAGCATTTGTTTATCGGGTACACATACACAAAAGCCATCACTATATACATTATGCCAACTATGAATCCTGGGAATTTTTCATTTGCAGGCATAAACAAGAAAGCTATGCCAGCCAACCCAATTAATGCCACCATAACAGTTAAAAAAATCGTAAGGAAATTCAACCATTTCATTGCCGAAAGCAAATTCTGCTTAATCGGTTCGTTTACAACCAAATTCTCCATAAAATAAAAATGTTTAGTATTATCTGTTAATTAATTCTTATAAGTCTGCATTTGTTAGATATACGCATACAAAGGTACTATTTTTTCCCGGAACAAACAAACAAAAAAGGCAAAAAAAATGAAATTACGGAAGAATACGCAACAAATATTCCGCCAGATCAGCATAAGCCGTTTTAAGAAAATTGCATTATCAAAATTGACAAATCCCGACATGTTTTAGCAAATCGACCAACACAGACTGTACTTTTCGACATTTTCTTTCCCCATTTTGCGCTTTTTTTGACCGTCTTCCGAAAACACTTTGCCACAAATATCAAAATGACTGTTCCATTTTGTAAATCCAGACAACCAACCATCAATTCACCTTACATTAAGTTTCACAGAACGTAACAATAAGATACACACAAGAGTTCTTTGCGCGTTAATATAAGTTAAATACTTGTGTATAGTTTCGTTTTGTTGTAATTTTGTACCGAAATTGCGTGAAAAGTATATGTGCGTCAATGGCTAAAAAGACGAAAAAGAATACAAACGGTCGTGGTTTGCAGGTGGTAACACTATGCATAAGCACGGCACTTGTGCTTATTTTATTAGGTATGGTGGTACTTATCGGACTTACCGCCAACAACCTTTCAGACTATGTAAAAGAGAACCTCACCGTAACAGTGATGTTCAAGGATGACGTGTCTAACCGTGAGGCTGCAGTGGTATGCCGCAAACTGCAGTCAAAGCCTTGGGTGGCTCATCTTGAGTACATCGACCGTGAGCAGGCTCTGAAGGAACAGACAAAGGCACTGGGAACCGACCCTTCGGAGTTCCTGGGCACTAATCCGTTTGTACCATCGGCAGAGATAAATCTCAGGGCAAGCTGTGCTAACGCTGACTCGCTGAAATGGATTACGAAGCAGATACGTTCCTACAAGCAGGTGTCGGAGGTAGCATATCAGAAAGACCTGATGGATAAAGTAAACAGTAATCTACACAAGGTTATGTTGGTGATGCTGATCATCGCCGTATTGCTGACGTGCATATCCTTCTCGCTGATTAACAACACCGTAAGGCTCGGTATCTACGAGCGTCGTTTCTCCATCAACATAATGAAGTTGGTGGGAGCTTCATGGTCGTTCATACGCCGTCCGTTCCTATACGTAGCAGTTATCGAGGGCTTGCTCGCCGGCGTTCTCGCCATTATAGTATTGGCAGGCGGCGTTTATGCACTATACACATACGAACCCGACATTACAGCCGTCGTAACATGGCAGGTACTTGCCATCACCGCTGCTGCAGTGTTATTGGCTGGTGTGATAATATCTACCATATGCGTGTTCATCTCCGTAACGAGATTCCTCAACATGCCATCCGAGAGACTCTATCGATGATTGAAGAATTGAAAGATTGAAGAATTGAAGAATTGAAGAATTGAAAAAACAAATTATATATAATGGAGGAAAATAAGAATTTTGCATTCTCAAAGACAAATTTCATACTGATAGGAGTCAGTATGTTGGTGGTCATTGCAGGTTTTCTGCTCATGATAGGCGCAAGCTCAGACGATACGCATTTCGATGCGGAGATATTCTCTACCATGCGTACTAAGATTGCACCGGTGATATGCTTCTTCGGTTTCATATCGATTATCGGCGGAATAATGTATAAGTCTAAGAATAACGAGGAGGAGGATAAATGACGTGGCTTGAGACGGTGATTATCGCTGTGGTGGAGGGACTGACAGAGTTCCTGCCTGTATCTTCCACTGGACACATGATTATCACTCAGAACCTGTTGGGCATTCAGCAGGGCGACCCTTTTGTCCATGCTTTTACCTTTATAATACAGTTTGGAGCCATACTTTCGGTGGTATGCCTTTACTGGAAGCGCTTCTTCCAGTTTGATAACACTCCGGCGCCCGAAGGCAGCAACTTATGGCAGCGTCTGAAGCATCGCTTCTATTTCTACTGGCTGCTGATAGTGGGCGTGGTGCCTGCGGTCGTAGTAGGACTGCTTGCAAAGAAATCCGGACTGCTTGACTGGCTCCTCGACAGCGTGGAGGTGGTTGCAGTAATGTTGGTAATAGGCGGTGTGTTCATGCTCTACTGTGACAAGTTGCTCAACAAAGGTACGGAAGAGAACAAGGTGAACGAGAAACGCGCCTTCATGATAGGACTCTATCAATGTATATCAGTGATACCCGGAGTGTCACGCTCTATGGCTACCATAGTAGGCGGTATGGCTCAGGGATTGACACGCAAGCGCGCAGCAGAGTTTTCCTTCTTCCTTGCAGTGCCGACGATGGCGGGAGCTACGTTGCTTGACCTGCTTGATTTGCTGAAGGAAGACACCTCATGGGCTACCAGCCACAATATCACCATGCTGCTCCTGGGCTGCGCCGTGGCTTTCGTAGTGGCACTGCTGGCAATGAAGTGGTTCGTGTCCTTCCTGTCAAAATACGGCTTCAGGGCATTCGGTATATATCGTATCGTAGTAGGCGGCGTGATAATAGCGCTGCTGTTGACGGGACACTCACTGGTAATGGTTGATTAAATGAATTTCGTAGAAGGCGAGATATTACATATAAACAAGCCATACGGCATGTCGAGTTTCGGAGCACTGGCTTTCGTGCGTACCCGCATTTCCAAGGCATGTGGCGTAAAACGCGTGAAGACCGGCCATGCAGGAACACTCGATCCACTGGCTACAGGGGTGCTGACACTATGCACTGGCAAATGCACCAAGATGATACCCGAACTACAGTACCACTCCAAAGAATACACTGCAACGCTTCAGTTTGGTGCAACGACGGCAAGCTACGACCGTGAGCACACCGTAAACCACACATATCCTTGCCGCCACATAACCAAGGAACTGATACTGCAGGCACTGGAACAGTTCAAGGGTGACATCATGCAGGTACCGCCGACATACAGTGCGGTGCACGTAGGAGGCAAGAGGGCGTATGAGTTGCGCCGCAAGGACAAAGACGTAAAGCTCGAGGCAAAGCCGGTACGCGTTGATGACATAGAACTGCTGTGGTTCGATCCCGTAAAGATGCAGGCACAGATACGCGTTGAATGTGGCAAAGGCACATACATACGCTCACTGGGTAGAGACATCGGCAGGGCGGTAGGCAGCGGTGCTTTCCTGACCCAACTATGCCGCACCAGACTTGGCAACGTACGCATAGAGGACTGCATAAGCCTTGACAACTTTCAGGAATGGCTGAAATCTGAGATGAAAAACTAAGGAGCAAAGCAGAAAACAATTTAGTAAATACAGATATACCAATATATTTCATGAAACTATCACAGTTTGATTTCAAACTACCAGAGTCGCAGATTGCACTCTATCCACACAGTATAGAACACACCGTAACCAACAGTGACGGTGTAGAAAAGACCTTCCGACTGAAGCGCCCAGACGAATGTCGTATGGTGGTGGTTCACAAGAAGTCGCAGAAGGTAAGTCTGTACAAGACCGACGCAAAGGGCAAACAGCTAAAGGGTGAGGACGGCAAGAAACAGTTCCTTACCATGCTTGACCTTCTCGATTACTTCGACGAGGGCGATACCTTCGTGTTCAACGACACCAAGGTGTTCCCTGCCCGTCTCTATGGTACAAAGGAGAAGACCGACGCCGTGATAGAGGTATTTCTGTTGCGCGAACTCAATCAGGAGATGCGTCTGTGGGACGTACTGGTAGAGCCTGCACGCAAGATACGTATAGGCAACAAACTGTTTTTCGATGACAGCGGCTCACTCGTAGCAGAGGTTATCGATAATACCACTTCACGTGGACGCACACTGCGTTTTCTCTACGATTGCCCACATGATGAGTTCAAGCGCGACCTCTTTGCACTTGGTCAGGCTCCATTGCCACGCTACATCATCGACCACAAGGGCAAGGACGGCAAACTCGACCGTCCTGTGACCGAAGATGATTTCGAAGACTTCCAGTGTGTGTATGCAAAGCATGAAGGAGCAGTAACGGCACCCTCTACAGGCTTGCACTTTACACGTCAGATGATGAAGCGTCTGGAAATCCATGGCATAAACTCAGCTTTCATCACCATACATACCGGACTTGGCAACTTCAACACCATCGAGGTGGAAGATTTGTCAAAGCACAAGATGGACTCTGAGGAAATGCACATCAACAGAGAGACCTGCGAACTTGTAAACAATACTAAGAAGGCTGGCCATCATGTATGCGCCATCGGTGCCAGTGTGCTGAAAGCTACTGAGACATGCGTGGGCACAGACGGATTCCTGAAGGAATATGACGGATGGACTAACAAGTTCATCTTCCCACCATACGAATTCGGATTGGCAGACAGTCTGCTCGTGAACCTCTATCACCCACTGTCAACAATGCTTATGTCAACATGCGCATTCGGTGGTTACGAAATCGTCATGGAGGGCTACAAGCAGGCTCTGAAGGCTGGCTACAAGTTCGGATGCTTCGGCGATGTCATGCTGATTGTCAACGACTAAAGAAAGCAAAACAATCATAATACACCTATTACTATGGACGAGAACCTGAACAAGACAGAGAAAACAAGTGATCAGACCGGACACCACCATCACTCAAAAGGCAGACACCATCACCACAGCAGTGATGGCAGTTCGTCAGAGCACCATCATCACCACCATCATCACCACAGCAGTAGTGGTGTAAAGGTCGTTACCGGACGTGACGCCAGGAAACTTCCCTGGAAGGATGGTTTGCTACTCATCTTGGTTAGTATCATAATGTTCTTAATACTTGTATTATGCACACGGTTTATCTAGCTTTCGGCACTAATCTCGGTGATAAGGAGGAAAACATCACTGAAGCATACCGCCAGGTAGAACTCTACGTGGGGAATATAAAGCATCGCTCGTCTATAATAGAGACCGAGCCATGGGGATTTGAGTCTGAAAACACCTTCCTCAACAGCGTAGCATACGTTGAAACGGCACTGACGCCACATCAGCTGCTTCGTGCTACGCAGCATATAGAGAAGGTAATGGGTAGGAAACAGAAGTCGAATGAAGGCATCTACCATGACCGTATAATCGACATCGACATACTGCTGTATGATGACATCAGCATAAACGAACCCGACCTCGTAATCCCCCACCCTCTCATGCAAGAGAGAGAATTCGTCATGAAACCTCTAATGGAGATAAAGAAAAACATATAACAAATGAGAATGATGAGAAATTTACTGACCGTAATTGCCGCTATGGCACTAAGTGCATCTGCACATGCAGCAAACTGCGACGGCGACAGTTTGGTAAAAGTCACCGTAACCAACCCTGCAGGTGCCCGTAAGGCTGTACCTGTGGTACTGGCAGTAAGGGGCAACTACGCCTCTGCTGAAGTTAAACTGAATGGCGTCGCCATACCATGCCAGTTGGACGACCTCAACGACGACGGCATATACGATGAACTCGCATTCCTTACCGACATGGACAAGAAAGAGAAGCAGGAGTTCAGCGTTACATTCTACAAAGACAACTGCGTAAAGCAGGCAGAAAACCGCACCTACGGATATCTCGGCATACGCGATCGCTCAGAGAAGAATCAGAAGCATCAGCGTATCACTTCCGTAACATTCCCAAAGGATACCAATCCGTATAACTACATCTTCCCACACGGTGCCGTCATGGAGAATGACATGGTAGGCTTCCGCGTATATGCAGACCACCGTCAGTCACTTGACTATTATGGTCATCGCAACTATAAGATGGATATTGCTGAGACAGCTTTCTACACCACTCAGGAACAGCGCGACAAAGGATATGGCGAGGACGTGCTCTACACTGGTTCTACATACGGCTGTGGTGCACTGCACGGATGGGATGGCAAGAAGTCTGTAATGTTCGAGAATGTAAGAAACCGCACTCAGACCGTAGTCACAGAAGGTCCTGTTCGCACAATCCTTGACATAACAAACAAGGCTTGGCAGCCTTACGAGGGTTGCAAGCCTGTTGACATACGCACACGTTACATACTTTACTACGGACACCGTGACGTAGAGGTGCAGGTGAAGTTCTCACGCCCAGTGGCTGACATACCTCTCTCTACCGGTATTGTTGATATCGTAGAAGGTTCTACAGAGTTTTCTGACAAGGCAGGACTGCGCGGTGACTGGGGCAGGGCATGTGCAGGAAACAATCCAAAGGTGTATGACACTATAACGGTTGGTTTGGGCATCTATGTGCCAAAGCAGTATTACAAGGCTGACTCACACTTTACCGACGGTAAGGACCGCCTGCCTAACCAGGCTTATGTGCAGGTCGTAGGTACCGATACTGATAATATGCATTACTGGTTCACATGTACTTGTGACATCGAGACATTCGGCTTCAAGGACAAGGACGCATGGTTCAAGTACCTGAAGGAGTGGAAGAAAGAGATGGAGAAACCAGTATGCATTAAGTAATGCAGAATTCATCGCTCGGCACGCAGTGACGCTTGCCAAAGCAAGAATGCAGAATGTATAAATAGTGCATAATTAATTATTAATAGTGAAATTAACAACTCATAACTCATAATTCATAACTAACTAGATGGAAGCTGTATTTTCATACATCATCGGCCTTGGTGCCGCTGTTATGATGCCAATTATCTTCACCATACTCGGTGTTTGCATAGGCATCAAGTTCTCAAAAGCCCTGAAGAGCGGACTCTACGTCGGCGTAGGTTTCGTAGGACTTAGTATCATTACCGCATTGCTCGTTGACACTATGTCACCTGCTTTGGGAAAGGTAGTGGAGATTTACGACCTGAAGCTGCAGGTGTTCGACATGGGATGGCCTGCTGCTGCATCTGTCGCTTACAATACTTTGGTAGGCTCATTCATCATTCCTGTATGTCTGGGCGTTAACCTCGTGCTGCTGCTTACAGGCTGCACTCGCACAGTCAACATCGACCTGTGGAACTACTGGCATTTTGCTTTCATCGGCGCCGTGGTTTATTTCATGACCGACTCTATAGCATGGGGCTTCTTCGCTGCCATCATCTGCTATATACTCACACTCGTAATGGCAGACATGACCGCCAAGCGTTTCCAGAAGTTCTATCCTGGCATGGATGGTATATCTATTCCTCAGCCTTTCTGTCAGGGTTTCATGCCTTTCGCTATCGTTATCAACAAGGCACTGGATTACGTTCCCGGCATAAACAAGGTGAATATCGACTCTGAGGGTATGAAGAAGAAGTTCGGTCTCTTCGGCGAGCCTCTCTTCCTCGGTGTGCTGATAGGTATCATCATCGGCTGCCTTGCTTGCAAGGATGGCAAAGAACTTGTTGACAACATCCCTACCACACTGCAGATAGGCATCAAGATGGGTGCCGTTATGGAGCTCATCCCACGTATCACTTCACTCTTCATCGAGGGTCTGAAGCCTATCGCAGAGGCTACCAAGGAGCTTATCGCGAAGAAGTTTGGCGAGGACAAGGAACTCTACATCGGTATGTCACCAGCACTTGTCATCGGTCATCCTACCACATTGGTAGTGTCACTGCTCCTCATCCCTGTAACACTGGTACTCGCCGTTGTTCTTCCAGGCAACCAGTTCCTGCCTTTGGCATCACTCGCAGGTATGTTCTACGTATTCGTAATGGTATTGCCATACACCAACGGTAATGTGCTCCGCTCATTCATCGTAGGTCTTGTAGTAATGGCTATAGGTCTGTACTTCGTGACATGGATGGCAGGCGACTTCACTTCTGCTGCCCACAGCGTAGCACAGGTTCATCCTGACGACAAGACCGTGCAGGTACCTGCAGGCTTCTCTGCCGGTGCGCTTGACTTCGCTTCAAGCCCATTGTCAACTCTCATCTACGCTTGCATGAAGTATCTCAACTACATCGGCGCTGCTATCCTTACCATCCTTACCGCAGGTGTGCTGGCTTGGAACCGTGTGACAATAAACAAGAAGACGACGAAATAGGATTACTCTGATTGCTCGGAATACTCCGAATACTCCGACCACTCAGAATATTCAGAAAATAATAATAAAATAATAATAAAATAATAATATGAAGAAATTATTTGCACTCGCCGCTTTCGCTATTGCGGCACTCAATGCAAACGCTACTGAGCCAGACCGCTATGTAGGTGCTCAGCACGTGAAGTTCCAAACCGCTTGCCATCCTGAGGATGTAAAGCACTATGACACAAAGATGCTCCGTGAGCGCTTCGTTATGGAGAAGGTGATGGAGGCTGACTCTATCCTTCTTACATATTCACACTATGACCGCTTCATCTTCGGTGGTGCCATGCCAGTAAACAAGACCTTGAAGTTGGAGAACTTCTGGGAGCTCGGTCTTGACGTTGACAAGAACATCAAGGAGAAGTACTTCCTCTACAACCGTGAGCTCGGCGTCGTAAACTGCGGACAGGGTGACGGCTACGTCATCGTTGACGGCAAAGAGTATGCCCTCTCTCCAAAGGAGGCTCTCTATATCGGTCGTGGACACATCGGTAAGGACAAGGACGTAAACAAGGTTGTGGAGTTCCGTTCAAAGGACGCTTCTAAGCCTGCTAAGTTCTACCTTAACTCTGCTACTGCGCATCAGCACTACAAGACACAGTGGATCACACTCGACGGTCGTAAGGGTTCGCTGAAGGCTGCCGTATGGGGACCTGTAGGCACTACAGAGGAGGCTAACAACCGTACCGTTTATAAGCTCATCGTCAACGACGTACTTGAGGAGGGACCATGCCAGCTGCAGCTCGGTCTGACACAGCTCAACCCAGGTGCTGTATGGAACACCATGCCACCTCACACACACGGTCGCCGCATCGAGGCTTACTACTACTTCAACCTTCCTGAGAAGCAGACCATCTCTCACGTGATGGGCGAGCCACAGGAGAGCCGTAACGTATGGCTGCACAACGAGCAGGCTATCATGTCACCAGAGTGGTCTATCCACGCTGCTGCAGGCACATACTACTATACCTTCATCTGGGGTATGGCAGGTGAGAACCTCTACTATAACGATAAAGACGAGATACCAGTTATCGACATAAAGTAGTCAACGGAGTTTGGCAGTCAGCAGTTATAATAGTGAAGACTGCTGACTGCCGGGCACCAAGACACATCCACTCCTTGTATATAGACACATGAAAATACAAGTATTCTTCAAAAAACTGATGAGCCGTTACCTCTGGCTTAACATACTGGCAATGCTGCTGTTGATGGTGGTGATTGCTTTGTGTGTGCACATAACACTGAATATTTACACGCACCATGGGGAAAGTATCTCTGTGCCGGATGTCAGGAAACAGTCGTTGGAGAGTGCACAGCGCTCTCTGGAGAACAGAGGATTTATCGTGGAGGTAAATGATACGGGCTATGTAAAGAACTTACCCTCGGGTGTCATACTGGAACAGATGCCTGCGGCAGGAACACGAATGAAGAGTGGACGTGTGGTATATCTCACCATAAACAGTGCTAACTCTCCAACGCTCGCCTTGCCGGATATTATAGACAACAGCTCGTTGCGCGAGGCACAGGCACGTCTGACTGCCATAGGTTTCAAGCTTACGGCGCCGAAGTATGTACCCGGAGAGAAAGACTGGGTGTATGGCATACAGGCTGGAGGCAGAAGCTATGTCACCGGACAGAGAATACCAGTGGATACTCCGGTAACCATCGTGGTGGGTAACGGACATGTGTCTGATGACGAGGAATTGGTAGAGACCGATGCTCCTTCTTATGAGGCAGAGGAATATGACGCTAACGAGGCAGAGGTGAGTGAGACACAAGAGGAGGGAGCATCTAATTCGTCTGCCGCAGGAGGCGATAAGGACGATTTTGAGGTGGTAGAGTAAGAGAACACCTTGATAAATAGGTAGCGTAATAATAATTTTGTTAAGGTAAGAAAAGGATAATGTCGCATAAGTTACCATCAAGCAGGGAGCAGGGCAACACATGGACGCATCTTGCAGGTGCTGTCTTTGCCTTGTCAAGTATATGGATGGTGTGGCCGGCGGTGTATAAAGGATGGGAATGGGCTTTCGGCGTGATATTCTTCATCACGGGTATGTTCCTGATGTTCCTGTCAAGCACCATATATCACTGGGTATGGCCGGGACGTGCCAAACAAGTGATGCGTAAGATAGACCATATCAGCATCTATGTTATGATAGCCTGTTCCTATACTCCTATATGTGTGTCGGTAATCGGCGGATGGCTGGGATGGTTGGTATTCGGACTGCAGTGGGCTGCCGTGATAGGCGGTACCTTCTATAAGGTCTATGCCATGGGCAAACTGCCCAAACTGTCATTGGCTATATATCTTGTGATGGGCTGGAGTGTGCTCTTGATAATAAAACCTGTGTGGGAAAGATTGTCGGTGGCAGCTCTCGTGATGCTTATCACAGAAGGAGTATTATATACGGCAGGCACATATTTCTTTACCAATGATAACCGCAGGCACTTCCATGCTATATGGCATATATTCGTATTGCTGGGAGCAATGGCACACTGGACGGCTGTGCTGTTGATATTGTTAGACTGATATGCAGAAAACATCTATTGTTGAGATGAACCGTCTGAGCATAGACGAGTTTCACAAAGCACCCAAGATACCTCTCATCGTCATTCTTGATGATGTGAGGTCATTGCATAATGTGGGTAGTGTGTTTCGTACGGCTGACGCCTTTAGGTTAGAGGCTGTGTGTCTCTGTGGTATAACAGCCGCTCCTGATGATGTGAAAGGGCCTGATGGCATGGTGGTGAAACAGTGCTCGCTGAAAGCAGCACAGGAGATACATAAGACAGCTCTTGGTGCAGAGGACAGTGTAGAGTGGCATTACTGTGAGTCTGCCGCAGAGATGGTAAAGCAACTGCAGAAGGAGGGATGCAGGGTTTTTGCGGTGGAGCAGTGTCATGGTTCCACAATGCTTCAGGACTTCGTGATAGACGGTAGTGCGTCTGACACTCAACGCTACGCCATTGTTATGGGAAATGAGGTGAAGGGAGTAAGACAGGACGTGGTGGATATATGTGATGGATGTATAGAGATACCGCAGTATGGCACCAAACATTCGCTTAACGTGTCAGTCACCGCTGGCATCGTTATATGGCACATAGCACAGCAGTTAACACAACGGTTGACAGAGAACAGGTGAGTAAGAGGGTTTCCATAATAGGGGCCGGTGCGGCTGGTTGCTTCTGTGCAATAGAACTGAAAAGAAGATGTCCGGAGTGTGACATTACAATATATGAGCAGAAGTCCAAGGCGTTGGCAAAGGTAGCGATAACAGGAGGCGGACGGTGTAACCTTACTAATACCTTTGAGCCGTTTCTTGATGACAGAGGACGCTATGGTAATCTGCAGCAGGTTTATCCGCGAGGCGATAAGCTGATGCGTAAAGTCTTGACAGCTTTCTCACATAATGATACTATGAGATGGTTTGAGAATGAGGGCGTGCGACTGGTGTGCCAGGATGACGGATGCGTGTTCCCTCAGTCGCAGGATGCCATGGAGATAGTCAACACACTTCTTCATGCGATAAACTGTCAAGGCATAAAGATACAATATAAGCACAAACTTACAAACATAGAACAACAGGGTGAGGGCTCTTATCTGCTCTCATTCGATAATCAAGATAAGCAGGTACAGTCAGATGTCGTTGTGATAGCAACAGGAGGCGGACGCTCAACATTCCTGGAGGCATTGAAAGTAAAGATGCAGTCCACTATACCCTCGCTCTTTACATTGAATACTGTCAATGACAATCATGAGTCACTGATGGGAACGGTAGTAAAGGATGTGACAGTAACCCTTGCCGGTACGGCACATCATGCAAGCGGAGCACTATTATGGACACATCATGGGGTTAGCGGGCCGGCTATCTTGCGCTTGTCATCATACGCCGCCAGAGAGTTGGCGGAACAAGATTATCGCGCCATATTAACGGTGAACTGGTGTGGCGGCAGGAAAGAGGAGGCAGTGCGTGGCTATATCGCAGATATGATGCGAGAACACAGTATGCGCCTGATATGTAATGAATACCCTACTTTCCTTACGCAGAAGCATTGGAATATTATGTTGGACCATTGTTCCATACCACAGTCGCAGAGATGGGGCGCACTTAACAAGGCACATGTCAATCGCCTTGTAAATGTGTTGACTGCACAGCAGTTGACAGTCAGCGGCAGAAACACATACAAGGAAGAGTTTGTGACAGCTGGTGGGGTGTCATTGAAGGAGTTGCAGCCTAAGACCCTGGAACATAAATGTTACAAAGGACTGTATTTCGCAGGAGAGGTGACGGATGTGGATGCTATAACAGGAGGGTTTAATCTGCAGGCTGCATGGAGTATGGGTTGGCAGGTTGCAGTGGCTGTCAGTGCGGGATGGTATGAAAATTAAATCAATTAGTGAGTGTTTTTTTGTCTTTTAGGCAAAAAAGGTTTTATAAACTTGTATTGTGTTCTTTTTTTAATAACTTTGCAAGGCGCAATAAATAATACAAGTTATATAAACAATGAAAAGTACAATTCTTTCATTTCTTTTGTTGCTTGTCTCTGTCATGACAGTAGGAGCACAAGAGAAGCAGCCGGCATTTCCTGGTGCAGAGGGCTATGCCCGCTATGTCACGGGAGGCCGTGGTGGTAAGGTATATTACGTTACCAATCTTAATGACTCTGGTGAGGGCTCTCTGAGATGGGCCATAGGACAGACAGGCAAGCGTACGATACTCTTTAAGGTGTCAGGTACTATATTCCTGCAGTCTGCATTGTCTATCAACAGTGGTGATGTGACTATCGCCGGACAGTCAGCCCCTGGTGACGGTATATGTGTGGCCGACTATCCTTTCACGATTAATGCGAACAACGTTATCATACGCTATATGCGTTTCAGACTTGGTCAGCAGAAAGTGGCATACCATGAGGGCGATGGACTTGGAGCAATGGATCATGAGGGTATCATGATAGACCACTGCTCTGTCAGCTGGTCTATTGATGAGTGCTTGTCTGTATTAGGAAACAAGAATACCACGGTGCAGTGGTGCATATCCTCACACTCACTTGTCAATGCAGGTCATGAGAAAGGCGCCCACGGATATGGTGGTAACTGGGGTGGTGACCATGCCTCTTTCCATCATAACCTCATGATACACCATGTCAGCCGTACGCCTCGCCTTGGCCCGCGTCCTACCACACAGTTAAACGAGCACATGGATATGCGTAACAACGTCATATACAACTGGGCTGGCAATGGCTGCTACGGCGGCGAGGGCATGGACGTTAATATGGTTAACAACTATTACAAGCCAGGTCCGGGCACCCCGACAAACAAGGCGGTGGCTTATCGTCTTGCCGGTATAGGCGTGCGCACCACTGAGTATGTGACGACATATCCGGCATACGCCCCTGCATTACACAAATGGGGACACCTGTATGTCAATGGCAACGTGAACCCGAGCTATTCAAACGTGACCAGTGACAACTGGACATACGGTATATACAATCAGGTAGATGCCAGCGGTTGCGATGGCACCTATACACAAAAGACCAAAGACACTATCCGCCTCTCTGAGCCTGTTGACTTCATATATACCACCACGCACAGTGCAGAGGATGCCTATGCGCGTGTGCTTGACTATGTAGGATGCTCAAAGAGCCGTGACAGCTATGATGCAGAGCTTATCAATGACGCACGCTACGGCACGGCGTCACATCAAGGCAGTGGACTCGGTAAAGGCTTCATTAACTCTCAGGAAGATCTCAGACCTGATGGAGCTGGTGATGATTGGAGCCCATGGCCTACGCTTAACAGCTCTACAGCCCCAACGGACAGTGATGGCGACGGTATCCCTGATACATACGAGGAGTTCACTCTCAACACAGATCCCGGCGACGCTACTGACGGTGCACAAGTGGCAAGCAATGGCTATACAAACCTTGAGAACTACCTTAACTCTCTTGTCAGCAGTATAACTGCAGCCCAGAATGCAGGCGGCGTAGTTGAGGGCGACATAGTGGAGGTAGGCAGCGATGTACCAGAGTATCTCGTGATAGGTGCGCAGACCAGCGACGGCACAGGAAACTTCGGCAGTGATGACTATAAAATCACTGGCACAGGTAGTAACAAACTGACAGCAACAGCCGGTAGCTACTATATGAAGGCTTCACGCAACACCGATTATACATTCAAGTTGCCCGACGGCATAAAGATAAGTTCCATTAAGATTGACGGTTACATGAATGCTGACACAGGCACAGGTTATGTGTGGAAAGTGGGTAATCTGGTATTAGGTAATAAAAATACGGCTAATGACTATGTGTTGCGCAATCGCAAGGCAAGCGGTGCAGGTGATGACAACTACACTTTTACGTTCAGCCCTGCGCTGGAGGGCAGTATAACGTTAGCGGTGACCGGTGATGCGCAGAGTGCCATAATAGCCACGCTATATGTGGAAGACACGCATACAGCCGTGACGAGCATAGCTGCAGCTACATCACCACGTAGCCATAACATCTACAGTATAGACGGTCGTCTGCTGATAAGCAATGCTTCTCAAGCTCATGTCAGCGGACTCACCAAGGGCATATATATAATGAACGGAAAGAAATTGGTAGTAAGATAGACACTTGTATATATTACATGTGATGAAACAAGTTTTGTTATATTTATTCGTGCCATAAAAGGAAAAAGCCCCGGAATATAAAAAATTCCGGGGCTTTT
>JAEEGH010017272.1_pt1 | contig 15401 bp, 16 predicted proteins | sample 9134181 | NCBI WGS metagenome assembly JAEEGH01 (sample SAMN16246544, study PRJNA631951) | gut metagenome | biome: gut microbiome; feature: rumen; material: DP-attached | host: Bos | place: Iran: Karaj | collected 2018-10 | reverse complement strand
AAATTCTCAAACTTCATGTCCGTTTGTAAAATCAGATAATCTTCGGGACCGCGTTCGACCTGCAGGCTGGTGATGCCTTCAACTTTGAAGCAGCTGGCTGCGTCCAGCGTGGTGGAGGATTTCGCACCAGGTTCTGAAATGACGATAGATTTCGGCGTATGGAAAGTGGCGTGTTTTGTTTGCTTGCTAGTAGTCGTATCATCGTCAATCGTGTTCGTTATCTCTTTTTCAGCAATTTGAGCATTATCTACTTGTTGAGCATTATCTGCCAGAGATGGAACAGCTTTTTCCTCAGAAGCTTTGGGCGTTTCTGTGACAGTTGCAGTTTTTTCTGCCTGCGTGACAACAACCTGTTTGTCATTGCTATTTTCACCTGTCAGATTACTGTTTTCCTGCTTGACTTTTTTGAATCAATTTTTATATCCGGAGCTGTCGCGGCCGCAGATTCATTCTTCTTTTCTGAAACAGTGTCAGACTCAGGTTCAGCCTCATTGACGACTGGGGCTTCCTCTGGCAAGACTTGTTGGGGCGTTGCCGCAGCGGAATCTTTGACAACTGAAGCAGTGTCTTTTGAAACTTTCTTACATGAGACAATCAAGAGACAAACTACACCGACAATCAGAATCATCAATTGCTTTTTTATCATGATATCATTTCCTTGTAATCAATCCTGTCCAGAGATGAACTGTTTTCCTGAGCAGATATCATTTTACCAGATTTTCCTTTTCCATTCATGTTGGGCGGATCCCAACGCCATGATTTCCACATGACCACTTTCAATTTCCAGTAATTGGACATGGAAACGGAATTGTTCTATGGAATGATTGGCATCAACCCTGTTTGTCTCCTGACTGAAAATCACCGTCAACGAATGAGTACAGGATGCATCCGCCTGATAAGAGATCATTGTAAACAAAGGCTTTTCAAGAACTGGGGGCTGCCAAGTCGTTTCATCCATGCCACGCTGCACGCACAAGTCATGCCAGACTGTCGGATAGTTTTCGCGAAGTGATGTCCAGAAATTCTGGCAGGCGGCCGGATCCTTAAAAAGGCGTATCATTGGACGCGTAAAGTCATCATCGACACTGAATGAACGCAAGGTCTTATTGTCTTTTGTGCGGATGCGAAGAGCGCCATTATGCAAAGGCGGATTCAACAACAACGTTCCGGGCTTTTTGCCTTGTGCCATGACTTTTGAAGTCCAAGGATTTTGCAGAAAATCCAGAATCACTTGCGCCATACAAAACTGCAAGTCGTTCTCAGTCATGAAGTCCCGTGCGACAGGCCGTACGGAAAAGCAACCGCCGCCAAGCATCAACACAACTAGAAGCGGTAAAAAAAGTATCTTGCCATGAAAAGTCATTCTCGCCATTCCTTTCACCTTGCAATCAGCACAAATGCTTGCCATTGCACAATGCCGCGACCAACAGAACCATCGTTCTGCAAAAAGTCAATGATATCCGCAGTAAATTTGAACCGTGTTTCATCATAAGGCTCCATCTTAATGGAAAGAGCCAGAGCTGGTATCTCCAGTTTGCCTTCCTGAATGTGATTCTGTTCAAAACGCGGATCGTTGATGATGTAATCAATGCTCTCCACGGCCATATCGGCCTCCAGTCCAATGGCCCTCGACACTCTGATTCGCGGCAGTTTCTCAGGACCGCTCCACTCCCAGTCCGCCTTTCCGGTCAATTGGGCCATGCGAACCTTGAAATCCTCATAGAGATCAGGATATCTGGAAGGCAGTTCCAAACGGATAAAGCGATCAAGATTCACTGCATTCCCCAGATAGTATTTGAACTGATCAGTGACGTTGGAATAGTTCAATGGATTTCCGGCCAACGTGCGAAGATTGTTTTTTACCTCGCTTATGAATAACAACGGAACGGTTTCCAACGCTTGGGAACTGGGATGATTCGCTTGTATTTTTCTCGCATAATCCGAAGCAAATTTATTCCAGTTGGCATCTGTGAGAAACTGAACAATCAACTGTGCACAAGCCAAATCCAAATCAGCGGAACGTGCTGCACGAGGAATATCCCCAGTCCCCTTGGCTTTGTCGGTGGTGACACAACCAAATAGAAGACTTGCAAGGACTAACATGCATAAAATGACACTATTTTTTTTCTTAAACATAATTTACTCTTGATTTTGAGCGTTTGACACATTTTGTAGATTGACTGGAAGCACCTGGATTGCGTTCATAGAAGACATATCACCAGGAAGATTCACATAAATCACGGCACTATCGTATGAGGAAGGAATATCAACTGGCATTGACCATGGATCATGGCCTAGTTTCAACGTCAAATGACGGTCTTCTGGAATATCCAGAAACGCCACATGATAAGCCCACGGTGCATTCTTCATACAACGCACATCGGGAGACATCAACGGCTGTCTGACAAAAAACCAACCGGCGGCAATGCTCCAACCGACCACCTGATATTTATGCCCTACAACGAGACTGGTCGCAGTCGCCAGCACATCTCGTATCAGGACACGAATAATCTGCTCACGCATCATCCGGCTCTTTTTTCGCTGGAATTCAGCATTCAGGCTATCATACATTTCCGTCGCCACTTCTGTATTCAAATCCTGTCCGTTCGTCTGAATGGTCATGGAAGCCATTGGATCAAAATTCGGATTGCGTTCGGAAAGGCTGTCGGCCTTGGACGGTAAGTCCGTAAATGAGAACACCTTCGTACCTATTATTCCGTTCAGGTCAATGTTGTGTGAAACAAGAAGAGGGCCTTGTCCAGTAGCGACAATGACCATCGCCTTGCCATGGAATGCCCCCCGGGAATTCTCCAGGCATTTCCACAATTTATATGAAGCGCCAGGCGCGATTCCCTTTATCGCGGTCAAACATGTCTCTGCAGTCTTCCGTGAATGAGGACTGCCATTGAAACCATTCAAAAAGGCCGCCAGAAGAAGTGCAACAGGATTGTAAAAAGAAACCAGTCCATTGTTTGCGTACTGGTCCGTTCGTTGCAGTTCCGCCGTGGCCTTTTCCCAAATCTCATTGAATTGCTCCTCATGCTTTGCCCTTTTATCTTTTATCTCCGTATTATTCGCAGCTGATGAATCATCTGCCGGCAGATAGGAAAGCATGGATTGCAAATCCTTCTCCTTCATTTCATCGGACATCTCATTGACCTGCGGTTCAGCGTATTGCGTTGCAAGCTGATCATGAACTGCCAGCATCTGGTCAAGCGCCGCTACAGCGTCATCAATTCGCCACTGCCCCAACGCATCCAGCGACATATAGAAATAGCCTTGCAAGACATCGCGATACATGGGGGCATACGGTCCATTGGCGACTAGTTTCTGAGCTTCATCCCATGTGATGGAGGCCACGGATTCCTGCGAAGCATCCACATGCATTTGCTCCGTTTTTTCCATCTCCATGCGACTGGTGCTGTAATTTCCCTTGAGGAATTCAGCCCTCCCCCTGTCAACAGGCAGGTTCTGGCAACCGACCAATAACATGGCAGTCAGAAAGACTGAAGTGGCTAATGGCTTCATCATGATAACGGCAAAGTTACTTGTTGTTGACATAGGGCTTGATTCCATTGGGATTGTCTTGATCTTCGGCACAGTCCACGATAGCGCGGGCGGCCGTCGTGCAAACATCTTTCAGCAACGTCTCGAACATGCTACGGTTAATATTCTTTTCGTTGAATGGACGATCCTCCCCGATTTCCGCCGTATAAGTCTCCGCCCAAACAGTCCGCTTGCGCGGGATATCATAGACGATTACGTTAAGATCCAATGAATAGATGGTTCTGGACACCTCAATTCCGCCATAGTGGACACCTGCATTGGCGTCTTCCAAATAATGAATATCGGATATGACACCAAAAATAACATGGGTGACCCCTAATCCAAGAACCGCCTCCTGCAAAGCATCCAGATTCTCAAAACCTCCTCCATTGTTGCCAGGAACGAGTGAGAAAAGCTGTGAATTGAGCTTCTGAAGCTCAATGCCCAAACTGACAGCCCCCAGCGGAATAGACAAGGTATTGTTCTTTTTTGCGGAAATCACTTTGGCCAGCGACTGGATGACAGGAGGAATATTCTTGGAACCAGCCATCAGTTCGGCCCCAGTGATGAAATCCATGACGGCGATGCGGATAGGATACCCCTCAGAAATCAACACAGGAAGTCTCATCGTCGCCAACGTGACAGGACGTTTCACATCGTATTCAACAGGCTGTTGTTCAGTTGTCTTATCCACCAATTGGATGTCATCCTGCTTCTTTTTTTCTTGCGGTACCTGTTCATGCGGTTTCTCCGCCCGGACAGTGTCTTGCTTCTTTTCCTCCTGCGGTTGCTGCTCCTGTTGTTTTTCCCTCTCTTTTTCTGCCTTGAGGGCTTCGATGCTCTGTGCCGCCTGTTTTCTAAGCGTCTCCTTGTCCACCGCCTGTTCCTGTGCGAACGCGATACATGCTGCCAACGCCAGCATTAAAATGGATAATGTCTTGTATTTCATATTCCCTGTCCCTTTATCTTATGTTATTAATAAATTATTTATGAAAAGCTATCACTGATTCTTCTCTTCAGCGAGTTTCTCCGCCAAAGCGTCCGCCAGAGTCGGTGCAATGGCTGTAGCCATTTCCACCAACGCCTTGGAAGGATAGGTCTCCTTGAAGACCTTAGGGTTGCCTTCGACAGGTCCAAGCTCCGCATTGCGTTTCTGAAGCGTCGGCATCTTTATGGTCGCGACAGGCTGCCCATTTGTCGTATCCGTCACAACGAGATACCCTTCGGCCTTAAAATTGCAATATGCATTTCGCTCTCCTGTGTACGGATTCGCCTTCGTTTCCCCCTCCGTTATGGCGAATGTCGTAAAACGAGGCTCCACCAGGAAACGGGCCGCCAGAATATTATGGAAACGCTCCCAGTCATCAGGCAGTACTTCCTCACGCTTCACCTTCCCCATTTCTTTCAGCAGGGGCTCCAGCTCATGTTCGGACCTCAATGCCACCTTCTCAAAGATTCCATCCTGCAAAGCTTTCGTAAACGCCTCTCCTTTCGCAACCACCCCTTCGGGGAAAACGGGATTCACCAGCATGGCATCCATAATCGTAAACCGATTGAACAGTTTACTTGTGTACGCACCCAATTTGGAAATCAATTTCTGATAGCTGTCAAAATCCCCCTCGGCAGAGAATTCCGACTTGATGGCCATGCTTTCGGCATCCAGCAGATACATGTTCAGCGTCCATACACCTTCGTAATTCCCTACGGAGCAGCACAGCAACGTCTTGACACCTTTGATTTGATTGGGACGAACGCGTTCGCCCCTTTTGTCAACCAGATGCGTGCCTTGGAAACGGATTTCATTGATGGTATTACGGAAGACATTGTCGCTTCGCGCAATGACATTGAACACTTTTTTCTTGGCAGCCTGCAACTCCAGGCTCATCCAGAGATTGTCCATCGCTTTTTCGTCCATCGTGGCGGGAACGTTCGGCTTCACAACCGCCAGATTCCCCAGCCCCAGCTTCTGAGCCTTGTCTTTCACCGGAGCCAAACGCGGAACAACGACCTGCGGGGCCTCTTGCTTTTCATTAGCCTGCTCGACAGCCGGCTCCGGTTGTGGTTGCGGTTCCGCTTCCTGTTGCGGTTCCACATTCTCATTTTGTCCAATGATGGCGATAGGCGGCATCTCATCGGCAGGTATAGATGCACAACCAGTCATGATCACATCTGCAAACAGACTGATCGCCACCATGCCCATTATCATAAAAGATTTGATTATTCTATTCATTTCCGTCATGTCCTTCTTTGTCAGTTAAGTGTTCGAATGATTCCAACTAGTTCCTCATAACATTGGTTGACGATCTCCCGCGCCATGCTCCGATAAAACGTATCGTCCAGCCGTGGCTCGCCCGATGTGCTTCGCAATCGTTTGACAATTGTAAAACTCCTTTCCTGCATTTTGCCTGCCGTTGGTTGCAATCGCAACTGGACGGGCACCGCCACCCGTGTATTCCACGCCTTGTAGGTGCTTCCTTGAAACACCGTCGTGGATGCTTTGACATCCTGAATGACGCATGTCAACCGTGCCGCCGAGCTGTCATCCGTGGATTTCATCCGCAAATCAGCCCGCTTGTTCAAATCCAGTTCCAGTTCGTCAGCCATCATCGACAACATCGGTGTCATGGATTTGGCATTGTCATGACCGATTTTAAACTCTGGCCTAGCAAGCGCCAAGCCTTCTCCAATCGCCCAACCTGGAATGGCGACCGCCAGCAGCATCAGTATCATCATTTTTTTCATGTTCATGTTTGTCTCCTTTTTCATTGCCATTGTCATTCTCAGTTTTTTGTCTCCTCACACAACCAATAGACAATTTACATGAATTTTCTAAACAATAACAAAAAATTAGGGGGTGATTTCCTCAGAAAGATTCCATATTTTGAAAAACGAAAGGGAAATCTCGCCTGATTTTTCAGAAAAGAATTTCAGGAGAAGACGTGCGCCGTCCCCTCCGTTCGTCACCTTGCACTCCCCCGCCTTTTCACCATCCATCATCATAGTCATGACGTCATCCTTACAAATGACACGAAAAACCACCATAAAAGAGGCATTCTCACCATCTTCCTCCTTCAATTCTGCATCCAGCCAATCCGTCCCCTCATCACTCTTTCCTTCCTGCACACCCAGCTTCGTTTTCACATGGCACGGGACATTGCCGCTGGCGAAAAACGCAAATTCAAACCATTTCGGAAACTCCAGCTTGACAGGAAGTTCTACGGCCTGCCCAGCCTCCAAATGCAACACCACCCCTTGCGCAGATTGGTAAAAATACGGTTCTCCATCACTCGCGTCAGCAAGATGCGGAAGCAACTGGCCTGATTCAGAGAATACATCAAACGAAATCTGCTGAAACGGCTTTTCCGCAAAGCCAAAACCACCGGAAGCTTTCGTCTTGAACCTATCCGCATCTCCAACCAAACTGACAGACGATATCTCAGACGCCTGTTTCACCGATTCACTTGACGGGTGCCATAAGGCCCGTTGTGCCTGTTCCGCCTGTCTTCGGGTAAAGACTACCATTGCCTGCACCCCAAGGCCAGCAAGCAACAGGATGACAGGCACTCCCATCGCCGCCATCATACCCCAATGCCTCTTCCTCGGGAAACAGGCGTCGAACCCCTTTCGCATTTCTTCCACGCTATGGAAACGCTCCTTCTCGCACACATTGCATGCCTTCAGAAGAAAGCGGTTCAATTTCTTGTAAAACGGCTGGGCCTGCAAATCTGCGGAAAACGACGACACGCAATCCCACGTCTGGCAATTATCCGCATAGCAATGTAAGACGATTCCAAGTGCATAGAGATCCTGATCCACACCGTCCAGACCGCCCTTTCCGTCCTGCCTTTGGTTCGGTGGCACGAACCCTGGAGTCCCGCATGGGACCTTTCTCACTTCATCCATGCTAGTAATCAGGCTGTAATCCGCCAATTTGAGCCTGCCATTGACGAAAAGGATGTTGTCGGGTTTTATGTCAAGATGCACAAGTTTTTGGGAATGAAGAAACTCCAGTGCATCAAGAAGCTGATGGAAAAAAACGGCGACATCATCGATAGAAGGCGGAAGAGCATCTTCAGCTATCGCTCTTGCAATTCTACAGCTTAAGGAATCAGGCGTATACTCTTCGCCAACTGGCGCAGAATCATCGGCGCATTCCATCGTATAGCAGAAGTAATGCTCGGTTTCAAAACAGGAGTAGATGGCAATCAAATGTGAATGCAGAGTTCGATTGCTGCAAAATGTGCGGAGAGCAACGCTTTCACGGTACATCCGCTCAGGTTTCCAGTCCTTGTAAAGGATTTTAATGGCTACGCGCCGTGACAACCCGTGGTCTTCAGCAATGAATACACTGCCGAATCCCCCTTGCATATTCTGCTGCAGGACATTGACATCCAGCCCAAGTTGACTGGCAACGCGACGCAATTCATCCGCAGCAAGCGGCGGCGGCTTCCTGCTGTCACGTTTGCTAAGATTTGTCACAAGGGTAAGTGCCATATCTATCCTTTGTCATGAAAAGCACCCCGGTGCCTATTTGCCATCCCTGGTATTGAGCTCCTGAAAAATGCTGGTGACCGTCTGGCGGGTGCTCTCCGCGCTTTGGCGATCCGCATCCTCCAATTTACGCATTACCGCAGCCATCCCTTCAAATTCTTTTCTCTCTTTCTTAATACGTTCCAACTGCTGCTGACAATCAGAACATCCGCTCAAATGTAACTTGACAAACGCCTTCCTCACGAAAGGAAGCGTATCATCCAAAAAACGGTCAAGTTCTATTTCTGATATATGTTCCATAATTCAATTCCTTGTTTGTTTAGGTCCAGCCCGCTACGGAGCCCAACGGATGTTTCAGCCTTCCTGTTCGGAATACAGCTTCACCAGTCTTCTCATCTCCTCCAACACGGCATTGCAGTAGTTGTAGGCTGTCGCAAGGGATATTTCAAGATCAGCCGCGACCTTCACGGGGGATTCATTCTCTATCTTGCAACGCTTGAAGCATTGGACACGAGTGCTTTCCACCGTCCGCTCCACTTCCTTCAACGCCTTCCGTAGCAAAAACGCCTTCCATTCATACTCGTCTTTCTCCGTCTCATCGGGAACTTTCTCTATATCAACGTCGTCAGGCATTTCAGGAGTCCGTTTCCTGATGATTTTAATGCAGCGCGCTGCTACAAGCCTCCTAAAATAGTAGCGGAACTGTCCCTTGGACGGATCATACTGGAATTTGCCTTGGGCATTGAAGAAATCAAGCATGACATCCGACAGAAGCTCCTGTTGCTCCGTCTCTGTCAAATGATAGTCGCTCCCCTTGAGCCACACCAGACTCCGGTACTGTTCATAAAATTCCTGCCAGGCGATTTCATCGCCTTGCTTAACCAAATTTAAAAGAGATTGTCTTGTCACACTCGGATACATCTCTATTTTCCTTCCTCAAAAAACGGCTCAATCAAACAGATATTTCAGCAAAATGCTCCATTGTTCCTTATCCTCAAAAAACTTTGGAGCATGCGACGGGTCGCTGAAAGCCGGCCATTCTCGCACTGCAGGATCCAATGCGTAGAGCATGACCAGAATGCGGCGCATCTCGTCCGCCTCTTCCTTCGACCACTTCTCCCATGGTGCCTTCTTGAGGCCTGCCGCCAATCGCCTGGCAAGAGTGCCACGCAATGCAACGGCAATCTGCCTGCAGTCCTGTGTAAATAACTCCCGAACAGCGGTAGATGAGTCATTCTCCGCCGCTATATGGAATTGCGCGAAAAAGAAATGAGCCGTCTTACCATTGTCCAATGTGATATCGCAGTCATCGGACTCGAAGACTCCTTTACCACATCCAATGCAAAGGCATCCCAAATCAAACCTTGCAAACGACTGGATGAGAAATTCCGTCGAATACCCTTCAATGGCCTGGGCTATCTCCCTGCTCCGGCCGGGAGGGCAGTCCTCTGGCGGCTGGAATACAGCATCCAACCGATTTTCAACATCTTCCGCCAGCTGGTTGCATATTCTTTCAAGCCATTTGCGCAAAAACAGTTCCTTGGCGCGCTCACGGCATGTCCGCCGCCAGTACTTCAACATTTCTGCATTTATTTGTCTGGAACAGACGACAGAGAAAACTCCTTTTATTGCGTCAACAGGCGGAACGTACTGGTATGTGGCGACTCCCAAGTCATCTCTAATATCAAAGCCGCTGTCATGTATTTCCACAAACTTCTGCAAACTGGATGACTGGAAGCCGCGATACATCAGCTCCTTGTATTCCCCTTCCGCCAATCCAGCCGCTCGTCCACACAAGTGGACACACAGCATGACGAAAAAAAGTTTTCCAGATTTCAGAAGACAGGCGTTCATTTCAACTCTTCCACTTCGAAACCAATACCCTCCTTAAGGGCCGCCTTATTTGGAATCTCAAAATCCGATCTATAAGGCTTAATGACCTTGACTTCCTTGATTGTACCGTCTATCATATCGTTTACCTTACTTGTAAAATTCTCCCATTTGTCAGTGTAGTCATCCTTGCTTTTTGTGCCATAACGATCAGGGCAGAACACCAAAGTAATATCTTTGCGACCGCTATTTGCAATTTTGTCTAGATTCGTAATGTCTGTATTATTAGTAATACTATATATAGCGTTATCCCTCAATTTGTTCTGACTCGTAGGCAATGTTGCATATTTTGGCTTTGTTGGCCCCTTAACAGTCTGAACATCCACGTTTGGTGGAGGTTCCTGTGGTTTTGGGGGAACAAAAACCTTTTCAGGTTTTGTTGGCCCCTTAACAGTCTGATCATCCACGTTTGGTGGAGGTTCCTGTGTTTTTTGGGGAACAAAAACCTTTTCAGGTTCACTACGTTGCGGCTCTTTCTGTACATCAGACACAATTTTTTGTTGCACCTTTGTTAGCAACTTTTGGGGCTTCGTCTCCTCACCATTTCCTTGTGTGTCGGTAGTCGGGTGTCGTTCATTCCCATTATTGCCGACAGTTTTCGCCTTATCCCCATTCCAAACAAATTGTTGTTCTTTTGCACGCTCTCCTGTATCTCCGCTATTCTCTGACGGCTTATCCAGCGGTTTCGAATCTAGATGATCATTGTCCCAAACTGACGACGGCGGTTTCGAATCGGAACCTTTATTTTCTTGTGCTTTTTCCTTAGACGCGTCTAAAAATCCAACTAGTGCATTCTTTTTACCCTGTTGTGTATTTCCTGCATTTGTACTGATGGTATTAGGTGATTCTTCAGTTTTTGGATCAGGCGCTTGATTCTTAAGCTGACTGCCCTCTATTTTCTCGGCAACTGGATTTGCCGTTTCATTTCCATTTTTAATCTCTTCATACGAAGTCCGTTTATTTTGCGAGGATGACTCGTCTTTCTTGCCAATATCTTTATCTCCCGATTGTGCCGATACAACCTCTCCACTCGATGTCTGTGTCGATTCACTTCCACCTTTTTGTGGAAGCGGATCTTCTTCCGGTGCCGACGGTTCGCTTCTCCAGGCCACGATGGCAAAGACTATCACAAGCACGGCTAAAACTACTGTCGGCACGAGTGTCTTCAATCTGGAAGAAGTTTTTTTCTCTATCGTTTCCTCTGATTTTGGAATAAAATTAACTGCCTTGCCCCGAAAGGCATGTTCCTCCCCTCTGACCATGAACACTCCAGTGAATGTCCGTCCGACGAGAATATGCTCCTTTAGTTCAAAGCAATACCAAGAATCACCATACAAATACATGTTATTATTAGAATGGTATTCCTGTTTCGTCGAATCATCTGTCAGACTGATAATCGTGGTTTGCGCATCCACGAAACCTTTGCGCACATACAGAAGATTCCCGCAGGACATGACTTCAAATTCGTGCCCGGCAGGAATCGATCCTTCCATGCTTTGTGGGGATACGCTCATAAACAACCTTTTTGTGGGAAAATTTCAACAATCCACGGGGCTGTCGCATTTGTGCGACAGCCCCGTGGCGATTTACGGACGGGGTTACCTCCGTCCGATGCGGATTCTGTCAATTATTTGTCTTCAACAATCTTGAGGATATAGGTGTTCGTGTTCTCGGGCTTCAATAGCCACACGAAATTGATGGGGGTGGGAGCCCACATCCATGTGTTGTTTTCACCCTTGATGGCGACCTTGCAGGTGCCTTCGAACACGATGCGGGCGGTTTCGCGCTGCTTCGGAGTGCCGTTCATCAGATTGAAGAACATAACGAACTTGTCAAACGTCGGATTGATGATTTCCTTCTTGCCGCCATCTTTGGTCACCTGGTCCATGGCAATGGGAAGAACGGTCGAAAGACCACTCTTGGGAATGATGAAATCGTCAAAGGCCACCTTGCCGATCTTGACCTTCGAGTATTCGGTCGTTACGACCATCTTTCCGTCCACAAGCTTCCGCGTCTGCGACGGAGGTGTCGTCGTGTCCGTCAATGACACGGTGACATCCAGATCCTTCAGCCAGATTTCCTGTTTCTTGTCGCCGCCGAGAACCTTGTCCGTGAAATTCTCAAACTTCATGTCCGTGTTCAGAATCAGATAGTCTTCGGGGCCGCGTTCGACCTGCAGGCTGGTGATGCCTTCAACTTTGAAGCAGCTGGCTGCGTCCAGCGTGGTGGAGGATTTCGCGCCTTGTTGCGCGTAGGCGACGGCGACGGCGGTGAGGACGAGGATTGCGAGAATTTTCTTCATTTTTCTTTTCCTTTTTGTTTGTTTTTGTTTATTTGACATGCGCGTCATGCGCATCTTCTACTTCCACGATTCGCTCCGTATATTCTTAATACGAGGCACGTATCAGTCAACAGCGCCAGTAGCGCCGAATAGACGACCAACGCGATGACAGGACGTTTCAGCCTGTCACGAAGCCTTCCCGCCTTTTCCTCGAAGAAATAATCGTCCAACGCCGGAGTCTGGCACTTCGGTTGGTATAGAAGCGACTCTTCTGTCGTGTCATGGCTCAGAATGGCTACTCGTCGATTGGCGGGGACATTGCCTTTTTCATCCAAAGGCTGCCCCAGCCGGGAATCGATAGCCAGTTCAGCTTCGAACGCCCAGCGTTGCAGTGTAAGCGCTGAAACAGTCTCCCGCACCACACTCCGTTGCTCAGGCAGAACCTGCGCAGGCGGGCGGAGCAATCCCCCCATCAGTATCTGAGGCATCATGATGACCGGCACAAGCGCCAAGGCCCAACGAACCGAGCTGATGACGCATGAAAGCAACAATCCCATGGTGCAAGCCCCGAAGCCAGCCAGCCAGTTTATGGCAAAGTACGATAAAAAAACCTTGAATGTAAAATCTTTCCACAAAAGGCACAACATCGTCAACAACGTCAGACAAAATACCTGGAAAAGGAGGACTCCTCCTAATATGCAAAGTTTGGACAACACGTACGCGCCCGTCGAAAACGCCGCATGGCTTTCCCGATGGATGACCTTCCATTCCGTCACGATTTCCTTGCAGGATCCAAGCAATCCCATCCAGATGGAGGCGGAAATCATCACAAAGAAGATAGTGGCTCTTGCCTGGGCATGAGAGGTTGAAAGCAGGCCGTCCTTTGCCTTTACATCCGCCTCGTCCAGATAAGTCGCACCCCGCTGTAAACGGAACTGTTCATACATGACCGCCGTATTCGGACGGTCTTTCTCCACCGCCTGGATAAACGCGTGGGATTTTCGCATAATTGTGTCCGAGGCCTCACAATCACGTCCGCTACCGTAAAGGGCCAGCGAGATGAACAGCGCGATGAACGGGGCTTGCAGCAAAGCCAGCCACATTCCCGTGCGGTCCGCTATAAACAGCCGGCCGTTCCGGAAAAGCAAGATGATGAAATGTCTCAAAAACAACATATACGTTTAATTTCCATTTTATAATCAGCCATTGTATTTTGTCGGTGCCCCTCCGTTCTGGGTGAGGAACTGCTCGAACAATGTGGAATAGCGCTCGGCGGCGCTCTTGACATCGATCATGTTCACAATCGTCTCCGCCTCGTTGGCAGATTTCTCCACCTGCTCCCCGTCAAGCGGAGGGCTCATTTGAAGCCAGCTAAGCGCCAGATCGCGTCGTCCGTAGTAGGCAAGCCTGCCACCACGAACCAATAGCAACAAGTCATCGATTTTTCTAAACATTCTGTCGGAAGGCTGGTGGATTGTCATGACAATGCATATCTGTTTTCTCTTCGCCAGTAGTTCCAGCGATTCCATAAGATCCTCGGAGTCCTTCGATGAAAGACCAGATGTCGGCTCGTCCAAGATCAGCACCCTGGGTTCCAGTACAAGCTCATGCGCAATATTGATCCGCCGCCTCTGTCCTCCACTGGGATACTCCCCCAGCCAATCCATCTGGCCAATCTGCTTACGGATTGTCTTCTCGTCCAAATTGAGCAGTTCCATGCAGACATGGCGGACACATTGCTCCATGTCCGCCTCCGTCAGCATCGTCCCAAACTGCAAACGCATACGATAACGCAACGACTGGCTCGTCGTCAGTTCCGGATACATGACATCGCCCTGCGGGACGTAACCAAGATGCCGAAATCCATCCTCTCCGGTTTCTCCGCAGATCTTTACGGCATCCTTCGACACTGGCATTTCACGCCCCCCCGAATACAATTCCGCCGACGGAACGTCGTATCCGCAGAGCATCTTCAGAAACACGGACTTGCCCGTCCCCGATCCGCCCATGATCGCCGTGATTGTGCCGGGACTCGCCTTCAGGAAAGGCCCGTAGCTTTTGGTCTCCTTCCCAAAACGGCGGACGAGCCGCTGAGATTCAAGAGCATACAATTGCTGTGGCTCCTGCGGAAGAAGGGCGTTCACTTCTTCCGTATAGTCCTTGAGATTGTTTCCATCATTGGAAATCAACCGTTTGCCTCCCTGGAGCTCATCGCGAAAGACAATCTGCCAGCCATTGCTGTCAAACTCACGCCATGATGCTTTCAATACTTCCGGCCGGCCGAAACGACACGGAGGGAAGCCATCACGGACACGAAGCCACATGAACGGCGGCGAAATGCGCAATTCAAAATGCTCACTTTGTCTTATGTCACTAAATCCTTTCATATTTCGTGGATACGTTTCTTATGACTTGACTTAATGAAAACAATTTCTAGATATACCTACCATTTTCATTATTGTCACATAATCTCAATTCACACGTGTACCACATCTTGGGCAAATAACACCTTGTTTGGGACAACACAGAACGTACAAAATACCTGGCAGTATCCCTAAAGCAAATAAGATTATCAAAAGCAGACAATTACTCCCTCCAATTGTCTTGCCGGGCCCCTGATAGCCACAATTAGGATTAGGACAAATAATATTCATTTATTTATATGACATAATCAATAATTTTTACATATTTATTTTAATACTATACCCTCCCAGTTGCTTTTTTACAACCTTCATCGTTCATTTCAAGTATTTTTTTAGAAGTCAAAGATAAAAGCAATTCTATGTTGTTTATAGATATTTTTAACAATACAATGAAATTCCCTTGATATCATATTATCCAATAAATTGAATAAAAACTAACAGTTTACAACAATCGACAATTACCTATTCAGTAAAATATTTTTCTCTTAACCTTCTTGCTTAAATCTTTTTTTGTTGCCCACTTCCATATACCTGCTGTCTTTCATTCAAAAAACAGCCCCACGCAATCCTTCTCAGACTGCGCGGGGCCGTAATGTTTTTTACTTCAACGACTTATTCGAAATCGAAGTGGTACTGCGTCAGATTGTAGTCACGCTTCAGATCGATCATGTTCTTCTGGAGGGCGGCGTTGATCGGAACGCCGGTCTTCTCGCGTTTGAGCATGATTTCGTATTCCTTCTCACCGGCGGTGTAGATACGTTCCTTGCCGG
>JAEEGH010017271.1_pt1 | contig 15402 bp, 8 predicted proteins | sample 9134181 | NCBI WGS metagenome assembly JAEEGH01 (sample SAMN16246544, study PRJNA631951) | gut metagenome | biome: gut microbiome; feature: rumen; material: DP-attached | host: Bos | place: Iran: Karaj | collected 2018-10 | reverse complement strand
GGCATTGGCGTTCTGCCCGATGTCGCGTATGGCGAGGTTGATGAGGTCGTTGATGGCGAGGATGTTGTCCTCGTTGATAAAGCGTGCGAAGTTTCGGGCGAAATCCTCCTCCTTCTGCGTCATGTAGCACAGCTCTCGCTGCTTGAAGTTGTACATGAAGCTCTCCCGCATCATGTGCAGGAAATAGCTGAGGAAACGCTTCTGCTTTTCACGGCCGAAAGCAGTCATGTTGTCTGCCCATGCCTTCATGCCTTTCACGTCGCGCCTGTATGCCTGCCGCATCAGCAGGATGAAGAGGTCGAGGAACTGCTCATTCTCTGTGCCGGCCTGCAACTCCTGCAAGGCACGCAGCCACGAGCCTCCCGCTATCCTGGCGATGCGCTGCGCCTGTTGCGGGTCGATGCCGCGCCGTGCCACCAGCTCCTTCTCGATGACGCCGGCGGGCAGGCGCTTCACGTCGATGCGCTGCACGCGGCTGCGGATGGTTTCCAACAGCTTGTCGGGCTCTTCGCAGACCATGAGGAAGATGGTCTGACTGGGCGGCTCCTCGATGAGCTTCAGCAGTTTGTTGGCACACTCCTGGTTCATGCGCTCCGGCAGCCAGATGATGCTGACCTTGTAGCTGCCCTGGCTCGACTTCAGGCTGAGCTTTCGCACCAGGTCGTCGCTCTCGCCGGCGGTGATGATGGCCTGCTGGTTCTCGGCCCCGATGGCGTCGAGCCACTGATCCATGGAGAAATACGGTCCGTTGGTGGTGATGAGCTGGTGCCACTCGCGTGCGAAGTCGTCGCTGACGGGCTTGTGGTCACTGCCCATCGACGGCAGCTTGATGGTGGGATAGGTGAAGTGCAGGTCGGGGTGTGCCAGGTTGCGGAGCATGGCGGCTCCTGCTGTTCCTCCCTGGCTGAGCAGGTGGCATCCGAAGGCGGTGGCCAGCGCCAGCTTGCCGATGCCGGCAGGGCCGCACAGCATGACGGCGTGAGGCAGGCGGTCTTCACTGACCATCTGCAGCAAGCGCTCCTTGCACTCGTCCTGGCCTATCACTTCGTTAAAGGTCATGGCTTTTTTGTCGGTTTTTGTCGTTATAACGTTATTTCGTTATGACGTGATAACGAAATGTTTTCAATTGCCTATGTTTCCGGCGCCCTGTATCATCTCGCCTTGCGACTTCTGCTCAATGAAGTCGTTCTCCACGCTGGTGCGGCGCATCTGCTGGAAGTTCTTCTTTGTGTTGCCGAAGGCATAGGTGGCGGTGAAGCTGATGCGATAGATGGGCACGCGGATGTTCATGTGGTTGATGAAATCCTTGCCGCGGCTCATCGTCTCTATCTTCAGGCATCCGCCGTCGCTGAGTCCTGTCAGTCCCTGTATGCCTAATGTCAGCTTGTCGTTGAAGAAGTCTCTGGTCAGCATACCGATGAGCAGGTTGGCCCCGCCGCTCCATCCCTGCAGGGTGTAGCTCTTCGTCTGGCCTATGAGGTAGGCTCCGAGCTTGAATTTCCACGGCAGCGTCTGCTGCAGACCGCCCATGAAGTTGGCCTGCCAGCCGTTGTTGCGTGCGTCCAGCTTGTCGGATCGGAGGTCAACGTAACTCACGCCGCCGTTGACGAACAGTCGTGTGTCCTTGAACACCAGCCAGTTGACGTAGCCGTTGAGTCCGGTGAGGTGGCGCTTCACGATGTTGCCGTAGGTAGTGTTGAGATACATGCCGTCGTCGAAGCTGTACTGCTCGATGCCGTTGTCGGTGAAGTTGTGGCTTAGGTTCAGGTTGAGCATGATTTTCTGGCTGAAGGCGTTGAAGACCAATGCCACGTTGTGTGTCTTCTCCACATCGAGGTCGCTGTTTCCGTAGGTCTTCGCTGTTGGCGAGGAACGGTCGACGTAGGGGTTCAGATAGGTGATGCCCGGGCGCGAGATGCGCATGTTGTAGGTCAGGCCGATGTTGCTCATGGGCGACGGCGTGATGCTGACGCTGGCTGAGGGCACGAGCGTGCCGTAGTCGTTCTTGAAGTCCTGTCCGTTGCCCAGGTGATACTCGATGTCCTGCCAGGTGTGCTCATAGCGCAGTCCGGCCTTAGCGCCAAAGATTCCCCACTTACCCTCATACTCGGCATAGAGGGCACCGATGTTGTTGTGGTGCTCGTAGTCCATGCTCAGATCTTCTTTGTAGACATTGGCCAGATAGTATTTAGCGTCGCTGGTGGCCTTGCGCATCATCAGCTTGGCACCCGTATTGATGGTGTTGCCAGTGCCGAAGGGCTTGGTGTAGTCCATCTGCAGCGTGTGCTCCGTGGTCTTCTCGTGATTGTCTGAGTAGCGGTCGGTGATGTCGAAAGGCATACCGCCTACGGCATCGAAGTCATTGCGTGTCTCGCTGTGCGTGGGGTCGTAGCTCAGCTGATAGATGACAGCCACCCAGCTGGTGCGCTCCTTGTTGAAGAAGCGCTGGTAGTCGAGACTGCCGCTGAAGCTGGTGTTGCTGCTCTTCATATACAGGTCGTTGCCATAGGCATGGCCGGGGTCGGTGCCATAGCCCACGGCCAGGCCCGTCTCTGTACGGCCGGTGTTCTTCATGTTCATGCTGGTTATTTCGGCAGAGAGGCTGACGCTGCTCATGGAATCCAGCTCATAGCTCAACGCCATGCTTCCCATGGTGAAGGGAATCTTGGTCTTCGTGCGGCTCTCGGAGCTTTGGCTGTATAGCTGCTGATCCATGAGACTGCTCACCTTCGTCGTTCCCGGACGTGTCTGCTGGTGCAGGATGTTGGCACTGTAGGTGAGCCTGCCCTGCTGTCCGCTGAGGAAGGCTGCACCACCCCAGGCGGTATTGCCCACCTCGGCACGCAGCGTACCATTATATCCGTTCATGTCCTCTGTGCCCACCATCTCCCTGTCGAGGATGATGTTGAGCACGCCGCCTGCACCCTCGGCATCGTACTTGGCGCCCGGATTGGTCACCACCTCGATGCTCTTCACTGCCGCTGCGGGCATGCTCTTGAAAATGACGGAGGGGTTGCTGCTGAACATGACGTTGGGCTTGCCGTCGACATAGACCTTGAACGACGACGAGCCGTTGACGCTGATGTTGTCCTGGCCGTCGACGGTCACCATCGGCACCTTGCGCAGCATGTCGAGCACGGTGGACACCTTCGAGTCCTCGTCTTCCTTCACGTTATAGGTCATCTTGTCGGTCTCCATCTTCACCAACGGCTTCTGTGCTATCACCGTGACGCCTTCCAGCTCGTTGGGATTCTCGGTGAGGTAGAGCGTGCCCATGTCGACGACGCCGCTGCCTGTCAGCTCCACGGTCTGCTTCAGCTCGTTCTTGCCCAGGCTGCTCACAACGACGTCATAGCGTCCCTTGCCGCTGACCTCATGGCTGAAGACGCCTTCCACGTCGGTGAGGAACATGTCCTCGGCCTTGGTGGTGTTACCCTGCTTGAACACTCTCACAGTGGCAAAGGGTTCGCCCGCACCTTGCGCCTTGTCGACGACGACACCCTTCAAGGTGGTCTGGGCACCGATGATGGTGGCCACAAAGAGCAGAACTGCCGTCAAAGAGCTGCGGCGCACAAATGATTTCAATTCCATGCTATTATTCCTTATTAATTAATAGTTGTATAGCCTTATTCACGAGTTCATTGTCCTCGTTGATGATGGCATAGTATTCGCTCATGTCCCAGATGTCGCGTGCGATGAGTGCTTTCAGCTGCAGGCTGAGCACTGGCAGCGTCTTCTGCAGCTCGTCGTCGTCCTTGGCCTTGATGCCTTGTTTCTCGCCTTCGCTGATGACGGCGTCGATGAGCTGCTGCGGCACGGTGAACTGCTGCTGGAAGTCGCTGAACGTGGCGTATTTCTTCTTCAGCTGCTTGCGGTGGTCGTCTACATAGTGCAGGTTCTGCTGTATGATGACGCCCTTGGCCGACAGCTCGCGGTGCAGGCGTGTGTAGTGGGCAGTGTCCTGCGGCACGAAGTAGTCGGGCATGATGCCGCCGCCGCCATAGACGGTGCGGTGCAGGCGCAGGGTCTCGAAGCGCAGCGAGTCGGCCACGTGGATGCTGTCCTCGTTGGTCAGCTCACCGCTCTTCAAGCGGTTGAGGATGTCTTGATCGTAGCTTTTCTTGTTGCCCTTCTCATAGGGTTTCTGGATGCAGCGTCCCGAGGGGGTGTAGTAATGGGCAATGGTGAGGCGTATCATCGAGCCGTCGGGCAGCTCTATGGGCCGCTGCACCAGACCCTTGCCGAAGGTGCGACGCCCCACGACGACACCGCGGTCCTGGTCTTGTATGGCGCCGGTGACAATCTCTGCTGCCGACGCCGAGAACTGGTCGACGAGCACGACGACGCGGCCCTCGCTGGCCTGCAGCGGGTCGTTGCCGGTAAATGTGGGCTGGCGGAAAGCACCGCCGGTGCCTGCCTTATAGTCGCGGTGAGGCACTGAGCGCCCGTCGGTATAGACGATGAGGTCGCCGTGCTCGAGGAACTCGCCCGCCACGTCGACGGCTGCCTGCAAGTAGCCGCCGCCATTACTCTGAAGGTCGAGAACCAGGTCTTTCATGCCCTGCTCCTTCAGCTTGTTCAGACTGGCCAGGAACTCCTCGTAGGTGGTGGCCGAGAAGCTGCCGATGCGTATGTAGCCTATGCCGGGGCGCAGCATGTAGGTGGCGTCGATGGAGAAGACGGGAATCTTGTCGCGCACCACATCGAAGCGCAGCGTGTCGCGGATGCCGCGGCGCACCACCTTCAGCTGGGCCACGGTGCCCTTCGGCCCGCGCAGCCGGCGCATAATCTCCTCCTTCGACATCTTCACACCGGCAATGGCGGTGTCGGCTACGGCCACGATGCGGTCGCCGGCCATGATGCCCACTTTCTCCGACGGGCCTTTCGACACGGGCTGGATGACCAAGAGCGTGTCGTCAACCATGTTGAACTGCACGCCGATGCCTTCGAAGCTGCCGTTCAGCGGCTCGTTCATCGCCTTCGTCTCCTTAGGGTCGCTGTAGGCAGAGTGCGGGTCCAGCTTCTCCAGCATACCGCGAATGGCGTCTTCCACCAGTTTGTCGGCATTGACAGTGTCTACGTAGAGGGCTTCAATGGCGGCCGTCGCCATGTTCAGCTTCCTCAGTCTCATCATTTCGTTTTCACGCTGTGCAAAGGCTGTCAGCGTCAGCAGCATGCTCATCGAGGCTGCCAGTATGATACGTTTTTTCATCGCTATGTCAGTTTTAGAGCGCAAATTTACACTTTTTTCTGCAAACAGCCATCATTTCGCCTTTTTTATTGGCTTTTTTTATAAAAGAAGTGACATTATATCTTTACGGCCGCACAGTACAGAAAAATTCCCAGCGTGGGAATGTTTTATTCCCACGCTGGGAATAATTTGTTCCCAGCGTGGGAATAATTTGTTCCCAGCCTGGGAATAATTTGTTCCCAGCCTGGGAATTTTTCGGGCTGTGCGGTTTTTATCTTGAACTGCGTACAAAGCCTCTGTACACTTCTCGCCGGCTTTCCGCGTAAACAACGCAGTGATGCCGTGAATGCAGGGGCTAAAGAAAAGGGGCATGAAGGCCCCGGCTGTCGTCATTCTTCGTTCTCTCCCGCCCAAGCCTGCGACTGCCTGTATTGCAGCGGCGTGATGCCCAGCCTGCGCTTGACCTCCACCTGGAAGGTGCGGCGGCCGCCGAAGCCGGCCTCTGCACCTACGGCCTCAATAGTCCAATGAGGCTCCTCGCGCAGCAGGCGGCAGGCATAAAGAAAGCGCTTCTCGTTGAGATAGTCACCAAGGCTGGCATACTTCGCATGGCTCTTGAACAGCCCGCCCAGCCGTTTCTGAGTCAGCCCAAGCGCATTGGCCATGACTTTCAGCGTCAGGTCAGAGTCTTTGAAGAGAAGCGTCTCATCCATTTTCCGGTCTACCCACACCATCAGCTCCTCGTCGGTCATGTCGGCCGTCTGCTCGATGTGCTCACGGTGCTGGCGCGTCTGTTCGCGCAGCAGCGTCACCTCATCGACGGACGTCTGCTGCAGCTGCTTGGCCAGATCCTGCTGTTGCCGCAGCAACGTCTCAATCATTTCCTTCTGCTCCTCCAGCTCACTTTGCTGCGCCTCCAACTTTGTGCGCTGCTCCTCCAGTTCGTCCGTCCGCTTCTCCAGCTCGCTGCCCTGTCTCTTGTTCTGCTCGAGCAACGTGTTCTGATTCTCCACCAGTTTGGTATTGGCAGAGATGAGTTTCTTCGCACTGTTGTTGAGCACCAGCATCGTGATGACAAATGCTGCCACGAGTGCCAAGATGATGGCTGCGATAAGTAGATGGGCTCCGGTCATGGGAATGTGCAGTATGGGTGATTACCGACTGCAAAGTTACGCTTTTTTCTTCCGAAACAACACTTTGCAAGGCACAAATCAGCAAAATTTTTTGCGCAGGAGCAGTCGTTTTGCGCAGGAAAAGCCGTTTATTGGGGCAGAAAACGAGTTTTTCCCTCCTCTCACAGGCTTTTTTCGGCAAAGGATTTGGCGTTGTCAGGCTTATTTCGTACCTTTGCAACTATTATGAAGAAAGACACTTACATCCGCCGCAGGGCACAACTGAAAAAAGACATGGGCAGCGGGCTGCTGCTCTTCTTAGGCAACGACGAAGCAGGCATGAACTATGCCGACAACACCTACCGCTTCCGTCAGGACTCCACCTTCCTTTATTTCTTCGGCCTCGACTATGCCGGTCTGGCCGCCGTCATCGACATCGATGCCGACAAGGAAATAGTGTTCGGCAACGAGCTGACCATCGACGACATCGTATGGACAGGCACTCAGCCGACGCTCAGCGAGAAAGCATCGGCCGTAGGCATTTCCCTGACGATGGCGCTGAGAGAGCTGAAAGGCTACGTTGACCAGGCCCTGCGCAAGGGTCAGCCGGTGCACTTCCTGCCCCCCTACCGTGGCGACCACCGTGTGTGGCTGTGGGAGCTGCTCGGCGTAGCGCCGAAGGCCCAGACCGACCGGGCCTCCGTGGCGCTGATCAAGGCCATTGTGGCACAGCGCAACCACAAGGACGAGGAGGAGCTCCAGGCCATCGAGGCATCGGTAGACCTGAGCACCGAGATGCACCTCACCGCCTATCGCATGGTGCGCCCCGGCATGCATGAGAGTCAGGTGGCCGCCGCCGTCGAGGAGGTGGCCTGCCGCCACGGCCATGTGCTGGCCTTCCCCACCATCGCCACGGTGCAGGGACAAGTGCTGCACAACCACGGCTTCATCCATCGGCTGAACGAGGGCGACATCTTCCTGCTCGACGCCGGGGCAGAGACCAGCGAGCACTATGCCGGCGACCTGTCGTCGTCGATGCCCGTCGGCGAGCGTTTCACCGACCGGCAGGCTGAGATATACAACATCCACTTGGAGAGCTTCTATGCCGCCGTCGACAAGCTGAAGCCCGGCGTTCCCTTCCGTGAGGCACACATCGCCGCCGCCACAAAGATAGCCGAGGGCATGAAACGCCTGGGGCTGATGAAAGGCGACCCGGCCGAGGCAGCTGAGACAGGCGCCTATGCAATGTTCTTCCCCTGCGGGCTGGGGCACATGATGGGACTCGACGTACACGACATGGAGAATCTTGGCGAGCAATATGTGGGCTATGCCGAGGGGATGACGAAGAGCCGCCAGTTCGGTTTCAAGTCGTTGCGGCTGGCCCGTCCGCTGGAGCCGGGCTTCGTGTTCACAGTGGAGCCAGGCATCTATTTCATTCCCGAGCTGATGGACAAGTGGCGGGCAGAGCACCTGTTCGAGGATTTCATCTGCTACGACCAGCTCGACGCCTGGCGCGACTTCACCGGCCTGCGCAACGAGCTCAACTACGTCATCACGCCCACCGGCGCCCGCCTCTTGGGCACCATCAAGAAACCCATGACCATCGAGGAAGTGTACGAAGCGAAAGAGAAGCCATTTTAACTCCCATTTCATCTAAATGGCTTGGAGTTTCTGAAGACGATAGCACAGTATATGGAGCGCCACAGGCTGCTGAAGCCTGAACAATTGCACTTGGTGGCGCTCAGCGGCGGGGCCGACAGCGTGTGTCTGCTGCTCTGCCTGAAAGAACTGGGCTACCGTGTGGAGGCCGTACACTGCAACTTCCACCTGCGCGGCGACGAGAGCAACCGCGACGAGCAGTTTGTCATCGCCCTGTGCCAAGCGCACGACATCCGTCTCCACCTCATTCACTTCGACACCAAGACCTACGCCTCCTTACACCATGTGAGCATCGAGATGGCAGCCCGCCAACTGCGCTACCGCTATTTCGAGCAGCTGCGCCATGACATCGGCGCCGCCGACATCTGCGTGGCCCACCACTTAGACGACAGCGTGGAGACCATGCTGCTCAACCTGGTCCGCGGCACGGGCATCGAGGGGATGAAAGGCATCAGTGCCCGCAACGGCCACATTGTGCGTCCATTGCTGTGCGTTCGCCGACACGACATAGAGCTGTGGCTGCAGGAGCGCGGACAGCATTATGTCACCGACAGCACCAACCTCGTGGCCGACGTGCAGCGCAACCGACTGCGCCTTGACATCATTCCCCGCCTGGAGCAGATGAACCCCGGCGCGGTGAGCAACATCGCACGCACGGCCCACTGGCTGAGCGAGGCCAACACAGTCTATCAGGACGTCATCAGGCAGGCGCTGGCCCAGATGGTGAAGGACGGAACGATGGACACCAGCGACCTCTTCAAGCAGCCATCGCCAGAGTGTGTGCTCTTCGAGTGGCTCACGCCCTACGGCTTCACCCCCGCCACCGTCTATGCCATCTTTGAGAGGCTGAGCCGGCAGGGCGGAGAACAGACGGACGGTCTGCAGTGGCTATCGCCCACCCACCAGATAGTGACACACGGCCAAAGGCTGCTCGTGGCGCCCCGACAGGAAGAGCGCCCCACCCTACGCCTGCCTGAAACGGGCAACTACCGCTACGATGCCCTTACCTCCTTCCAGGTGAAGGTGCTCCCCGCGAACACCATCTCACTGGAGCCCCATACCGCTACGCTCGATGCCGACAAGGTGGCGTTTCCCCTCACCATCCGTCCTGTGCAGCAGGGCGACCGCTTCCATCCCTTCGGCATGAAAGGCTCGAAGCTGGTCAGCGACTATCTCACCGACGCCAAGCTCTCGCTGATTGACAAGCAGCAACAACTGGTGATGGCCGACGCCGACGGGCGCATCGTCTGGCTCGTGGGGCGCCGCACCGACAACCGCTTCCGCATCACTCCCACCACCCGCAGCACCCTCGTCATCAGCCAGCAAACGCCACTCAATACGCAACCATCAACTCTCGACTAACAATTGAACGACGCCAAAATCATCAACGACCCCGTCTTCGGGTTTATCCGCATACCGCGCGGCCTGCTTTATGACATTGTGAAGCACCCGCTGTTTCAGCGCCTGACACGCATCAGCCAGCTGGGGCTGGCCTCAGTGGTCTATCCCGGTGCACGCCACACGCGTTTCCAACACTCCTTAGGAGCCTTCCACCTGATGGCCGAGGCCCTGCTGACATTGCAGCAGAAAGGACAGTTCATCTTCGACAGCGAGGCCGAGGCGGTGCAGGCCGCCATCCTGATGCACGACATCGGTCACGGCCCTTTCTCGCACGTGCTGGAGCACACACTCATCAGCGGCATCTCGCACGAGGACATCTCGCTGATGATGATGGAACAAATCAACCGCGACCTGCATGAGCAACTCGCACTGGCCATCGCCATCTTCCGCGACAACTATCCCAAGCACTTCCTCCACCAGCTCATCTCATCACAGTTGGACATGGACCGTCTGGACTACCTGCGACGCGATGCCTTCTTCACCGGCGTGGCGGAGGGCACCATCGGCTCGGCCCGCATCATCAAGATGCTCAATGTGGTAGACGACCGGCTGGTGGTGGAGCAGAAAGGCATCTATTCGCTGGAGAACTACCTCACCTCGCGCCGTCTGATGTACTGGCAGGTGTATCTGCACAAGACCACCGTGGCCTACGAGAAGATGCTGGTGAGCACCCTGCGCCGCGCCAAGCACCTGGCGAAGCACCACGCTGTGGGCGACCGGCTTTTTGCATCGCCCGCGCTGGCCTATTTCCTTTATCATGACGTGGACGCCGAGCATTTCCACAACGACCCCGAGGCCCTGCGCATGTATGGCGAGCTGGACGACAGCGACATCTGGAGCGCAATGAAAGCGTGGCGGCACAGCGATGACAAGATTCTCGCCCAGCTGGCCGGCGACCTCCTCGACCGCCATCTGTGGCGCTGCGAGATGACCTCAGAGCCTCCGGCCGAAGAACGCCTCGAAGAGCTGCGCCATGACCTGGCAGAGACAATGGGCGTCAGCATCGACGACACCGACTACCTCATGCAGGTGGTGAGTGCCGAGAAAGACATGTACTCGCCCACCGACGACAGCATCGACATCCTAATGAAAGACGGCACCATCGCCGACATCACCCATGTATCCGAGCTTCTCTCAGCGTCTAATTTGCAAACGGGCAAGGTGAGGCGCTATTACCTCTGTATGCACAAATATCAATGAACCAAAAACGACAGATATGAAAAAGTTACTCTTCACCGCCCTGCTGCTGATGGCTGCAGCATGGCAGTCAGCAACGGCTCAGCAGCGCCGCCCCATCGACAACGAACACCCGCTGTGGCTTGTTCACATCGACGTGTGGAACAGCGCCGACCCACAGAAAATCATCGACCTCATACCCGATGACATCAAGCCCTATGTGTGCATGAACCTCTCGCTGTCCTGCCAGTATGACAAAGACCTGAACATGTACCGCATGCCTCGCTGCGCCGTGCGCACCTACAAGTCGTGGGCCTCGGTGTGCCAGCAAAACAACATGTGGTTTACCTGCCAGCCTGCCAGCGGCGGTCACACGCACATTCAGGATGACGACCTGGAGACCTTCGAGTATTTTTTCAAGGCCTATCCCAACTTCCTCGGCTGGAACTATGCCGAGCAGTTCTGGGGCTTCGACGAGGGCGGCGACGAGAGTTCCAGCACTCAGGCCTCGCGCATCGAACTGTTCTCGAAGCTCGTACCCATGCATCACAAGTATGGCGGTTTCCTCACCATCTCGTTCTGCGGAAACATCTGGAGCCATCCGCTTAACCCCATGGGCATGATGAAGCGCAACACCAAGCTGCTGCAGGCCTGCAAGGACTATCCCGAGGCCTGCCTCTGGCTCTACAAGTACACCACGAGCAGCTGCTGGTATGCCAACGAGAGCGTGACATGGGGACCCTTTGTCAGCGGTCTGGCCAAGAACTACGGCGTGCGCTATGACAACTGCGGATGGAACGGCGCCCTCGATGCCCTGCTGGGCGAGGGCCACGGCAAGAAATATCCCGGCGCTGCCGGCATAGGCACCGTCATGGAGCAGTGCTGCGTCAACGGCGGCGCAGTGTGGGACGGACCAGAGCTCATCTGGACTGAAGACTTCCAGAACCTCAGCAACTCGACCGTCGACGGCTACACCCGCCGCAACTGGGGCTTGTATGCCAACTTCAAGGGCGTGTGGATTGACATGTTCCGCGAGATCATCAAAGGACATCTTTACATACCCACCCGCCAAGAGGTGGTGGGCAACATCAAGATTGCCATTCAGAACGACATGAGCAGCGGAAGCGACGAGGACAAGTATGCTGTATGGGGCAGCCTCTACGACGGGCTCTACAAGCAGACCGACCCCTTCAACCGGGGCAACGGACAGTGGATGGACAACCTGTGCTACTTCAAGAAGACGGGCCGCTACGGCACCATTCCCTTGGTCATCGGTTACTACGACGACACGGCCAAGAGCATTCCCGTCAAACAGAAGAAGTCAACCTACAAGAGCACCAGCCAGACCAAGAAGGTGAGCGACTTCAACGCACAGTATCCCGAGGTGTCGAAGGGCGACCTCTTCGTCAACCGCTACCGCAACCATCTCGTCACCTACACGCCTTACACCTATCTCAACCAGAAGACGACGGCCTCGGCCGACATTGCCTTGCAATACAACACCTGCGACTCGCTGAAGCTGACATACGCCATGCTGTCGAGCGGACACATCCGCGAATACAGCGACCGCATAAAGTTCTACCTGAACAACTATCGCAGCGACACCTCCACGCAGCAGACTGACGTCATCACCATCGTGGGAGCAACGAGCAAGCCTGTTGCCAAGGTGACGAAACACGCCGTAGGCTCTGCCAGCAAGACCGAGACCTACGATGCCGACAATGGCATCTTCACCGTCAATGTGAAGCACTGGGGCCCCTGCGACCTCACCATCGAGTGCTCAGGTGCCGCCACCGACCGCCGCACTGACGTGCTGCCCGTTGAAGAGCTGCCCATACCACAGCAGCCAGAGGCCTTCGCCGGTCCTATTGTCATCGAGGCCGAGAACATGGACTATAAGAACGTGAAGTCAGTGGCACTCACCCACTCAGGCTGGTGCGCCCCCGACTACTCCGAGTTTACCGGCATGGGCTACGTGGAGATGGGCACCAACACCACCGCCGCGCTGCGCCATCAGCTCAAGCTGCAGCAAGGCGGCGACTACGACATCTACATCCGCTACTGCAACACCTCGAAGGCAGGCAACGTCAAAGTGACGGTCAACGGCACCGCACAGACCCTGACGTGTGAGAAGGTGGCCAAGAACGACTGGCGCAAGCTGAAGCTGTCGGCCACCCTGAAAGAAGGCACCAACAACCTCATCATCACCAACACTGGCGCCACCAACATGACCATCGACCAGGTGATCTACATGCCCGCCGGCACACCTGCCGAGAAGTTCCTCGTCACCGTGCGCAGCGCCGCCCACGGCACCGTGACGTCCCATGTCAGCGAGGCAGCCGAAGGCGATACCGTCACCCTCAGCGTCATGGCCGAGGAAGGCTATCAGCTCAAACAGCTGCGTGTGGTCAACTCCGTCTTCTACACCATGGCCAAGACCATCGACATAAACGGCGACGGCGAAGTGACCTTCACCCTGCCCGACGACAACGTCACCCTGCTGCCCATCTTCGGCATCGACACTGGCAGCGGCGAGGGCAACTCAGGCTATGTGCTCGACTTCACCACAGTGGCCAACGGCACCATACCGGAAGGATGGAGAGCCACCGACGGCACCGACGTCCACGAGTATCCCTCCAGCTACAGCTCAGGCCCACGCACCATGGTAGGCTTCGGCGGCTGGCAGAACAAGGGACTCTACTGGCGTAACACCAGCTGCGAGTATGGACGGCAGAGCGCCTTCCCCTTCACACTGGAGCCGGGCGACTATGAGCTGACATGGGCCATGGCGGCATGGAAAGGGTCGCCGACCTATAAGGCCAGCATCCTGCCCACAGGCAGCAGCACGGCGCTGGCCACATCAACCACGCTCACTGCTGCGCCCAACGCCAACGGAAGCACAACCGCCAACCTCACGGCGGCAAAGACGCAGAAGCTGGAGTTTACCGTGAAGACCAAAGGCAACTATGTCATCAGCTTCAAGACGGCCACCGACGGATTCTTGGAATACCTGCTCTTGGACTGCCGTGTGAAAAAAGTGAACAACGACAGTGCCATCGACATCATCACACAGCAGCCGACATCCGACGCGCAGCGTTACTACGACTTGCAGGGACGCCCCGTCTCCAAGCCTCGCAGCGGCCAGGTCATCATTCTCCGCAGTGCCGATGGGCAATCGAAGAAGATTATCTGTAAGTAGTCGAGCTGTTTTGGAGTTTTTTGGAGTTAAAGGAGTTAAAGGAGTTAAAGGAGTTAAAGACAATAGCTTTGCTATGGATTCTTTTGGAGTTAAAGGAGTTAAAGGAGTTAAAGACAATAGCATTGCTATGGATTTCAATCCGGAGACAAAGGCTTTTCATGGAAGAGTCATTTGTCTTTAACTCCTTTAACTCCCTTAACTCCTTTAACTCCTCACTTCCTCAACTCCCTTAACTCCCTTAATTCCCTCAACTCCTTAAGAAAAAACTTGATTATATTATTTAATACCTATAAAACCATGAAGAAAAAAATAGTGTTGATGATGGCATTGGCATTGGCCGTGTCATCCTTCGGTGCCAACGAGAAGCGCATCGACAGTCCCGACGGCAAAGTGTCCGTCACCGTGAGCGATGAAGGCGGAAAGCCGCAGTATGCCGTAACCCTCAACGGACAGCAGGTCATCCTGCCATCGCCGTTAGGCCTGAAGTTGAACTTCGCTGACCTGACGCAGGGCCTCACCCTGAAGGACTGCGAGGTGCAGACCGTAGAAGACGAATACCTGCTGCACACCACGAAGCAGAGCCAGGTGAAGGTGGTGGCCACCGAGGCCGTCTGCCACTTTACGAAAGACGACCGCCAGGTGCTCGACATCTTCTTCCACGTCACCGGCCGTGATGTGGCCTTCCGTTACAAAATCTACTCACGGCGCACACGTGGCGGCGAGACGTTGGTGGGCGTCGTAGAGAGCGAGGCCAGCGCCTTCGTCCTGCCCGACGGCACCACGACATTCCTCTGCCCGCAGTCGAAGCCTATGGGCGGCTTTGCACGCACATCGCCCAGCTATGAGACCAGCTACACCCTCGACGACGAGGCCGGCAAGAACGGATGGGGCGAGGGCTACACCTTCCCCTGTCTCTTCAAGGTGCAAGCACCCCCTACGGCCTCCAAGGGGGCTTCAAATGCTGGCAAGCCTCGCAAGAAGTCAAACGTAGCCCCCTCGGGAGCAGAAGGGGGGGCATGGATCCTCATCAGCGAGACGGGCACCGACGGTGGCTACGTGGGCTGTAGGCTGCTGAACGACGGCGGCACGAAATACAAGATTGGCTTCCCGCAGCAGGGCGAGCTGAACGGCATCGGCTCCGTCACGCCCGGCGTGTCGCTGCCAGCACTCACGCCCTGGCGCACCATCACCATCGGCGAGACACTGGCTCCCATCGTGGAGACCACCGTCGCCAACGACCTGGTGCGCCCCAAGTACGCTCCCTCGAAGGAATACACCTACGGCAAGGGTTCCTGGTCGTGGATCATCGGCATGGACAGCAGCTGCAACTTCGACGAGCAGAAGCGCTACATCGACTTCTCGGCCGCCATGGGATGGCGCTCGGTGCTGGTGGATGCACTTTGGGACAAGCAGATAGGCTATGAGAAGATGGAAGAGCTGGCACGCTATGGCCGTTCGAAGGGCGTGGGACTGTTCCTGTGGTACAACAGCAACGGCGCGTGGAACGACGCTCCGCAAAGCCCGAAGAACAAGATGGACCGCAGCTCCGTGCGCCGCAAGGAGATGGCATGGATGCAGCGCAACGGCATTCTGGGCATCAAGGTCGACTTCTTCGGCAGCGACAAGCAGGAGACCATGCGGCTCTACGAGGATATCCTCAGCGA
>JAEEGH010017269.1_pt1 | contig 15404 bp, 7 predicted proteins | sample 9134181 | NCBI WGS metagenome assembly JAEEGH01 (sample SAMN16246544, study PRJNA631951) | gut metagenome | biome: gut microbiome; feature: rumen; material: DP-attached | host: Bos | place: Iran: Karaj | collected 2018-10 | reverse complement strand
TCATCTCTAATACGTAATACTATCTTATCTTCTATTATTTTGAAATTAATATCGATAAAATTTTGTTTATGATTATTATATCCATAAACTATGATATTAGAAACCATCTCCTCAGCCGCTAAGGCAATCATTTGAGCATTTCTATTATCTATTTTATTATTAATTGCAAAACCTGCAATTTCCTTTGATACTATCGCTACATTATCAATATTATTATCTATTGATATATCATATGATTCATAATCTAGCTTAGGAATCATAAATATGCCCTTACCAATATTTTTATATTTACTATAAATAAGAACAAACGAATATGTAATTATTAATGTAGCTACCTCGGTTATTATCTGTGCTATTGCGTAGCCCTCTAGACCCTTTGTATAAACTAAGGCTACTGTGACAGGTATAACAATTAAGGCTTCTCTTAATAATACAGTTACATATGAAGGACTATTTCTTTCAATAGATGGATAATAATTCATATTAAATATATTTAATTCATAAGGTATGAATGTAAATACAAATATTCTTATTATAAAATTAGCTCTTTCCTGATATTCAGGAATGTCAAAGCCAAATACTGTTGAATAAACATTTGGTATAGATAATATTATTATTGTAACAATTACTGATGACAATAGATTTAAAATATATACCTTTTTAGCAACCTGCTTAAGTGAATAATAATCCTTTTCTCCATTAAATATTCCACATAGTGAAGGAAGTAGGCTTAGGATTCCTCCTGAGAATAAATCAAATACGAAAATCATATTACATATTAAGCCATATATTAATAAATCATTATAATCAGTTACTGCACTACTAATAACTATATTAACTATAATCATTTGTACTGCGTTTAATGTATAATTTAAGGCTGTCGCACCTGATGCCTTTAGTGATAGCTTAAAATCACTAAAGCACCCTTTTAGCTTAAAAGTAAATTTAAGCATTCTTTTTTCAGATCTAAAATATTTTATCAATGAAAGTGAAGCTAGACCAAAGCCTACTATTAATGATAAGGCCGCTCCATACATACCCCAATTAAATACCTGAATGAATAAAAACATTGAAGCTATTTTAATAACATTTGCCAAAATATAGAAAAATGATGATAGCCTTGGATTATTATCTATTGTCATAAATGATGCCATTAATACAGAAAATATAATAATTGGATCACCTAAGAAATAAACTAATAAATAAGCATAAATACCATCCTGTAGCTCTGCTGCAAATAAAGAAGCTATTGGTTTTGCGATAAATGCGCCTAGAGCACATACTAAAAGACCAAATGCCATGCCAAAGATAAGACATGCTGAGAAGGCAGCATTTGCCTTCTTAGTGTCTCTTTTTCCTAGTAATGAGCCTACTACTATCGCTCCACCTACACCTAGGGCTAGGCCTGGCATTTGAACTATTAATATGACAGGCACTGCCATAGATGATGCCGATAGTGCTACACCACCTAATAAATTACCAACAATTATTCCATCAAATAATGATGCGAATTGCATAGCAAATATTGTCAATACTGAGGGTATTAAATATTGATAAAATTTTTTATTTATAAGCTTTGAATTTCTTTCAAGCACTATAACAACCCCTTATTCTATTCTTTCAAAGAAACCTAATGTATCTAAGGATTCAATAGCCTTTTCTAGATATTCTCTATCTGTAATAGGCCACTTATATCCTAAATGATATAAGGCCTTATTTGTAAATTCATTATTAGATGAAATATAGGCATGAGTATGCTTATCACTTGAAGAATAGGAAATTAGTGATGAAACAAGCATATTCTTTTTATCATCTGCCATCATTTCTGTCATAGCCTTAACAAATTCTTCATCTGATACAGCTTCAATTTCAAAGCCTAATCCATTTAATGCATAGATGATATCACCCATTTGAATCATATGTGAATTAGCACTATGGAATACTGTAAATTTAGAATTTGTATTAGCCAATAATAAGATTGTTTTCGCAACCTCATCAATTGGTGAGAAATCGACTTCAATATCCATAGAATTAACTGGGAACTTATGTAATACTGAATATCCCTTTAAATCTCTCATAAATCCATTTGTAATAGAATTAGCCTGGAATTCACCATCACTATTTCTACCCATTAGGTTACCAACTCTAATAATCTTAGCATCTAAGCCCTTATCTATCTCTTCTAAGATTGCCTTTTCTGCCATAAATTTAGAATTAACATATTTATTAGAAATATCCTGTCCAAAATATAGCATATTTTCCTTCATCCTAAATGTAGGCTCAAATTTATTATCTATATTTTCGCCAGCCACTGATAATGTTGAAATTTGAATTAATCTAGCATTCTTAGCCTTAGCGACATTAATTAAATTCTTAACACCACCAACATTAATTCTTTCAATACTATCATCCTGAGCAAAATGCTTAACAAGGGCAGCGGAATTAATGATTGTGTCAATCTTATAATCCTTTATCTTTTCTAATAAAGCCTCGTCAGTTACATCACAATCAATAATCTTAACATATCTTTCTATTTCTTCCTTAAATGGAGAATCAAAATAATAAGTCATTAAGCCCTCTAATCTTATTTGAGGACTAACCTCCTTACCTCTAACTAAGGCAATTATATTTTCTCCTCTATCCATCATTTCCTTTAAAATATGGATACCTAAAAAGCCAGTTGAACCAGTTAATAATACAGTACCAAGATTTCTTTCTTCCTTAATATCATTAACATATTTAACATTATTATATGTAAGTGCAGGAAGCTCTACTTCCTCAATTTCTTCTTCGACCTCTTCTACACCATTTAAAGAATTGATATGCTTTTCTAATTCTAATACAGTTGAATATTCAAATATATCCTTATAAGCAATTGGAAGCTTTTCTTGTAACGCTAGCATAGCAACTTTAGATGCAGATAATGATGTACCACCTAAATCGAAGAAATCCTCATCAACACCAATATTAGAATCACCTAATGCTTTAGCAAATATATCTAAAAGCTTTCTTTCTAGATCATTCTTAGGCTTTCTTGTTTCTCTCTTCTTTTCCTCAACCTTAATTTCAGGTAAGGCCTTCTTATCAATCTTACCATTTGGAGTTAATGGAATTCTTTCTAGCTGCATCATAACCTTAGGAATCATATAAGGAGTTAATGATTTAGCCATATGTGCTGTTAAATCATCCTTATCGATTTCTACTGTTGCGGTAAAGTAAGCTGCTAAATAATCACCATCAACCTGATTAGTTTTAACAACAATTATACTTCTTGAAATATTAGGATAAGAATTTAATACCTTCTCAATTTCATCAAGCTCAACTCTTAATCCTCTTAGCTTAACCTGATTATCTAATCTACCAAAGAATTCAATATTACCATCATTATTATAACGAGCTAAGTCACCACTTCGATATGCTCTCTTACCCATTACATTAATGAATTTTTCTTCAGTCTTTTCAGGCATACCTAAATAACCAATACCAACTGAATCACCACAAATTGTTAAATCACCAATAGCGTTAATTGGTAAAATATGGCCAGCCTTATCAAGTAAATATAATGATGTATTCGCAAATGGCTTACCAATAGTCATATATTTATCAGTAACACGATGATATGTACATGTTATTGTAGTTTCTGTAGGACCATATCCATTATAAATTTCAGCGTTAACACCTAGTGCTCTTAGCTTTTCACAAAGCTCAGTAGGTACTGCCTCAGCACCCATATCTAATACTTCAAAATTCTTTAAGGCTTCAATGAATTCCTTCATATCGATGAAATTAGATACAAATGATGGAGTCATAAACATTATATTAACCTTATTCTTAATTAATGTCTTAGCTAATAATAATGGATTTTCAATTTCCTCTTCACTTGCTATAACAGCTGTATAGCCATGAGAAAGTGGAACACATTCCTCTTGAAGTGAGGCATCAAAGCTTAAAGAGGCAAATGAACAACCAACAGGATCCTTCTTTATATCTCTATATGGCTTAGTACCAATATTTTTACCATCTAATACATAATTAACTAAATTATGATGAGAAATCATAACACCCTTAGGTCTTCCTGTTGAACCAGATGTATAAATGACATAGCATAGGCTATTAGATGGAATATTAACATCAGGATTATTAATATCCTTAGATTCTAATATATCCTCAATACTAAATGCTTTAACATTAGCCTTCTTAATTAAATCCTTCTTTTCATCTAATATCTTTTTAGTTGAAATTAAATATTTAGCTTTAGAATCTGAAATAATATATTCAACTCTATCATCTGGATATTTAGGATCAATAGGAACAAAGGCACCACCAGATTTAATAATACCCTGTCTTACAACATAGGCCTTAGCTATTCTAGGCATTAGCATAATAACCTTATCCTCTAGCTTAACACCATTATCAATCAAGGTATTGGCAACCTTATTACAAGCCTCATTAAATTCCTTATATTTAAATTGTCCATCCTTACCAATAACGGCAATCTTATTAGGATTTAATATAGCCTGCTTTTCTACTAATTTATTAAATGATATATTAGGTATTTCTTCCTTATTATCATTAAATATATTATAGAATTCTAAATCTTCCTTAGGTAATGTATTAATATCCTTAATCTTACCTCTTATCATTAGCTCATTTAAGACAAGCTCAAATAATCTCTTAAATGAAGATATAGTATTTAAATTATAAATTGCCTCATCAATTTCAAAGTGTGCTCTAAATACCTTATTCTCTAGGAATACATCTAATCCAAATGCACTCTTAGGTGTATCTGATTCTAGAATAACAGATTCAGCCTTAAAGCCACCAATATTATCAAATGTGAAATTATCACCCTGATATGCAAACATAATATCAGCACTTACATCAAAATCCTTAACAACATCAGAGAATGAATATAAATCATTTGCTTGTAAGCTAGATAATATATTCTTAGCCTCATTTAGCTTATTTAATACATCATCATTTTCTTCATATTTAATATATACAGGTAATGTTTTAACAAGCATTGATACTGTATTTATTAGCTTAGATGAACCTCTACCATTATAAATAGTTACATATAAGGCATCATTCTTATATAAATATTTAGATAATGTAAATGCGAATGCGAAATTAAAATATGCATTCATTGTTAATTTATTATCATTAATGAATTTATTTAATTTATCTAAATCGATATTTAAATTAAAGTCTATTGATTTAAGCTTTGATTTATCACTAACCTTTAAATCCTTCTTAATTAAATATTCACCATCAATATCCTTTAATAAATCTGAATAGAATTCCTTATTCTTATTAAATTTATCAGTTAATAAATTCTTCTTTTCCTTTAAGGCAACATTAAAACCATCTAAATCCTCATTTATTAAATCCTTACCTAAATAAGCATTATTAATATCATTTAATATAATAGCCTCACTAGTACCATCACAAATAATATGATGGAAATCTAAGAATAAATAATTAGAATCAGATGCTTCTATAATAGATGCTCTATATAATTTACCATCTAATATTTCAAATGGCTTAATTAATTCATTAGAATCTAATTTATCAACCTTAATATTATCTATAATAACATCATCATTAAATCTTTTAGCAACAATATTACCATCACTATCCATAGATAATCTAGTCTTTAAATATGGATGATTATTAATTGCTTTAATTACAGATTCCTTAAGCTTTTTTAAATCTATCTTCTTATCTAGCTTAAATAGAATAGGAATATTATAATTTGTAGATCCTCTATTAGATACACATTCAACGAAGATACCTTCTTGTGTCTTTGTAATAGGATATTCATCTAATAATTCAAATTCATCATTATCCTCTTCCTTATTTTCTAAGATATTAACTAATTCTCTAATAGTTTGATTATTCTTTAAATCACTATTAGTTATTTCCTTATTAAATTCCTTAGATAATAAAATAGATAATCTAATAGATGAAATAGATGTTAAGCCTGCATCATAAATATTAGTTGTTACACCAAATGATTCATGGCCTAAAATATCCTTTAATATATCAAATACCTTCTTTTCAGAATCAGTCTTTGGCTTAACTACCTCGGCAAGCTTAAGCTCTGGCTTTGGTAATTCCTTCTTATTAACCTTCTGATTTTGATTTAGAGGAATCTTATCTATTTGCATAGTATAAGCAGGAATCATATAAGGTGGCTTTCTTTCACCTATAAATTGATTTAGCTTATCTACATCAATCTTACTATCAGAAACGATATATGCACAAATAAATACTATACCAGCTGGATCCTTAAAATCCTTTACAGTAGCGTCTTTAATACCTGGGTATTCTCTAATAATCTTTTCTACCTCAGTTAGCTCTACTCTAAAGCCTCTAATCTTTACCTGTCCATCCTTTCTTCCGATAAAATCAATATTACCATCACTTAAATATCTAACGATATCTCCTGTCTTATATAAAACACTAAATTTAGGATCATTATCAAAAGGATTCTTAAGGAAGGCTTCCTTATCCTCCTTTTCTCTATTTAAATAACCTCTTGATACCTGAGGACCAGCAATATATAATTCACCAGAAACTAATGTTGGTAATCTCTTCATATTCTTATCTAATACATAAGATTTATAATTAGAATTCATCTTACCAATAGGTACTCTATAATATAGCTTATCTACTAAGAAGCCTGTACAATATGTAGTACCCTCAGTAGGACCATAAAGATTATAAAGCTTATAATTCTTTGGTGGTTCGATAGGTACTAGCTTCTCTCCACCAACATATAAATACTTTAATGTTTTAGTTTCTATTTCAGATGCGAATTGTCTACCTACCTGAGTAGTCATTAAAACATGAGTAATACCTGAATCATCATAATATTTTCCAAGCTTCATTAAATCTAATCTTAATTCCTCTGGAATAATATAGACTGTACCACCTGCCGATAATGTAGGATATAAATCATTTAAATTAGCATCAAAGCCATATGATGCATAAGCGGCAGCGCGGCAGCTACTATCCATATTAAACATCTTTTTAGAATATTGAACTAATGCATTAACATTTCTATGCTCAATCATAACTCCTTTTGGAACACCAGTTGAGCCTGATGTGTAAAGCATAATGAATAAATCATTAGGCTTAACATTAACATTAGGATTTACGTCACTTGTCTTTAATCCTAATAATTCATCTGTATAAATCTTTAATCCCTTAAAATCATCAATAATATCATCAAATTCTCTATCTAAAATTAAGCATTTAGCACTAGAATCCTTAACCATGAAATTTAATCTATCCTTAGGATATGTAGGATCAAGTGGCTGATATGCCATACCAGATTTTAATACACCAATAGATGCGATAACAACAAATTCATTCTTACGAATAAGAATAGATGTTACTTCTCCACTCTTAAATTTATTCTCTAATAATTTATTAGCTATTCTATTAGAAGCTAAATCAACTTCCTTATATGTATATTCCTTATTCTTAAATACAACACAATTATTATTAGGATAATTCTTTACAGATAATTTAAAATCATCTAGGAATGTATTATTTTCATTAATATATGATGTATCGGCGTTATTAAATGAATCTAATAATTCTAATTCATCATTATCAACTAAACTAATATCAGATAGCTTTTCTTTAGCTAATAATTCATGTAATGCTATATCATACATCTTAATTAAATGATCGATAGTACCTCTTTCATATTTATCAGCCTTATATTCAACCCATAAATTAAATTCTCCATCAATTCTATGGATTTCAATTGTTAAAGTACCCTTACCATCAATTCTATCAAGGCATTTTAAATATTCCTTTTTACCATTTAGATCATAATTATAAAAATAATCGCCCTGATATGCACAGAAGATTGATGAATTAATACCTAAATCAGTTGTTAAATCAGAGAAAGAATAAACTAAATTATTTTGGCTTTCTCTTTGTTCTTTATCCGCTTCCTTTAAATAATCAATTACATTTTCCTTATGCTCTAAATAGAATGGATATGTCTTAACAAACATACCATATGTATTATTTAAATCATCATTTCTACCATTATTAACTGTTAGGAATAAGCTCTTATTATCCATATTAACAATTGATAATAAATATGAGAATCCTGCTAAAAAGAATGATGATGTCTTAATATTATTCTTTTTAGTAAATGCTTTAATATCATCATTTTTAATAGATATTTTCTTTTCAAAAAATACATATTCTTCTTTAGCTTCATTCTTATCAAATACTAATGTAGAATCAGTTTCAGGATCAGCTATAATATTACCAAAATAGTCCTTAGCCTTTTTATAAGCTTCACTCTTTAATGATTCTATTTCCATATCTGAAATATCATTAGCTGACTTTATTTCAGTCTCTAACTTATTACCCTTGTAGCAATTACAAAAATCATCAATAAATAGCTTTATTGAAGTACCGTCCATAATAATATGATGGAAATTGAAATAGAAATAATATTCATTTTTATATCTTAATAATCTAAATCTATAAAGAAAATCCTTTAATAAATCAAAATATTCTACTCCAATTTCTAAGCTATTTACTTCTTCAACATCTAGGCGTATAGTTCTTTCATTAATAAACTTATAAACCTTGCCATCATCATCCATACATAAATTTGTATTTAAATATGGATGAGCCTTTAATATTTCATTAATTGATGAATTAAATCTTTTTAAATCAATGTCTTTTCCTAATTTCATTAAAAATGGAAGATTATAAGCATCTGTCTGATTTAAGCAAGATACATAAATTCCTTCCTCAGTTTTTGATAGCATATGCTTTTTATTCATAAAATCATCTCCTACTATTATCGAACTCTTATTCTATAATTGTATCATATCTTTAATTATATTGAAATAATTAAAGGCTATTTAAGACAAAAAAAGCCTCTTACTTATGAGTAAGAAGCTAAATTCTTAAAACTATTCAGTTACTTCTGCATTTGGAGCATCTGGTTTGCACATAATTGCGCCTACTAGGTAGAAGCCAGCTATTAATGCACTAATCCAGTTAATCCAGCCACCACGAGTAATAGCCCAAACATAATCAAGACATAATAATACGCCAAATACGATTGCGCCAATTCTCCATTTTCCATGCATACTGCACTTTAAGCCACATAATACTTCGAAGATTAGTAAGATAGAACCAATTACAACTGCAACATAAACAACGGCTTTAGCAAAAGAAACAGCAAAATCAATTTGTTCTGGAGTTGCTCCTGTCTTAACTGCTTCTTGTCTTGCAGTCTCAACTGCACTTTCAAGGCCAGTAATACTAATAATGATACCAACAACACCTAGCACTAACATTGCTATTGTAGCTATGAATAATAATAATGCATATTTGTTTGATTTTATTCTTTCCATCAAGATATCCTCCTGAAATTTATTATAACAAAGCAATCATTCCTAGTAAATATAAATCTAGTAAAGTTCCAAATTAGTGGGTTATTACTTAATAGAGTAAACCAACTAAAATGGTATAGCTTTTATTAATCTCTAAAATGACATTCCTTACCACTAGATAATGCCCTTTCCTTTTTAATTTTCTTATCATTATACATATTGTCATCTGCTCTTTTTAAGGTATCTAGGATACTATCATTTTCATTTAAAGCAAATCCAAATGCACAAGAATAGCCTGTAACATCCATTTTATCTTCCATAACAGAAATCATTACAGAGGCTTCCTCTTCTGTAATAGGCTTAAAGAATAAGCCCATAAATTCATCTCCACCAATTCGATAAATTCTAAATCCAACTGTTGAAAATGTTTGTAAAACCATAGAAATAATTTTTAGTGCATTATCGCCAGCCTCATGACCATATTTATCATTCATATATTTTAATTCATTCATATCAATAGATATCGCGCCATAAACCTTATATGATAAGGCTTGTTCATAGCTTTGACGATTTAATAATCCTGTTAGTGGATCTAATGTTGCGATATGGATATAAAGGAATATGAAATATAGTAATAAAGCCGCCGCGAATATTGGAGTAAAATCATCTGGTTTTTCAAATATTACAAGTAAAATAATTCCTAAAAAAGCCGCTACTGTAATAAATAATGATATTCTTTGATCCTTATATGAATATTTCTTTAAATAGAAAATATTATATGTAACAAAGACTATAAAATATATTCCAAATATAAAATATGGCCATAGTCTTAAAGGACCACCCATATATAAGCTTACCTCTCCTGCTGGAACAAAATAAGCAATAAGCTTAGTCCATTGTGATGTTAAATAAAATGGAATACTTACTAATTCTGGTAACAATAAAATAATTTTATATTTTAATGGTAACTTTTTTCTAGATGGAGATGCGATTGGAAGTAATGTGATTATTAATATTGGATATGAGATATATTTAAATGCAGTTAGAAAGTGTCTTAAAATAAATAAGCTACTATAATTTTGAGTATATAGCTCAACATTATGAACTATATTAATTACTAATAGTAAAATAATAGCTATTCTAGCTCTTCTTTTTATTTCTTTACTTAAATGAACACTTATAAATAGGATTATAAATAATCCAAAAATCTCAAATAACAATACATAGTTATCTAAGATATAATCTAAAAACCACATAAAAATATCTCCAATTTTCGAAATACACTTATATAATAACATTATTTATTAAAATAAATAATACATTTTCAAAGAAAGTGTTTTATATAAAACCAAAAAGATAAGATTAAATCTTATCTTAAAAAATATAATTGTATACCAAGCTCATAATCCATTTTACCTGATTTAATATCTAAATCTAATTTAGTTAATAAATCTATATTATTCTTGATATCAGCTATTGATTTAGTTTTAGCATCCTTAATCATATAATAAGCTACATTAGGCTTAACCTGGAATAGATTTGCTATCTCATCCTGACTTACATTTGCCTTTGATAAATTATAAACATTATATAATTGCTGGAATTTATTTAATAGCATTGGAATTAAATTAGAGGCTGCATTTATAGTTTTAAAATCTTCATAAATTTCAAATATCCTCTTCTTATCTCCTCTTAATACTGCATTAGTTAATTCATAGCCCTTATCCTCTAAAGGCTTAGGAACCATCTTTAAAATATCTTCCTTTGTTATTTTTTTATTATCTAATTTGTAGCATTTTAATACTTCAACAGCTGATGAAACTAATGTTAGGCTATCACAATAGCTAACTAAAAGTGATAATACATCATCAGCTATTTCATAGCCCTCCTCTAAAAATCTTTCCTTAGCGTATTGATCTAGGGGGACATTTTTTACTTTTATATCTATGAAGGATGCATATTTTTTTAAATTAATAAATACATTATTATTTAAATCATAGCCCTCTGTAGTTATAAAAATTAAAACATTTAAGGAATTATAATCAGCCATAGCTGATGATAGCTCCTTTAGGGCATTATCCGTTATATTAATTAAAAGCTCAGCGCTTTTAGCTATTACAACCTTTGGCTCATCAAATAATGATACTGTAGTAAGCTCATTAATAATATCATAAATAGAATCCTCATCTAGGTCATAATATACTGTATCATAGCTACCCTTTATTCCTTTTTTTATTTCTTCTATTTTATTTGCCCCTACTGAATAATCATCAGTAGATAATAAATAGCTTACCACAAAATCACCTTCTATCTGCCTGAAGCCTTTGTTATTTTATTGATATATTTTGCTAAATCATTGCTATAATCAAAATCTCTTGAAATATAGCTCCAATTGGAATTTGATACTGTAGATGGTAAATTCATTCTACCAATATCATCTGATAATCCTAAATAATCCTGAATAGGAATAATTACTGTATTGCAATTAGTATTCATTGCATATTCAATAATTTTTAAATTAGGCTTATCGAAAAATCCTATTTTACATACATCATCAATAAGCTTTTTATAATTTTTTGGCTGCATATGATAAAAGCTCATTAATGTTTGATTATCATGTGTACCACTATAGAAAATATTATTTTCCTTAAAGCCCTTCTTTATAGGAGCCTTTTTAGAATCTCCTAGCTCAAATTGGAAAATATTCATTCCAGGGTATCCACATTTATTTAATAGCTTTGTTACATCTGGTGTTAAAAAGCCTAAATTCTCAGCTACTATTTTAGCATTTGGAATAGCCTTATTTATAGCCTTAAATAAATCATATCCAGGGCCAACCTCCCAATGTCCGCCTTTAGCATTTAAATCGCCATAGGGAATGCTATAATAGCCTGCGAAGCCTCTGAAGTGATCTATTCTTAAAATATCATAAAGCTTAAATGAATGCTTAACTCTTTTAACCCAAAAGCTATAGCCATCTTTTTTCATTTTATTCCAATCATATAAAGGATTTCCCCATAGCTGTCCATCCTCACTAAATTGATCTGGTGGGCATCCAGCAACACCCTTTGGCTTTAGATCGCTATCTAATTGGAAATCATCTGGATTAGCCCATACATCAGCTGAATCATATGCACAATAAATTGGCATATCTCCCATGATTTCTATTCCTTTTTTATTAGCATATTTTTTTAATTTAATAAATTGCTTATAAAATAAGAATTGATAAAATTTAATTTCATTAATTCTATCCTTTTTAAATTCTTCCTTTAGCCATTTTAAAGAATCCTTATTTCTCTTCTTTTCATTATCATACCATTCATACCATGGCTTATTATCCTGCCATTCCTTAATGACAACAAACATAGCATAATCATCTAGCCATTCATCATTATCCTTAATGAATTCTTCAAATTCATCTAGATATACATCTGAATTTAAATATGCCTTATGTAATAATGGATAAATATAGCTATAAACATAACCATAATTTACTCTATTTGCCTGAAAAGAATTAGGTAAATCAGACTTCTCTAATAAGCCATCCTCTACTAGCATATCTAAATCAATGAAATAGGGATTATAGGCAAAGGCACTTGTTGATGAATATGGTGAATCACCATAGCCTGTAGGTCCTATTGGTAATATTTGCCAAATTTTTTGGCCTGACTTTTTTAAAAAATCAACAAAATCATAGGCACATTTTCCTAATGTACCAATTCCGTATTTTCCAGGAAGTGATGATATATGAAGTAAAATTCCTGCCTCCTTCATTCTATTCCTCCTCCTTTTTTATTTCTTCTAATAATTTTAATTCTTCCTTAGTAAAGCTTCTATTTTCTAATAAATCTGGTCTTCTCTTTAATGTTTTTCTTAATGATTCCTTTAAACGATATTCTCTAATTAATTTATGATTACCATTCAATAATACAGAAGGCACTACCTTACCATCATATTCGATAGGTCTTGTATATTGAGGGTATTCTAAAAGACCATATGAAAATGAATCATCCTCATATGATTCCTTAGTTATAGCATCATCTAATAATCTAATTACAGAATCAGAAATAGCCATAGCTGGTATTTCTCCACCAGTTAAAACAAAATCACCAATAGAGATTTCATCATCAACATAATCCCTTATTCTTTCATCAAAGCCCTCATAATGGCCACAAATCAAAATAAGCTCTTCCTTTTTAGAAAGCTCAATTGCGATATCCTCCTTATAGGGTCTACCCTGAGGAGTCATTAGGCATACATAGGATTTTTCATTTCTATTATCCTTAATTGCTCTATCTAAAACATCGCATTTAATAACCATACCTGCTCCACCTCCACAAGGTGTATCATCGACATGGTTATGCTTATCATTGCTATATTTTCTATAATCTATTAATTCTATTTCAACAATATTATTATCTATACTACGTTTAATGATTGATTCAGATAAAAAGCCATTAAACATATTAGGAAATAATGTTAATATTTTTATTTTCAAAATTAAAACAACCCTTCAATTTCATCAATAATAATTGAATCATTATTGACATCCTTTATAAATTTTTCCTGAAATGGAATCAAAACATCATTATCATTATATGATATTACTAAATAATGACAAACAGGATATTCTCTTACCTCTTTTACTGTTCCTCTTACTTCATTATTTTGATTAATTATTTTTTTACCAATTAAATCAGAATAATAATATTCATTATCATCAAGCTCATTTACTCTATCTAATTCAGATACATATATATCAGTATTTTTATATTTTTCTACTAGATTAATATCCTCTAAATCCTTAAATGTCACAAGCAAATGATCATCCTGATTAGATACAGATTTAACATTTACCTCTATATATTCATCTTTGTATAAAATATATAATCTACTATTCTTATGGAATCTATCAAAATCACTTAGATTTTTGACCTTTAAAGCACCTTTTAGTCCATGAGTTGTCATTATATGTCCACATTTAAAATACTTCATAAAACGGCAAATTCTCCTTTATTTACTATAATCAAATTATATAACAAATCACTCTAAAGATAAAGAACAACAGTGAATACAAAATTCACTCTATGAGTAAACTCATATTTTAACGAATTTATATATAATTATGTATTTCTACATATTTACATATACTCTATAAGGTATTGTTAGACCTCTACTCATCAAATACTTTATTACAGTATCATTTGAGTTACGTTTATATTTTTTTATCATATTTAAGGCGGCATTTATATCAGCGTTGATTAATGTGCCGTCTTTTCTTTTATATAATCCTCTTTTAATTCTTTTACCACTTCGTGGCTTATCCTTTTCTATTTCATCATTATCATAAAATGATGATGCTGATGTATATGATTCATTAATCTCAATTATATTAATTCCATATTTTAATGATTTTAATATAAGTTTATTTTTAAATTTTGATATTGGTAAAGAAATAAAATTCTGATTGGTCTTAGCCCTTTTCTTTCCTTTTAGGCTTTCGTTCTTGATTCCACCAGTCTTTATTCCTTTATTCCAACCTACTATTATTTGACTTATATTATTATCTTTTGCTTTATTTAATAATTCTTTTACTGCTTTATTTAAATAATCATTAATATAATTATTATTTTTTCTTCTTAAGGATTCTATTCTTTTAGAAGTATAAATACCATTAGGTAGATTAGATTGTAATTTAGCTAATCTTTTAGATGTGAATTGTATCTTAGATAATAATGATTTACCATCAATTATAAATGATTCATTATTATACATTACACACGATGCTAGATTAGTAACTCCTAAATCTATTCCCATTATCTTATCATCAATAGGCTTTAATTCATATTCATCATCTTTATATGAAAATTCTATCGTATAATATTCTCCTTTTTTATCAGGTATTATTCTTACTTGATGGATTTCTTTATTATCTAATAATTTAGGAATCTTAAAGAATATATTAATAGATTCTTTCTTTGAATATTCTTCAATATTATTATTTATTAACTTATCTTGATA
>JAEEGH010017268.1_pt1 | contig 15405 bp, 13 predicted proteins | sample 9134181 | NCBI WGS metagenome assembly JAEEGH01 (sample SAMN16246544, study PRJNA631951) | gut metagenome | biome: gut microbiome; feature: rumen; material: DP-attached | host: Bos | place: Iran: Karaj | collected 2018-10 | reverse complement strand
CAAACCGCAGACATTCAAGGTCTTTCCGATACACTATGTGTCAAAGGATTATGTGTCAAACAATAATAAAGATTTCAATTACTCCTATGATGCCAATCGCGTATATTATCGTGATTCATTAATGCTTAGGGTAGATGTCGCCTCTTTCATTTGTGGCTATGATTATGTTGACTCTATTTCATTTGCTTTCGACAAGAACCGATATTATGAAGGGAGTCCCAATCCCCGACTCGAAAAACTGCGTCAAGGAAAATGTCGGGTTGATAGCGAATGACAGCATTATTCAGAAGTTGCTAAAACAGAACAATAGAAAAAGCAAAAACGTTATATCAATATATGGCAAAACGTAGAGAAATAAGAAACAGTACGGCTGAGTTCCTCATCTTTCAGATAGAAGGGAAGGAACAGGGAGTAGAGGTGTACTATAAGGACAAAACGGTGTGGTGTACCCAGAAGGCGATGGGTATGTTGTTCGACTGTACCTCTGACAATATAAGTGTACATTTGCAGAACATCTATGATACGGATGAACTAAAAAGGGAGGCAACTACCGAGAAAATTTCGGTAGTTCGTCGTGAGGGTAACAGAGATGTAAATCGCACGCTTCAGTTCTATAATCTCGACGCGATTATTAGCGTGGGATATCGTGTCAATAGCATCCGGGCTACTCAGTTCCGCCAGTGGGCGACAAGTGTACTGCGAGAATATGCTATTCGTGGCTATGTGCTGGACAGAAAACGCATGGAGAACGGCACGTTCTTGGATGAGGATTACTTTGAGCACCTGTTAGCAGAGATTCGTGAGATTCGTCTTTCTGAACGACGTTTCTATCAGAAATTGACGGATATCTATGCGACAGCTATTGATTACAATCGTGATGCACCAACTACAAGACTCTTCTTCATGATGATGCAAAACAAGATGCATTATGCCGTGCATGGTCGAACTGCCGCTGAGTTGATTGTGGAGCGTGCTGATGCTGAGCAAGAGCACATGGGGTTGACAACCTGGGAGAACGCACCTGATGGGAAAATTGTAAAGACAGATGTATCGATAGCAAAGAACTATCTGAAAGAGATGGAACTGGCAGACATGGGACAACTGGTGAATGGTGTTCTCGAATTGGCAGAGCGAATGGCTAAGCGCCATATCCCGATGACAATGGAAGATTGGGCTAAACAAATTGACACCATTTTAGCAGCTGGTGGTAATGAGGTACTTCAGACAGCAGGGAACGTTTCTGCCGAAGAAGCAAAAGAACATGCAGAAACAGAGTTCGAGAAGTATCGCATAGTACAAGACCGTCTGTTCCAAAGCGATTTTGACAAATATCTGGGCGAGTTACCTTTTGATGGCGAATAATTGGCTATCCATTTGGTGGATTCAGAAGAAATGATTACCTTTGCACCCGAAGTTGTGTCATAAAACGGCTGGTGACCCATCTTCGGGTGCTCATTGATAGTAATTTATAGCAGAACGTGGAATTGAGTACGGTCTCCAATTCGTAACCTTGTTTTTCCTTAATTCCCCAGACTGCCTTTATTTAAAGAAATCCTGCGAATTCTGGCAAAGTTACGAAAAAACGAGTGAAATGCAAAAGGAAAACTGGTTTTTCTTTTCATTTCCGAGTGCATAGGACTCGAAACTTGTTTCGCTTGGCTTGCCAAGAAGTTCGGCGAAGCCAAAATGACGAAAAAACGTGAGCAAAGCAAAAGATTTTATTCGACTATCGCAGGTAAGAAACGGCCAGAAAGGACAAAAGCTTACAGCCCAGGGCATCGCCCTGGGGATAAGATTGCGAAAGTTGAAAGATTTCATAGTTTTTTTGCCGAAACTGAGTAATGCTTGTGTCTATCGAAGATCACGGGGTCGGTTCTACTGATCATTTTTCTGCGTTGAAAATTTGGATGTTCGAGAATAAGTTCGTATCTTTGCCTTCGCATTTGAAAACAATTGAACCGATGGAAGTGCGCAGGGGGTCAGGAACTATGTGTAATACAAAAACTTCAAAAGTGATCAGTAGAACCGACCCCATGATTCTACAGCAGACGCAACTTATCGCCTATGCCGACAAGATGCCCAGCGCCAACTGCGCATAGGCATGGAGGCCCAGGTGTGGCCCGCCAACGAGAAACGCAACGAGGTTGGCTACGTCAGAGGGCGTATCAGCCAGGTGGTGCGCTATCCCGCCAGAATTAGCAAAGTGCGCTAGAAACTGAAGTCTGACATCCTGGCCCAGCGCCTTACCGACGAGGGGCAGGATCTGGTATATGAAGTGCGTATCGACCTTCTCCGATGTTAAAAAATATGGATTTGTAACTTTTTTCGACGAGAATATGTAAATTTGCAGCGATGAAACAAAAGAAAATTTGGATGATAGCCGCCATCCTTGCAATTATTTGCGGCGCGAGTGTGATGACCTGCTGTGACGGTGACAGCGACAACCCCGTGGTCAACCCGACTGATGACAGCAGCCAGTTTGTAACCCTGACGGATGCCGTGCCCGATGCTATCCTGGAGATACGCTACTTCGGCACCTATAATTTCGTGGGTACTCGTATCGATGGGTACGAGGAGCCGACAGCCCTCCTGACCAAGCAGGCCGCTGCAGCCCTGAAGAAGGCGAGCGACGACGTGAAAACAAAGGGCTACCGCCTGAAGATCTATGATGCCTATCGCCCACAGAAGGCCGTCGATCACTTCATGCGTTGGGGAGCCGACATGGAGGCTACCGAGATGAAGCCCTATTTCTATCCCGACATCGACGACAAGGCGCGTCTTTTCAAGGAAGATTACATCTGCGAGAAGAGCGGCCACACGCGCGGCTCTACGGTGGATCTGACACTCTTTGACATGCAGACAGAGAAAGATCTCGACATGGGCGGCACCTTCGACTGGTTCGGTCCTGAGAGTCATCCAGACTTCTGCGGCAATCCCGAGACGGGTGAATATACCGGCGACAACTCGAAGAGCCCCGCCGAACCGAAGCGCAGCATCACTGAGCAGCAGTTCAAGAACCGCATGATCCTGCGCCGCGCCATGCTTGCCGCAGGCTTCAAGCCCATGGATTCGGAGTGGTGGCACTTCACCCTGAAGGACGAGCCTTTCCCCGACACCTACTTCACCTTCCCGGTCAAGCAGTTGAAATGACGAACAAGCATAAAAGAAGTCCCGCCAACCGGTGGGGCTTCTTTTATTTCGAGATATTCAGCAGATATTTGCCGTAAGATCACGGGGTCTAAGATCACGGAGTCGGTTCTACTGATCATTTTTCTGCGTTGAAAATTTGGATGATCGAGAATAAGTTCGTATCTTTGCCTTCGCATTTGAAAACAATTGAACCGATGGCACGACCGATTAGGGAAAAAAGCGGCACGGGTATCTACCACGTGATGCTCAGAGGCATCAACCGTCAGGATATCTTTGAGGATAAAGAGGATTATCTGCAGATGACCTCCATCCTCAGAGGACTGACGGACAGATACTGGATATTGACACTGACGACATTAGGCCTATCAGTGACAGTGATGTGAAGGCTTTCCTGCTAAAAAGCAAAGGCATAGCCAATCCTCTCATTATTCAGAGCCTTGAGAAAACGAGGAGGAATGAAATGTTAATCTCTGCTCTCTCCTTTGGAGCCGGAATCCGCCAGCTCTCAAGACTGACAGGTGTTTCTTTTGGAGTCATTCAGAAACTTCAAAAATGATCAGGAGAACCGACCCCATGATCTTATGAAGGAGGATGAGAGCCTGAGCGGCATCGTCTGGTAATACTGTAACCGATTAGTTTCGGCCACACATTTCTCTGATTTCACAACTTTCCAGCGTAATACTGGAAAACGATGTGGATAGACTACGAATTTCACGAATTTCCGGAGCAATACCGGATCATTCGTGAAATTCGTTTTTTCATAGTTGGAACAACCAACAACAATCCGGGTTCTTAACCCCAAATCCAACCCTCATTGTTAAGAAAGGAATGGACGTTGAACTCAGAAAGAGGCTGATCAAAATGGGCTATGAACGCAAGCGTAACAGCAGGGGATCGCTCTTCCGTATCGTAGAGAAAGAATCGCTTAAAGTAAAAACAACTTGTTTTACTGTCGTTCAGATGCCTTTAACAATGGGAAAAAACGCTATCTTTAGGAGACGATTTCTGCGTCATTTCAACACAAAAGTACGACAATTTTTCTAATTTCACCTACATAACTACATGCATTTGATGTATCTTGCTCTATTTCAATAGATTATTATGATTAACAACCTACATATTATATACATATTACCTACATATTACCTACATATTACCTACATGTCACCTACATAACAACAACACACATCAAGCAGGCTTTAAGCAAATGGTTTAATCCCATTCCACTCCAATCGCAACAGGCATTCACATCGGCTCACCCTTAATGAAAGCACAATTTTCTCTAGAGAATTTAACGCTTTAATGCCTGCTTGGCACTCTTAAGTACCCTTTAAACCGTAAAAATCTCTAGAGAATTCACCGACTGGTCCCGTCTTCAATAGTTACGAAGTAGTATCTTTCATCGTGCCAGAGCCCATTAAAACCATAAGAAGCTGCTGTTCTGTCTGGAATCTCATGCGTAGTTATATGTAGCCATCAATGTAGTTTTATGTAGTTAATATGTAGTTATTATGTAGTTAATATGTAGTTATATGTAGTTATTATGTAGTTATTATGTAGGTGGCATTGATTACTAAATAGCTTAATATCAGAATAATATCTCCGAACTATGTAGTTATGTAGATCATAGGGGGAGATCATGGGGACAGGTTTTTGAATGAATTCGGTGAATTCATTCAAAAACCTGTCCCCATGATCTCCGAGAAGGGGCTATTCTTTCTTGCGGATAAGGGTGAGACCGTCGCGCAGGGGAAGAATCACCTGCTCTGTACGGGGGTCGCTGGCTACATGGTCGTTGAACTGGAGGATGCCTTGGGTTTGAGGGTCATGGCTGTAGGCTGGATCAACGACGTGACCGTCCCACAAGGTGTTGTCTGCCACGATGAAGCCACCTGGCCGCAGCAGGGGCAAGAGGGCCTCATAACACTGCAGGTAGGTGCGTTTGTCACCATCGAGGAATATCATGTCGAACACGATGCCTAACTTGGGTGCTTCGGCCAAGGCATCACCGATGCGGAAGTCAACCTTCGATGCCATAGGCGACTGCTCTATCCAAGGGCGAGTGAAGTCCTCCATCTCGTCGTTGATCTCGAAGGTGTATATCTTTCCTCCTTCTCCCAGACCTTCTGCCATGGAAAGAGCAGAATAGCCACTGAATGTGCCTACCTCGAGGATGGCCTTGGGACGAATCATCTGCACGAGCATCTTCAGTAGCCGTCCCTGCAAGTGTCCGCTGGCCATTCGTCCGTGTACGGTGTACAGATTCGTGGCTCGCCACAGCCGATAGAGATATTCCGGCTCAGGTTCAATGTGCTGGAGAAGGTAGGATTCTAGTTCATAGTTCATAATTCAGAGTGCAGAGTACAGAGTGCATAATTCAGAGTGCAGAGTGCAGAGTGCAGAGTTTGGTTTAATGCGCATTGAGGATGGCTTCTATGCCTAAGCGGTAGCTGTCGAGCCCGAAGCCGCAGATGACTCCGAGACAGGCACAGGAGATATAGGAATGATGGCGGAACTCCTCGCGCTTGTGGACATTGGATATATGGACCTCTACAACAGGGCAGCGCAGCGAACGGATGCAGTCCTGCAGGGCGATGCTGGTGTGGGTATAGGCACCGGCATTGAGTACGATGCCGTCGCACGGTGGCTGCTGGGTGAAGCCTGCCTCCTGCATTTTGTTGATCAGCTCGCCCTCGACGTTGCTCTGGTAATAGCTGATTTCCACATCGGGATATCTGTCACGCAGCTCTGTCAGGTACTGTTCGAACGAAGATGAGCCGTAGATGCCGGGTTCACGCTGTCCTAATAGGTTCAGGTTAGGGCCATTGATAATCTGTATCTTTTTCATCTCTACTATGTTATTATTTAACGTTGATTTCAAACGGGGGAAGGGGCAGACCTGTGGGTGCATAGGCATTGAGGTGTATGGGATTGTCCTTCCAGGCATGTCGCACGCGCTGTGGACTGCTGACCGTGGAGCTGACCACGATCTGGTTTCCCCGGGCGGTGGCAGTGGCATTGACAAAGCGGCCGTCAGCGCCACAGACCTCGAATTCGTTGAGTTCTCCAGCCTTCAGCGGCTGGTCAAGGGTCAAGGTGACGAGGTTATCATCGGCTGTGACAGACACCACTTCCGGCATGAGTTTCACCTTCTTGTCATTCAGCACCAGACGGTCGAAGCAGAGACCGATGCGTTCGGAGAGCTCCTTCTTACGCAGCGGATGGATGTCGACGGTCTCGCCGAGGTCGATGGCTGATGCCAGCTCAACGGACGGCAGTTTTTTCGCAACCAGGCGCTGAGCCTCGCGAATACGGGCATTGTTGGAGTTCTGCGGGGTGTCGGAGGGCTGCAGATAGTTGGCGAGCTGGACCACGACGAAGGGCAGCTCGGGCTGTTTCCACAGCGTGCGCCAGTTGCCTATCATCTTGGTGAGATAGTTTTCATAGGGTGCAGGGTTGCCCACGTTTGACTCACCCTGATACCACACGACACCCGACAATGCGTAGGGAGCCAGGGGATGGAGTACGGCATTGTAGAGGGTGGTAGGCAGGTTCTGCAGGCTGACGTCGGCACTGGGACAGGAAGGCATGACGGCACCGTCGTGCTGTTTCCACGTCTCGCTGAGTCGGATGACGTCGGCTGGCAGGGGGTTCAGGCTGAAACGGTCGTCGCCAAAGGCGATGAGGTAGGGTTTCTCCTTGATGAAGTGTACCATTCCGTATTTATTGATAAAGCGAACGGTGATGACGTTGTCGCCCTCACGGAGCAGTCCTTCCGGAATGTCGTAGCGGCGCGGCGGGTACTGGTATCCTGTATGCCCCACCTGCCGGCCGTTGACGAATGTATAGTCCTGATCGAAGAGGGTGCCGAGCAGCAACCTGGCAGGCTTGCCTGCATGGGCTTTGTCAACCTGCACATGCTGGCGCAGCCATACAGTGCCGACACCGCGCCAGCCCCAGTCAAACTGCTGGATGGTGTTCCACGACGAGTCGTCGTAGCCGAAGGCTGTGAAGTCTTGCTGCAACCCCGGGTCCTTCTCGTTCAACAGCTTGTCCCACTGCTGGTTCATCAGCATGTTGGCACGTGCCTGCGTACGTACATATTCATCGTTTTGATAGAGCCGTGTCCTCTCCACAAGCAGCGGGAAGTCCTGCTGCAGGGAATCGGCGCTGATCCACGCTTCTATGGGCGTGCCGCCCCAGCTATTGACGATGACGCCCTGCGGCACCTTGGTCTTCTCGTACATGCGCTTGCCGAGGAAGTAGCCAACAGCAGAGAAGAGCCACGCATTCTGCTTCGACAGCGGCTTCCAGTTGATCTGTGTAGGACGAATGTCGTCCTTAGGTCCGTGAGTGTCGGTTTCATTCTGTACACGGAACAGGCGGATGTCGGCGTTCTCATAGCTGTCGATCTCCTTGACGTACTGTGGATAGACCCGTTCAATGGTTACGTCTATATTGGACTGTCCGGAGAGCAGCCACACATCGCCGATGAGTACGTCCTTGAACGTACGGGCTTCCTGCTCTTCACTTCTCACCTCCAGCAGATAGGGGCCGCCAGCCTTCATTTTCGGTAGGTCCACGCGCCAGCGGCCAACGGAATCGGCTGTAGTCTGACATTGTTTTTTATTCAGCACAACGGTGATCGTCTTGCCTGGCTCAGCCTTTCCCCAGACAGGGATGGGCTGGCCGCGCTGAAGCACCATGCCATCCTGAAACAGGCGGGGCAGCGACAGAGCGCCGTCTTCCGCTACAACATTGCTCAAGAACAGGGGACAGAGCATCAAGAACAATGTCCACCCTATTCGCCTCATTGTTTTCATATTCGTTTTGTTTGTATCGGTTATTGGGTGCAAAGGTACGAAAAATTCGATTAAGCAAGAACAAATAAATGGCATTTATTATGTCGAGTGTGAGAATTTTATCCAATAAGCGAGCGAAAAACCAAATGAATTTGAGTTTTTCAGAGCGGGAGTACCTTCGGGCATAGGCCAAAGGTACGAATAAGCCCTTATCTGGGCTAGTTGGGGTGTTTAATTTAGTTAATGAAACAAATAAATACGCTTTTGTAACACAAAAACACGCATCGAATGGAAAATAATTCGTACCTTTGTCGCCAAATGATCTAAAACTAAAAAAAACGTAAAAATGACAGCAAACGAAACAAAAGGCTTTTACAAGCTATCCTGGCTTCAGCGCATCGGCTTCGGTTCGGGAGACCTGGCTCAGAACCTCATTTTCCAGACGGTGGCAACGTACCTGATGATTTACCTAACTACGGTATTAAAAATCAATGCCGCCTTTGTCAGCGGACTGATTCTCACGGTTCGTCTCATCGACTGTTTCTGGAGTCCTGTAGTGGGACGCTACATTGACAACCGCAATCCCAAGTTAGGCAAGTATCGCACCTATCTGCTTTATGGTGGTATCCCCCTTACGGTTGCCGCCTGCCTGTTGATGCTTCCTCAGGCTGCTACTTGGTCTATGCCAATGAAGATGACCTATGCAGCTCTTAGCTATACTGTGCTGAGCATGATTTATTCCGTGGTGAACATCCCATATGGCTCGATTATGGCCAGTATGACCCGTGATAACGACGAGGTACTGATTCTTACTTCCACACGAATGGTCTGTGCCAACTTAGGCCAGATCATTGTCCAGGCAGGCTTCCCCATCGGACTGGCCATGTGTGTCCATGCTGCTATCGACTGGAATCAGGCAACATTCATGGCAATTGGTACGATACCCGCTTTCATCATTCTGCCTTCCATGCCGATATTGAAGAAATGGTTGGGCAAAAAGGGTCTGTACTATACGCTTCTCGCCGTCGGTCTGATTGGATTTGCCATACTGTTCACCATTGGCAAGTTCTTTGATGTCAGCAGTCTCAATACGCTAGTGCAGATAGCAAAGGTGATGACAGGCGTCGGACTGCTCGTTGGTTCACTGATGTGGGCACTTGTCCCGGAAGTCATTACAGAGGCAGAGTATCGCACTGGGAACAGACCCGCAGCCACTGTCAATGCACTGGCCGGCGTGGCCTTCAAGGCTGGATTCTCCATTGCCGGATGGATTACTCCGTTGGTAATGGGATGGATTGGCTTCAACTTTGCCAGTGAGGAGTCAGCCTTGGCTACTGATCCCATGGCGTGGTTCACGGTGACATGTGTGTTTGCCATCGTCGGATTTTTCCTCCTGATGCTTTGCTTCATGGGTAGCAAGGAGAACATCACCACCACACCAGAGAAGCCCGTCTCCTTTGGTGAGATGTGGCAGGAGTTCAAGGCCAACAAGTGTCTTCAGCTGGTGCTGAGCATCTTTGTCGTGGTGTTCCTGGCATCGTTCATCAGCGCACCCGTAAATGCCTACTATCCCAAGCTGGCCAATTACTCCGACATTGCACAGAATGCCATTCTGGTGTTCACGACCATCATTCCTGCCATTCTTCTCGTTATCGTGGGCTACCTTATTTATAAGTATCCGCTTACCGACGAGCGGCTTGACGAAATCAACAGGGAAATCGAAGCCCGTCATCAATAAGTAATTCTCATCTTTTATCAATATACTATTATGGCAAAACTACCACGTTACTTATTCCCAAGTGACTATATGGCAGACCCCTCTGCCAACGTGTTTAACGGACGACTGTACGTCTACCCCAGCCACGACTGGGATGCCGGCGAGTGCTTCGACGACGACGGCGGCCACTTCCAGATGCGCGACTACCACGTGCTGTCATGGAACGACGTAGAGAACGACGAGGCTACTGACCACGGCGTGATCCTCGATGTGGACCAGGTTCCCTGGGCCGAGAAGCAGATGTGGGACAACGATGTTGTCGAGAAAGACGGCAAATACTATCTCATTTTCTCTGCAAAAGGCTACGACGGTGTGTTCCACCTCGGTGTGGCCATTGCCGACAAGCCTGAAGGTCCGTTCATTCCTCAGGAAGCTCCCATCCGCGGCTCATTCTCTATCGACCCCTGTATGTTCAAGGACGATGACGGTCAGATCTACTGCTACTTCGGCGGTCTCTGGGGCGGACAGCTCCAGTGGTGGCGTCCCATACCCGGCGGACAGGCTCCAGTGGCTGGCAAGTACGGCGACGAGAACGGTCTCATTGACCTCGGCCCTGCTCCCGACCACAAGACGCAGCTCTTTGCTCAGCCCGATGCCCCTGCCCTCAACAGCGGCGTAGTACGCATGAGCGACGATGTGCTGCAGTTTGCCGAGGCTCCACGCGCCGTCGTTATCCTCGACAAGGACGGACAGCCTCTGAAGGCCGGCGACCCGCACCGTTTCTTCGAGGCCTCGTGGATGCACAAGTACAACGGAAAGTACTACTTCAGCTACTCTACCGGCGACAGCCACTTCCTGTGCTATGCCATCGGTGACAACCCCTACGGACCGTTCACCTATCAGGGCGTCATCCTGGAGCCTGTGGTGGGCTGGACCACTCACCATTCCATCGTGGAGTACAAGGGTCAGTGGTATCTGTTCTATCACGACTGCGTGCCCTCCAACGACATCACCCACCTGCGCTCGCTGAAGGTGCAGCGTCTCTACTACAACGAGGACGGCACCATCAAAACCGTCATCAACGAGTAGCCGCTCCCGTAAGCTTTCAGTCGCTGACAAGCTGTAAAAACGTATCCTGCCTTTCCCCAATAGTTGGTGGAGGGGCAGGATTCTCTTTTTTATTTCCTGTTACACATCTTATTTGTCGTGTATCATTTGCAATGGTTCGAAAGAAAAACATTTGGTACGTTGCAGAATAGTTATTAAATTTGCAAATCAAAAACATCAACCAACAAGACGACTCATTAAATCTAAAAAGATGAATAGAAACCTAGTATTATTGCTCTTGGGTCTGCCACTCGTTGCGGCGGCCCAGAATCCGATCATCCGCGACCAGTTTACGGCAGACCCTACTGCGCGCGTATTCAACAACAAGGTGTACCTCTATCCTTCGCACGACATCAAGCCTCCTGTCGGACAACGCCAGGACTGGTTCTGCATGGAAGACTACCACGTGTTCTCATCTGAAAATCTGACCGACTGGACAGACCACGGCATGATTGTCACCCAGAACAAAGTGCCCTGGGTGAGACCGAACTCCTACTCGATGTGGGCACCCGACTGCGTCGAGAGAAACGGAAAGTATTATTTCTATTTCCCGTCAGCTCCTGCTGAAGGCCGAGGGGGGTTTGCTGTCGGTGTTGCCATAGCCGACAGCCCGGAGGGTCCGTTTGTTCCGGAACCGGAGCCCATCAAGGGCATCAACGGCATCGACCCGTGCGTGCTGCAGGCATCCGACGGCAATGCCTACATCTTCTGGGGCGCAGGACGTTGTGCCAAGCTCAAGCCCAACATGAAGGAGCTTGCCGACGACACCCCGAAGGAAAAAGTCAAGTGGGGCGAACGCGAGTTTGAGATGATGGGTGTCAACTGTCTCAAGGACCTGCCCAACCGTCAGGCAGAAGGCCCGTTTGCATTTGAGTACAACGGCAACTATTACCTTACTTATCCGTACGTGAGGGAAAAGACGGAGGTGCTTGGATATGCCATGAGTAAGAACCCGATGGGTCCCTATGAATACAAGGGACTGATCATGGCCGAACAGCCCAACGGCTGCTGGACCAACCATCACAGCATCATACAGTACAAAGGCCAATGGTATCTGTTCTACCACCACAACTACTTCTCCCCGAACGATGACAAACGCCGTTCTGTCTGCATCGAGAAGCTGTACTTCAATGCCGACGGCACCATCCAGGAGGTGAAGCAGACCTTACGCGGCGTAGGTATCAACAAGGCCACCGAGAAGATTGAGATCGACCGTTACAGTACTGCCAGCGCAGACGTAACCACTGCACTCATCGACACCGTCAACACCTTCCGCAGCTACGAGGCCACACTGCCTACGAAGGGCAGCTGGATCAAGTACGACGATGTGGACTTCAGCTGTCTCACCGATGGTTATATCTATCTTTCTGTCAAGGCCAGCGACGATACAGAGTTTTGTATCCGCGAGGGCAGCACCAATGGAAAGGTCATCGCCCGCTTCAAACTGACGGTGAGACCTCCAGAGCCACCTGCCGGTGCTGCCGCCAACCCGATGATGATGCGCTTCAACCGTGACCTGCGCAACCAATGGCTTTCACAGACAGCAGCGCTGGAGTACACGCCGAAGGGTGTGACTAACCTGGTGGTGACCAACGAAGGCACCGGTGCCCTCAGTGTGGACTGGGTACAGTTCAAGAACCGTCCCCGCTATTTTTCAGCCGTTACCACACCGTCGGCACAGCCCGACAACGAAGGCTTCATACGCCGCTGGCTGCTCTTAGAGCCCATCGACAAGCCCAACAGCGGCAATACGGTGTTCACAGACAGTTATCTGCGTGAGCATTTCAACAGGCAGTATTTCAAGAACCAACAGACCATCATCCCCAAGGACGGCCAGAAGGTAACGGCAGTGTTCAAGCAGGAGCAGGCTCCTGCCGGCTTTGGCCGCGGCATGCAGCAGGCCCCCGCTCAGCCCGAGGTCAAGACCGTCAAGCAGACACTTACCTGGCACGCCCTCGACAGTGAGAACATGAACGTCAAACTGTTCCGCTTTGCCGAGAAGTGGGGCGAGAAAGTCTATGGGGTACTCTTCTGGGCAGTCACCATCATCGATTGCGACGAAGACATCAACAACGTCCGTCTGGCTGTCGGTTCCAACTCAGCATCCATGTGGTGGCTCAACGGCGAGGAGACGCTGCTACTCAGTGGCGACCGCCGCATGGTGAAGGACGATGCCGTCTCTAACCGCCTCACACTGAAGAAGGGACGTAACATCCTGCGTGGCGCCATCATCAACGGCCCGGGCATGAGCGACTTCTGCGTCCGCTTCATCGACGAGAAAGGTAACCCTGTAAAGAACTACAAGGTCACTACTTCAGCAAACAAATAGGAATATAAATAGAAAACGAACATGAAAAGATATTTGTTAAGTTCAGCGTTAGCCCTATCGGCTCATATGATTTGTTCAGCGCAGATTGGCGCACCTTTTATCCACGACCCATCGACCCTCGCCGAGTGCGACGGCAAGTACTACACCTTTGGCACTGGCGGCGGCGGCATTATCTCTGACGACGGCTGGTCGTGGCATAGCGGTGCCGACCGTCCTGGCGGCGGCGCAGCACCCGATGTCCTGAAGATCGGCGATCGTTACCTCTGTATCTACGGTGCCACCGGTGGTGGACTGGGTGGTGGTCACAGCGGCCGCATCCTGACCATGTGGAACAAGACGCTTGACCCCAAATCACCCGACTTCAAATGGTCTACCGCCGTGGAGGTGTGTGCCTCCGACGGCATGGAAGACCAGGACGCCATCGACCCCGGTCTGTTGCTTGACCCCACCACAGGACGTCTGTGGGCCAGCTACGGCACCTACTTCGGCACCATCCGTCTCATAGAGCTTGACCCCACCACCGGTTTCCGCGTCAGCGGCAACAAGGAAAAGGACATCGCCATAGACTGTGAGGCCACCGACCTTATCTACAACAACGGCTGGTACTATCTTCTGGGCACTCACGGCACCTGCTGCGACGGTGTCAACTCCACCTATAACATCGTAGTGGGCCGCTCCAAGAGCGTCCAGGGTCCTTATATCGACAATGTGGGTCGCGACATGTACCACGGTGGCGGCAAGATGGTCATTGCCGCCGGTGACCGCAAGACCGGTGCCGGTCACTTCGGACGCACCATCGTCGACAAAGGCATCGAGGTGATGTCGTTCCACTGGGAGGCCGACTTCGACCAGGGTGGCAGCTCCGTGCTGGCAGTGCGTCCCCTGCTGTGGAAGAACGACTGGCCCGTTGGCGGCGATCAGTTCAAGGGAGGCACCTTCGAGATTGAGAGCGAGCGTCGTGGCTACGCCCTGGAGCTGGCTGTCGACTTTGTCCGCATGAATGTAGCTCGCCGTGGCGGATTCTTCGGCAGGCCACAGGCCGATGCCGCACCCCCGCAGCCCGTTGCCAACCAGACCCTCGAGCAGGTGAAGAGCACTTGGCCCGAAGGTGATATCCCCGTACGCTGCGGAGACTACATGTTCCGTCCCCACCAGCGCTGGACCATCACTCCCGTCAATGAGGCTGGCGGCTACCTGAGCAATCCCTACTTCAAGATCACTATCGAGGGAACCGAACGTGCCCTTGCCGCCACCGCCGACAAGGAACTGACCTCCGTAGCTGCCTACAGTGGTGCAGACGAACAGCTGTGGCGCATCGAACAGGCCATCGACGGTACCTTCCGCATCATGCCAAAGCGCATACCCGGCGAAGAGGGGCTCAACACCCGCTACTGCATCTACAGCATTGCTGACTCCACCCCCACCCTTGCAGAATGGGACTTCGAGAGCGACAATTCCAAGTGGAACTTCCGCAACCATTAATGACGCCTTCAGCGTCTAAGGCAGCAAAAGCAGTGTATGAAAAAGCCTGCGGACTGCCCTAAGCCCAGAAGGGGCGGCAGAATGTTCTGCCGCCCCTTCTATGTCCTTTCTATGCCATCAAGCGGCGGTTTCATGGAGACAGGGACCTAAAAAAGACAATTATTATAAAATATGAAACAAATATCGGCAGGGAAATGGCAGATTCTTCGTATCTTTGCCATCAAATTATCCAAACCCATTAACACGACTAAAAAGATGAAAAAACTGATTACCTTCGTACTGTCGTTCGTTGCCGCGCTGACGGTGAACGCACAGAACCCCTATCTGCCCCTGTGGGAGCATGTTCCCGACGGCGAACCGCGTGTGTTTGAAGATCCTGACAACCCAGGCAAGCTGCGTGCCTACATCATCGGCTCGCACGACGTGAACTACTCCGCCTACTGCGGTCCCGACATCCGTATGTGGTCGGCACCGGTGGAAGACCTGAGCCAGTGGCGTGATGAGGGTCCCATCTTCACGTGGTATGTCGACGGACAGTGGGACACGATGTACGCCCCTGACCTGGTATGCACCACCGACCGCGCCACGGGCAAGAAGACCTACTGGCTCTACCCCCACAGCCGCGGCTGGCGCCGCACGCCGATGGTGTGTAAGGGCGACCGCCCCAACGGTCCCTTCACGCCCGTCAACCTGACCGAGGACGGCCGCCAGTGCCTGCCCGGCTCGCTCATCGACTTCGACCCCTCGGTGTTCATCGAGAACATCACCGACAAGAAGGACAAGGACTACGACATCGGCTACCGCGCCTACGTGTTCTA
>JAEEGH010017265.1_pt1 | contig 15409 bp, 11 predicted proteins | sample 9134181 | NCBI WGS metagenome assembly JAEEGH01 (sample SAMN16246544, study PRJNA631951) | gut metagenome | biome: gut microbiome; feature: rumen; material: DP-attached | host: Bos | place: Iran: Karaj | collected 2018-10 | reverse complement strand
AATTTAAAACAAGATTCCAGTATATTTCTGTAAATCGTGTGGCACGATTATCGAAGGAAAGATATTGTGTATCAAGATCAACGTTAAAAACATTATCAATTATTGATTTGAAAAATGCATATTTATAGGTTGTTGAGTGCTGGGCATTTCCAGATAAAGCGTGGTTAACTAATTCAATAACTTCTGCTTCTGAAAGAGAACGGAATGGAACTGTATTACTTGTAGAATCCCAGCGTGTTATTGACATGACAATTTTATTATAGCAAAGGAAGTGTTATAATACAAATTGTTAAGATCCAGCACGGGCGTTGCGGGCCTTGGGACAAAAGGCATTGCCCGCTCGAAGGGGTAGGGCGCAACGCAGTGCGGCCGAGGGGAAGGCTTTCCCCTCCTTCTTTCATAAAAAAATCATCAAACTCTCACCAAATGAGAGTCTTCCACACTATATTATTATATAGATAAGGAGGCACATTATGTCTAAATGGAGTGAAGAACTTAAGGAAACAACACGAAAGGATACTTTCCTTGGAGCTGTGGTAAAGAACGAAGAGCATGAGTATGGGCTTGTTATGCGCAAGGATCCAAAGGTTGTTATTTATGGAATCCAAAGCGGGGGTGTTATACCTCTTCCTAGTGGTGATGTTATTGCAACCTTTGATTCGGTTGATGCTATGGTCGATGCCGGCTGGGTCTTAGATTAGACATTTCTATTTTATAATATCATAGGCCATGGTATAATAAAATCCAACAAAACAGCCACATGCTCCGGATGCTTTGAGTAGTCCTTAAGCGCCTGGGCCGAATCAAAAGAGAACATCATGAAAAAGAACGCATTATACATTCACGGCTTTATGGGAAACCCAAAAGGCGGAACTTTTGAAACATTACAAAAGACGCTTACAGACTGGAATATTCATTCAATTCCATTTAAACATCTTCATACCAATATTAAAAAAACTCGGCGACTCATAAAAATCTATTGCAAAATTAAAAAGATCGACATATTAATAGGGGCTTCCCTTGGTGCATTTTATGTTCTGCAGTATAAAGGTTTAATAGACAAACTGGTAATAAATCCATGTATGTATCCGTCTATAGAAATTCCAAAATTAAAAGACAGAACAACAGGTGAACCAATCATTCTTCCCCAAAAAGTCTTAAAAGGATTTGGCCAGATGGAAAAATACGAAAGCATCCCCCAAGAACAAAAACTCCGTACCTTTGGCATTTTTGCAAAGGATGATGAATTATTTCATTTCAAAGATTCTTTTGATAAATTATTCGGCTGCCAGAATAATCAAATCCCTTCAAGTATTTTAATTAATGGGCATCATAGTATTGAAGAGGAATATCTGAAAGAGGGATTAATGCAGGCGGAGAAATTTTTTATGAGAGGGTAAATTGGGTGTTCCATTAAAAAACATAAAAGTATACTATTACTATTGACGTAAAGGACAATAACCATGGATGAAATAATCAAACAAATAAAAGCGCAAATAGAAATTAACTTTCAAAACATCAAAGACCAGATTGAAGTTGCAGACCTGGAAGCAGTTTTTGATGGCGTAAATGGCTCTCGCTATATTTTTCATAACCTTCATTCAATGGACAGATTCTTTATAAACCCGGCAGAATATGTTTATGAAGGCGAAAAGCTTTTTGGGATACCAGAAAACCTCAGCGTTATTTCAACTGCCCGTGAAGGTTTTGTAGAAGATACTTCCATCGTTATTCCTCGCGAAAAGCTCATGACATATTTTGAGTTTGTAACAAATAAGATTGAACACTATCTTGAAAACCTTACGGCAGAGGAACTTGTTCAAAAACCCCAAGGCAGTGAATATACCCGCCTGGAACTCATCCTTGGCCAGATGCGTCACGAGATGTGGCATGTAGGTCTTTCATCTGCAATTACTTTTGAAAATAAGAATATCTGGAATACTTTTACTGGGCTTAGTGGGTTGAGAAAGATGATTAAGATGAAAAATTAACATCCTGGGGTTTTAGGGGCACAGCCCTTTTAAATATAATACGGAATATTTAAAGACATTCTGTATTATATTTAAAACTATTTGATTATTCTTTTTGACTTAAATCACATATTATACTATACTTATTATAATAAGGAGTATTATTATGGCTTTAACAGATTTGAGTAAGAATGTCAGACGTTACATGAAGTTACAAAAGCTTTCTATACCTCAATTAGCTGCCAAGAGTGGTTTAGGAACGGCAACACTTTCAAATATTCTTAATGAGAAATCTGCTCCAAACTCTTCAACATTAATAAAGATTTCATCTGCACTAGGGGTATCTTTCCCAGAATTACTCGCAGAGATTCCGAAATTAAAAACTCTCCGTTTCAGAACAAAATCTAAGCTTTCTGCAAGAGAAATTGCAGAAAGAGATCAGTTGGAAATAGATTCTGCAATCTGGTTGAAAAATTATGTTGAGTTGGAAGAACTTACAGACACAAAATCTGTTTTTAAGTTTGAAAAAATAGCAGCTACTGATCCAAAAGAGGCCGCTAAAGAGATTAGGAAAATATGCAAAATAAAGAATGATGAACCAATATATGATCTTATTTCTCTTATAGAAGATGCAGGTATAAAACTTTATCTTTATGATTTTAATTTCCAAAAAACTTTTGGACTATCGGTTAATAAAGAAGATGGTGGACCCGCAATAATTGTAAATAATAATGATGCAATAAGTGTTGAACGAAAACTATTTACTATAGCGCATGAGCTTGGACATCTGATACTTCATAAAAGTTCTTTTAATGGAGAGTTTGCAGAAGAGAATGATAGCGAAGAAAAACAGGCCGATATATTTGCAGGTGAATTATTAATGCCCGAAGAAGCTTTTTTAAAGCAATGGGAAGCTCATCGAGGAACTTCTTGGATAGATGCTGTCTTACAGATAAAGCAGTATTTTGGAGTTAGTTATCAGACAGTTCTGTATAGATTAAATGATTTAATGAGAGACAGATTTCCTTCTGGCTATTTAAATAGAGAATTTGCAAGACTGTATCGCCAAAAATATGGGCATGATTTGAAAAATCACTATGAGCCAAATTCGATATCAGATATAACCCCTGCAAAAGATGAACCAGAAGAATTATCTTCGTTTAATTTCACTGAGGAAAGGTTTGAGAGACTAGTTCGTCTGGCTTATGAACAGGAAAAAATTTCTATAAGTCGTGCTGCTGAAATGTTGAATCTTTCTGCAGAAGAAATAAGAGAGCGTGTAGCAGAATGGCTGTAGTTGCAATTTGTGATGCCAACATTTTGATTGATTACTCTAAGTCTGATATTTCTGTTATTTCAAAAATCGCAGAATATTATGGGCAAGTTTATGTCCCGGATATTATTTTACAGGAAGTAGGAATAATATCAGAAGAAGAGGCAGCAAAATTAGGTATTACAATTGTAGAAACTCCGTTAGAGTTGGAAGAGGTGCCAGCTCTTTCTTATCAGGACAGAACATGTCTATATTATGTAAAAAAATATAAGTGTACGTGTCTTACAAATGATAAAGCGTTAAGAAAACACTGTGAGACTGCAGGTGGAACTGTAGTGTGGGGCTTAGAAATGCTTTTAAAGCTGGTTGAAGGTAATTTACTAACAGCCACCCATGCTGAAAAAATTGCAAGAAAGATTAATCAGGTGAATCCTGAAATAAACGAGAAAGTTCTGAGTGAATTTCTGGAAAAATTGAGTAAAATATAAAGTATCCTGGGGTTTTAGGGGCTTGCCCCTAGGCGAAGGGGTAGCGAACAACGTAGTGTGAGCGAGGGGAAGGCTTTCCCCTCCTAACGTCAAAAATCAAATCACCCTGAAGGAGTCACGCATATGGAAAAAGAAACCAACGAACGCTTAACTGCAATTGAAATGAAGCTGGCCTACATGGAAGACTTTGTAAACCAGATTCAGAATGTTGCGGTTGAGCAGACTAAAACTATTGATAAGCTGCAAAAAGAAATAAAAATGATGTCCGACAAAATCCGCGAAATGTCGGATGCGGCAGAAGGGGACATCCCTAACCGCAAGCCGCCGCATTATTAATGTGGTATAATATCAGCAGGAGTTATTTATGAAATTGTTCTATAATCCAGCCTTTACGGGTGGGGCTTATGTGGATTTTACCAAAAGCCCGGTTTTGTTTGATGCTAAGCTTGTTAATACGGCGGGGCTTTGTAAGGTTTTGAGGCTGCATGCAGGCCTAAGATCTTGTGAAAAGGATTATGGGGCACGATTTGTAGATTACTACGCTGCCATGAAAAAGTTCATGGAAAAAAATCCGGGGAATGTCTTTGCGGCTTCGTTTGAAATTGACAAATTGAACACTGCAAAAAAATGTCTTGAATGGCGTGATACTCTGGCTGCGGCCGGATGGACTAAGGAATCTCCGGCTCCTACTGAACGTACTAAGGCTCTTTGCGGTATTGAAGATTTTTTTGATGACAAATGTGCGGGTCAGGAGCTTTGGGAGCTTGTTGAGGCGGTTCGTGGGGGCTGCCCGCTGTCTGAGATGGAGCTTATTGTTCCTTCCTGGTATGAGGATTTTTGTCCTGCAGAAGTTGAGCTGATTAAGGCGCTTATTGAGCGTGGTGTTGATTTTACGGCAGAGGAAGTAGAGCCGGGTCAGAATAACATTGCAAAAATTTATTCTGTCCTGCAAGGCAAGACCGGCATTGAACTTGATGCTTCCGACGATTCTTTTGAAATCTGGAACTTTGCTGAACGTGATGAAGCTGTAAAATATTTGAGTCTTCTTGATGCTGCAGATTTTGATGTTTGGATAAACGCTGACAGCAAGGAGTTTGATAACTGGCAGAAGCTCGAAGGCAAACGTCTTAGTGGTTCAAAGATCAGCGGTATTCCTCATACTGCCCAGCTTTTGAATATTGCCCTTACAATTTTTGAACGCCCGCTTAATGTTTATAATATTGTTGAGTGGTTGAATACGAGTCCTAATCCGCTGGCGCCGGGTTTTAGAAATGCGCTTGCTTATAAAATCTGTTCTTCTGGCGGATATTACAATGATACATGCCGTGGCTATATTGAAAAATATGTGACTGATTATCCCGACAGCGCAGAAAAAATCCAGAAGTTTCTGCCAGATATTAATAATCCTGTGTTTGATGAAGGCGAGGTTGAAGTTGCAGCTGTAAGGGAGTTTGTTGAAAACTTGAAGGGCTGGTGCTTACAGAGGCTTTCGCAGAATGAAGAGGGTGACCCTGCGGTTGGGCAGCTGGGGTTTGTTGTAACTCAAGGACAGAATCTGCTGCTGCTACTGGATGAACTTGGTACTGATACAATTCCTTACGAAGACATTGCAAGAATTACTTCTGCCTTTACTAGTGATCAGACTATGACACAGTATGAAGCTCAGGCCGGTTCTAAAAAAGTTATTACTTCTTATGCCGACTTTTGCGATCCTGCCGAAAAAACTGTCTGGTGTGATTTTTACAACTGCGGTGACAGCGGGAAGCTTACATATTCCTTCCTGGTTCCTGCAGAGTACGAAGCCTTTAAGGATAATTTGCAGCTTTGGGATACCGGGCGGGAACGAGCCTACCTTAAAAATCTTTTGCTTACCCCCTTTGTCAAAACCCGCAAAAAGCTTGTACTTGTAACGCTGGATAAGATTGGTTCCGAAGCGGCTCCCAAAAGTCCTGTCTTTATTCAGCTCGAAAAATATTTTGCAGACAAAGAAAAGCCAAATGAATTTGAAAAGAATAAGCTCAAGCCGTTTGTAAAACAGATGAAGCTTGATGACACACTGTTCAAAGAAGTTCGTAAAGTTGACAACCGCATGGAGAGTGAGCAGGAGTATGTAGACATAAAAAATACGGACTATATTAAAAAGAACTGGCCGGATCATCAGAGTTCCTCTCATCTTGAAAGCTTAATGCCGTGGCCGCTTGAATATGTTATTAATAATTTTGCGGGCTTTACTGCTAATGCAGTTTCTTCTTTAAATGATTTATTCACTGTAAAAGGAACCGTAGCTCATAAGGTTATCCAGATTCTTTTTGGGCCGGTAGAAGGGGTTGCTCAAAGTGGAACCCCGGATTATATCAAGAAGCAGATTGACGAACGCTTTGAACAGGTTTTTGAACAGACTTTACAGGCAGAGGGGGCTATTCTTCTTACAAAGGATAACAAAGCAGAATTAAGGCAATACAAAAAAGATTTGAAAAACTGTCTTGATGAACTTTTAAAAGGAATTGCTGCAAATAATCTTGTAGTGTATGCCTGCGAAAATGAGATGGGTTATTTACAAGAAAACGACCAGATTGTACGCCATGGAAAAATTGATAATCTTGATATAAAAGCCTTTGTGGATATGATTCTAAAGGACAAGGATGGAAATCTTTTTATCTTTGATTTTAAATGGTCATCCGTAAAAAAATATACAAAGAAACTCAAAGAAAACAAATCGGTTCAGCTCACCTTGTATAAAAAACTCATAGAAAATGAGCTTAAGGCTAATGTAAAAGGGGCTGCTTACTTTATTATGCCTGATGCAAAATTTCTTTCATGCTATCAATTTGCAGGTGACTTTAACTTTCAGCAGATATTTATTGAACCGGAACGAAAACCCGCAAATCTTCTTAAAGAAGTACAGAATACCTACGAGTTCCGTAAAGGGCAGATTTTTGATGGACATCTGGAAGAAACAGGTAACTGGGACGAAGGTACCATGGAATACGAAGGGCTTATTACAGACAAAGGCCTCATTCCTGTGGATTTTTATGAAAACAAATCTGAACATGTGTTTAGAAAAAATGGGGCGTATCCGGATCCAAATATGGATCTTTTAAAGGACAGAAAGTAGGGGGGGGCAAAAATGAAAAATGTAAAATATATTAGTGCCAGTGCAGGTAGCGGAAAAACTTACACTCTTACCTTAGCTCTTACAGACGCGGTTAGGAATGGCGATGTTGAACCCGAAAATGTAATTCTTACAACCTTTACAAAAGCTGCCGCTACAGAGTTTAAAGCAAAAGCAAAAGCAATGTTTTATGAAAACGGACTTTTGGAACAGGCAGACCGTTTGGATCAGGCCTTGATTGGAACAATCCATAGTGTTGCTCAGGCTATGATTATTAAGTACTGGTATGTACTTGGCATAAGTCCTCAGATTAATCCTATGGCAGAAGAAAATCAGCAGTTTTATAAAAATCAGTCGCTGATAAATCTGCTTGATGAAGAAGATCAGACTTTTATTACTGATTTTGCAAAAGAGTTTTCTTTGCCGGATTGGGATTTCTGGAAAGGTGATTTATCTAAAATTACTGATTATGCAACAAACTACGGTATTACAGATTTTACTAACAGTATCAAATATTCAAAAGACGTTACAAAGAAATTTCTTCATGGCGAACATCACATTAGAGTTAATAAGGATGCCCTGAAAGATTTGCTTGATAAGGCCCAGACAATTAATGAAGCTACAGATTCTGATAAACAGGAAGAACTGCGTTTTTTGATAAACACTCACAAAAGATATCTTAGTCAAAGAGATGCTTCTTCGTTTGCATACGCCAAAGAAGTTCTTGAATTACTTGGACAGATTAACTTCACAGAAACAGAAGATGATGTAAATGAGCTTGCCGCCAGCCTGAGTGATTTATATGCAACAGAAGAAGTACACTCAAAAGTTGACGCTTATATCGACTGGATTTTTAAGCTTGCGCAGAAATGGGCCGGACTTTATAAAGATTATAAAAAAGAAAATCAGCTTATTGACTTTAATGATATGGAGCAGATGTTCTACGAATTACTGCAGAATGACAAAGTTGCAGCAGATATAAAAGCAACTTACAAATATGTTTTTGTAGATGAATTCCAGGACTGTTCTCCAATGCAGGTTAAGATTTTTGACAAACTGTCGCAGATTGTAGAACACAATATCTGGGTGGGCGACAAGAAGCAGGCTATTTACGGCTTCCGTGGTTCTGATACAGCCCTTACAGAATCTGTTATGAATATTGTAGAAGACAATAAGAACAAAGGTCTGGATGGATGTTCTACAGATATTTTGGGTAACAGCTGGCGCTCTGTTCCGGAAATTGTAAATTTTACGAATGCGGTTTATGAAAAGATTTTTAACAAAACGACCAAAGAAGAGAAGGATGAAGTTCATCTTGAGCCGGTAAGAAAGGATCATGGAAAAGTTGGATTCTGGTGGCTTACAGGAAATAATGTTGGAGACCGTTCAGTTAATATTGCTGCTAATATTATTGATTTATTGAACAAGGGAGAAAAACCAAGTGATATTGCGGTGTTGGGAAGAAACAAAGATCATTTCACAGGGATTGCAAATGTGCTGCGGGAACATGATGTTCCTGTTTACATTAATGAAGATGAAATGTCTGGTGCCTATACCGTAAGACTTGTAACCGCAATCCTTGAGCTTATAGAAGATGAAAAGGCAGAATATCCAAAGGTTCATATTGCTTTTTTGACAGAGCCCGACCACAAGCTTGAAGACCTTATTGATGACAAGCTTGCCTTTAAGTCCAAGGGTGATAAAGATGCAATATTTTATGATGATATTCCGCTTGTTAAAAAAGTTCTGGAAATTCGGGACCGGTATAAACTCCAGTCAATTTCTGCAATGGTGCAGGGGCTCATTATTGAACTTGATTTATTCAATGTTGCAAAGAAACTGAATGATACTGCCGATAGCTCAAAACTGCTTCATGCGATTATTGATTCTGCGGCTGCCTACGAAGATAACTGCGCAATGATGAATTTGCCTTGTTCAATCACCGGTTTTATTGAATACATCAATCAAAATCAAATCTCTGTTTCCGGTTCAACTGAAGGTGTTCAATTTTATACCTTCCATAAATCAAAGGGCCTGGAATGGAAAACTGTTATTGTTTTGAGCTGTGATTATAATTACTGGGATGAACACAGAATGCTTCAACGCGAATATTTTGGAGTTGATTTTGTAAGGCTTGCTGTACCTACAAAAGAAAACTTGTTTCCCGAAGTTGTTATAAGTGTGCTTCCAAATATCTTTGGCCTTAAAAAAGCTTCTCCAGAATGGCTTATACCAATTCAGAATACAGACCGATATTCTTTTATCAATACAAGGCTCAAAGAAGAAATGAAGCGCCTTTTTTATGTTGCCATGACCCGACCAAGAGATAAACTCATTCTTGCATTAAACGGCAAAGGCAAAAATCCAAAACCTATCGAATCGTTTGTAAGAATGGGCTTTCAGTTTACTGGTGATTATTCCGGTGACTTCTGTGATTTATTTGACGCTGGGGCTCGTGCAGAACGCTTTCCAAATGTTGATCCTGGTATTGAATACGAGCATGATAAACCAAAAAATCTGTTGATAAAACTAGAAGGCAAACAGGAAAAAAATGTTCCATTCCGCGACCTCCAGCCAAGCGGTATGCCTGGTGGAGATGTAAAGGTTGAATTGATTGATTGTGGGAAACCTATTACAGTTACCGGCTCTTGTGATGTCACCGCCCTTGGGACTTGTGTTCACGACATTTTCTGTATTGCAGATAGCAGGAGTGATGACCAGATTGCTGATATGGTCAAGGCTTATGGGTTTGAAAAAAATCTTCCTGCATGTGGTGAAATCAAGGCCTCGTGGTGTGCTCTTACCCAGTGGTTGCAGTCGTCGTTTGGTCCCGCCCAAAAACAGTATCACGAGCTTTCATTCAAACATCAGTTGGACAACGGCCAGATAGTAACCGGAAGCATGGACTTTGTCTGGGAAACCGCTGAGGGGTGCGTTGTTGTTGATTACAAGACTACAAAGGCCAACCGCGACGCCCTGCTCAATAAAGGCACAGATGTTTACGTTGGTAAGTACAAGGGGCAGATTGAATGCTACGAGCAGGCTCTGCTTGCTGCCGGTAAGAAGGTGATTGGAAAGTATCTGTATTATCCGATGGTGGGCGTGCTGGTGAAGATGTAATTTTTTCTCAAAACATTTTTTCACTTATCTCATGAAATGAGAGTACATGCGTTTATATTAGTTACTATGAGTAACAATATGAACGATGTTCTTTTGCGAACAATCGATGCAATTAAAAACAAAAACAAGAAAATCCACAAGAATCAGGATGCGGATAAATTTCTTCTAACAGATTTCAGTACACTGGAGTTCTATAGCGGGGAATTGTGTGTTCTTAGTTCAAAGCGCGGAATGGGAAAGACAGCCTTTGCCTTGAGTCTTCTTAAACAGCTTGCTGTTGATAAAAAGCAGCCAGTGGGTTTTGTTACCCCAGGCTGTTACTCTGATGAATATTTTGGTCAAAGGCTTACTGCTATGTGTTCTGGAGTTGACGCTATAAAGGTTTGTACTGGCATAATAAATGCTTCTGAATTCACTAAGATTGAAGAGGCCGCTAAAATCTTAAATAAAGCTCCCATTGAATATTTTAATGAACCGAACTGCAGTTATTTCGATGCCGAAGAAGCTATTAGAAATATGGTCCAAAAACAACATGCCAGACTCATTATTGTAGAAGGATTTGATTATTTCCAGGAGCTTGTAGATGCTCAAAAAGGAGACTACCGAGACACGCTGGAACTTCTTCTGTGGAGTTCTAATTGTCTTGCTACAGAACTTGCTGTTCCAATAATACTTGTTATTGATTTACCCGAAACAGATACTGACAATCTTTCCGAGCCAGGTTTATATGATTTTAAAAAGTACATGATAATTCCAACGATTGCCAGTAAAGTAATTTTTATTTATCGTGACCGTTTGGATCGCTCCAAAGGAAACTCTAAACCGGCCAAACTGATAATTGCTAAAAACGAATATGGAGCCGTGAATGAAGCATTCATAAAGTTTGATAACAGGATATGCTTGTTTTTTGAAGAGAGAAATTAATTTTCTTTTAAATTATCACCAAATGAGAGCGTGGGGTGGTATTCTTATGGGTAGTTTGTTTTGGAGGTTCTTATGAAGTTTTATTTACCAGCAGGATTAATTGCATTGGTTTTATTGTTTGTTCCTTTTCCGGCCCTTGTGGTTGATATTTTTTATATGATTATCTGGCTGTTTTCGGCATTAGTTCTTTTTACAGAAATTAAATATGGAGAAGAATTGAAGTGTCTCCCAAGACTAATACTTTTTTCTGGCATAGGAATTCTTGCGGTGTCGATTTCCTTTACCAGGGCAATCATAGATGGGGATAGAAGCATTCTGTATAAATATATATCTGCACTAAACTACAATTTTGTTGTAAATATTTTTTTGGCAGTTATAATCATGACTGCCTTGTTTGTTTTGACCAAAAAGGGAGTTGGAAGAACGGTTAAAGTTGCATTAGAGTTTTCTTTGGAAACAATGCCACAGCGTTTTTTTGATGTAGATAATGAACTAAACAAAGGTATAATTACGCCGGAAGAAGCCGCTCAAAAGAAAAAAGAAATCCAGCAGGATATAGATTTTTGCTGCTGTATGGATGGTCCAGAAAAATTCCTACTAGGCAACGTAAAGGCAGTATTTTTTATTTATGTTGTGGCGATAGTGGGAGGCAGTCTTTCCGGAATCATTTACAACTCTCAAACCTGGCAGGAAGCCTTACTTAATTATTCATTTCTTGCTCTATTGAATGTAATTCTACATACAGTTCCACTGATTATACTTGATATAGCAATCATTCATGCAATACAACATTAAACCACAACTTTAATGCGCTGCCATCCATATCACAATATAATCAAATAAAAATTTCTCAAAAAAATCATAAGAATATCACGAAATGATAGCGCAACCAACTATATTTATATGGGTAGAATGCGAGGTGAAATTATGAAAGAACAGATGAAAGAAGAACAGAACGAACTTAAAAATCCAAAAAAAATCAGATGGAACATTTCAATGGCTATGTCCTGTGTTTTTGGGGCACTATGGAAATCTAAACTCAAACCTAAAACAACAAAGAAGTACGAAATTGCCTTGGAGCGTCTGAAAGATTTGTACAAGCTTACTCAAACTCAGGTCTGGATTTTGTGTCTTGTTTGCGAGCATTTTGTAGAATGCGATTCCACAACTTCACTTTCGGATATTTCTGAAGCCTTGAATGTTCCGGCAATGACTATCATGAGCTGGAAAAAAGATATCGAGAAAATGGCAGATGACGGCTTTTTTGAATGGCATTGTAACCACAAGGATGTTGTGCCAGTTTCAGATTTTAATGACTCTCTTTATTCCAACACAGAGTTCGTCCCTCAAAAGAAAAAGGAGCTTGACGAAATAGACTTCCTCAATTATTTTGCCAACCGTTATGAATCTCGCCGTGGCGAAGACATGAGCGAAAGAATGATTATGCGTGAACTCCTTAGGTACGAAAGAAAGAATGCAAATATTACTATGATAAAGCGGGTAAAGGCCGAACTTGAAAATGCAGCAAGTCGATTTTTTCTTTATGATGTTGCCAGTGATGTTATAAATGGCGGCGTTTCAAACCTTAATGAAACCATCGCTGACCTTTTTGACGGAGGCAGGCGCTACACTATTGCAAGTCAGATGATGGAAGAGACCCATGAACTTTTTAAGAAGGGCCTCATTGAGTTTGAAACAAGAGGAAATCTTTCTGATGCCTCTGTGACTCTCACCGATAAAGCCAAGAAGCTCGTGTTTGGAGAGAAGGCTTTTTTGTTCGAAGAAAAAATCAACGAAAAAGACCTCATCAAAGTTGGCGACATCAAAGAAAAGCGCCTTTTTTACAGCCAGCAGAACCAGAAGGAAATTGACCGCCTCAAAAATGCCTTGCAGGAAGAAAAGCTCAAGGGCATCCAGAAGCGTTTGCAGGATGACGGGCTGCCTGTTGGAGTGGCCGTGTTGCTTTACGGAGCCCCTGGCACGGGTAAGACAGAATCTGTAATGCAGATTGCCAAAGAAACCGGCCGCTCAATTGTTCACGTTGATATTGCCGAAGCAAAATCAGCCTGGTTTGGCGAAAGCGAAAAACGCATCAAAAAGATTTTCACCAGCTACAAAAACGCCTGCGAAATTGCAAAAAAGAAGGGCGAACTCATGCCAATCCTTTTGTTCAACGAAGCCGATGCCATCATCTCAAAACGAAAGGATGCAAATTCCGGCAACTGCGCCCAGACCGAAAATGCAATTCAGAATATCATCCTTGAAGAACTTGAAAACCTTCAGGGTATTTTCATTGCCACTACAAACCTTGCAACAAACATGGATACCGCCTTTGAACGCCGCTTCCTTTTCAAAATCAAGTTTGAAAATCCGTCTGTGGAATCAAAAACTTCCATCTGGATGAACAAGCTCTCCTGGCTCAACAAAGACCAGGCCACCCAGTTTGCCAAAGACTACGACTTTTCCGGCGGCCAGATAGACAACATCGTCCGCAAGGTCGCCATGAACGAAGTTATTACAGGGGAGCGTCCTGCAATTTCTGAGATTAACGATATGTGCAAGACAGAAAAAATCGAGAATCCGGATGGGGCTAAAAGGATGGGATTTTGTTTGTAATAAAGGCTTTGAAGGATTAGATATATGTGTATCAGGACTAAATACAAATGCGATGTTATTATCTATAACAAAACAACTGCAGTAGGTCTTATATATTTTCCTCAATGTCATAAGGCACCGGCAAAAATCTTTTCTATGATGGCAAAGGATTGTCCCGCAAATAATTATCTTTTGGAATGGAAACCTTTGCTATTAAAAAGAATTCTTGCTAAAGCAAAATTTTCTGTATATGACGAGCCAGTAGCTAGAGAATTATCATTCACAATTAACGGAATCATAGAAGAGCATTTTTGGCAATGTGTGGCGTTAATTTATAAAAACTCTGGAATAGATATAGATAATGAAAATAACAGTTCCGATAATTCCTATGTAAATAATATAATTCTTTCCATTACGGAATCTTTTGATAGATTATTCTTACGACCTTCCGAATCAAGTATTCTTTTTAAACAAGTTCATTGCACAAAATATGTTAGTAAAATACCTTGTAGTTTTTTTCTAAATTATAATGAAATTGATAATCATTGGTATTATACAAAAAGAAACACTCGGGAAAATACATTCGAAAGGCCTTGCAAATCTTTATTAACTTGGAAGGCCAATATTAAATATAAGCTCGTAGAAAAAGAATTTATTGGAACTGTAGTTAAAATTGAAACAATTCCTTTTGCAGCCTATCTTGGTACTTATAAAGCTTATGAAGATTATGATAAACACTTGTATAAGACAAAACCTATAAAAATGGATGACCTTTATATACCTGTTGTAACAGTTTTTTATCAGAATGGTCGAAAAAGAATAGTTCCTCTTTCCTGCATAAAAGAATATGAAGGCTTTACTAATGGAGCAGAGGTAGAAGAGTTATTAAGCAATCTTAAACAAATTCAAAAAGATAATACAAAAACAAAGATTTCAGTTGGGAAAGATGGATCAATAAAAATTGTTAAAGAGTTATTATTGTTAAATAAAGTTTATAAAATCATAAAAACAAAACGACAACTTATTCTTAATGTGCAAGAAAGAACCGCACATAGATCATTTGGGAAGGAAGAAGCTTGTGATATTTTCTTTAATATTTCAGATGATGAATATGAAAAAATCTTTGAAATTATGAAGAGCCAGATTAAAGAGGAATGTGGGTTTGTGCCAGATCTAGTTTATGGAGAAACCAATTTTGACAAACTAATTAATTTTACTCAATGTCCTTTTGCTCCAGAACTAAATGAGTTTTCTCCACTGTTTAATAAGTTGCCTCTTTCGGGAATATCAAAAGATTACAATGGAAAAGAATGTGTTCATCCCTTTGAAGTAGAAAAAGAACTATCTCATAGTCCTGATTGTGTCAGGAAGTTTATCAAGTATTGCGGTTTACCTTATACGCCTAAAAACATTAAAGAATTATTAAAAGGACATCGTAATTTTGCCGCTCTTCTTGGTGCCTGGGAACTTGGTTTCAAAAATCAGGAAGCAATTGATATACTTTTGGCATCTGAGTCCAGTTTAATCTTGTCTGACATTGTTTTTCAGTATGGAGCCTTTTGTGATTATATTTTGACAGAAGCAGAAATAGTTCTGGGACAGAAAGATTTCTCTGAAAAGAATTTTACATTTGTTGAGTCATTGCAAATTCTGGAAGATATAAAATTTTTATTTGAGCTTTTTGATGAAATTACTTGTGCCAAATTGACATCAGAAATACTATCACAAGAACCAATGATTATGGATGCCTTCAATTATTTCAGAATTTTATCTACTGAAAATATTATTTCCGAAGCAATCATAAAAAAAATAAGAAGAGAAGGTTTTACCTCCTACAATCACGATATGCTTATGCGTACATACAGACAGGCACATCCCGAAGAAAAGGACCAAGTTGAAAATCAGAAAATTATTTATTGTCAAGAAG
>JAEEGH010017263.1_pt1 | contig 15410 bp, 13 predicted proteins | sample 9134181 | NCBI WGS metagenome assembly JAEEGH01 (sample SAMN16246544, study PRJNA631951) | gut metagenome | biome: gut microbiome; feature: rumen; material: DP-attached | host: Bos | place: Iran: Karaj | collected 2018-10 | reverse complement strand
GGTGCAGGTGAACCACCGGATGAAGCAGCTCGCTGCCGCCATGGCACTCGCGGCGGGTGGCTTTGCCGACGGTAAGCCCCCGGTCGTTGACAATCGGGAGGACCTCCTCGCCGTCGTCCTGTCTTACGGGCTGGGGTGCCGGTTCCGGTTGTCTGGCAGGCGTCGGAACGACCACCTCTTTCACCGCTTTCTTGACAGGAGCGGGCCTGGGAGCTGCCGGACGCGTATCCGCGATGAGCGGCGTGAGCGGCAGCGGATCGTAGGAAACCGTTGTCAGAATCATCCTTCCGCCGGAGTACTCAATCAGTTCCCCTTCGCGATGCCCAATGAGTGCTTTGGCGATGGGGGAGAAGAAGGAGATGAGTCCCTTCCCGGCATCCGCTTCATCCGCGCCGACGATTCGAACGGTACGCGTGGCGCCGCCCGGGAACTGCAGGGTGAGATAGGCTCCGAATGCAGCCAGGGCCACGTCGGCGGGCCGTTCCTGCAGCACGGCGGAAGCGATGCGTTCGTCCAGCAGACAGAGCTTTGCGCTGAGGTAGTTGCGCTGTACGCGGCGGTCTCCTTCGTTGCCCGAGGCCGCCTCCCGTCGCGAGAGCAGTTCCTCCCGCTCCCGTTTCAGGGCGGCGAGGCCCTCCGCGGTCACGTAGTTGGCCACGCCTTCGGGAAGAAAAGCCCGCTGTTCGACAGCGGGCGTCTCTTCAATATCGCCGTCCTTGACGAATCCCCGGCTCATATTTCTTACTTCTTCTTGGCCGTTGAAGCGCTGTGGAGCGCGGCGCCCTGATGCGGGACGATCGACTCGCTTGCGTTGAAGAACAGGCGGGTCATCTCGTCGTGGACATTGTAGTTTTTGAGCGGGGCCCCGTTGTAGAAATAGACCAGGGTGCGCTGCGTTTCCGGCACCAGGATGGCCATGCCGCGGAAACTGCCGTTGTTGCCGCCGTGGTGGATGTAGTGCCCGATCTGGGCGTCATCGACCACGACCCAGCCCAGGCCGCGGTATGACTTGCCGGCTGCGCCGAAATCCTTGACCGGCACCAGGCCGGAGGTCATCTCGTCGTACATCTTCTTGCTCAGGTCGCCGCCCTTCATGAAGAAGTGGAGGAACTTGGTGAACTCCTCGGCGGTGGTGCGCATCGAGTAGGCGGCGTTGCAGCCCGGCTTGCCCTTGGTGTTCCATTTCTGGAAGGTCGGGCCGCTCTCGCGGAAGCCCCACGGGAAGTATTCGTCGTAATAGGGAATCCAGGTGTAGCTGGTATGCTCCATGCCGAGTTTGTCAAAAAGGACGCGTCGGGAATAGACATCCAGCGTTTCGCCCCAGAGATGTTCCAGGGTGCGCTGCAGAACAAAAATGCCCGGGCCGGAGTAGTTGAACACGCCGGTCTTGTACTTGAACTCCATGTTGCGGTAGGTCTTGTTGTCCAAACCGGTGCAGTGGGTCATGCAGATGCGGGCGGTGAGCTTTTTCGCGCGCTCCTTGTTGGCCTCGCCGGCAAAGAGGTCGAGGACCTCCGGGTAGTACTCCCAGAGCGGCTTGTCCAGATTCAGTTTGCCCTCGTCGGCCATCTTGCAGGCCAGGTAGCTGAGGGGAACCTTGCTGATGGAGGCTGCCTCATAGACCGTCAGGTTGTCAAAGGGGCGCTTGAGGTATTTGGCGTGTTCCTGGTCGGCATAAAAATCCTTGTTGGTGACCACGAAGGAGACGGTGCGACCCGGCTCGGTGTAGCACACCTGGATGGAGGGGACATTCGCCGCCTTGCAGATCTTCAGCACGGCTGCCTGCAGATTCTTGTCGCTGGCCTTGAGCAGAGTCTGCCCAGTCGCGTCGGCCGTCGTATTCTTGGGCGTGCCGCACGATATGGCGGTCAGCATCAGGGCTCCGCAGAGCATCAGCAGGGCGGCGCCGCGAAGGATGGATACGTTGTATTTTCTCATGGATATGAATGACTAATAGTTGACTTCCAGAACATACGGGACGCCGTTGAGGACGTCGAGCCGTCCGTTATAGCGGGTGCCGTAAACCGGCGAGAGGACCGGTTCCACCGTGGTTTCGCAGAAGACCGATACGTAGAGCGTCCCAGCCTTCGGGCGGATGACGGTGAGGATTTTCTCCGTGCCGTTCATGACGTTTTTGTACTTGGAGGTCCTGCGGAATGCCGGTCCTTCGCTGCTGGCGAAGAGGTGCAGGTTGAAATCTTCATTTCCCTTGACCGGTTTGAGCGAGATGCGCAGGGTGTCGGTTCCTTCCGGCACGCGGACCGTGAAGTGATGGTACTGGCGGTCGCCGATCCGGGTATAGTCCGGGTTGTTGTCCTCCGTGCGGCAGGTCATTTCCCGGGCTTCGCCTTGGGCGAGCTCTCCCTTGATGCGGGGATGTCCGTTCCCCTCGATGGCGTAGAGCACCATGGCGGAGAACATCTCCAGCTGCTTGCCGGTCACCTTGCCCTCGGGGTGCGGTCCGCAGCAGATGACGCGACCGGTGGCCTCATTCTCTTTCCAGGCCCAGACGGCGGCATTGCCGTGCATGGACTTCGGGGGATAGTTGTAGTCGAAGAGCGCCTCGCATCCCGGAATCATCTGGTTGTAATCCATATAGCATCCGCCGTTGTGGTAAACGCTGTCGATGAAGCGGTCTCCGTCAAAATCGAAGTATTTCAGGGCAGGGGAGTTCTCCGGAATGGTTACACCGACATAGGTGTCCGCCAGTTTGGCGTTGGTGCAGATGCCGGGATAGACCCCGATGTATTCAGGGTGGAGTTTGGTCGTCGTGCCGGTCGTAGCCAGATAGGCGCCGGCGCAACTGCCCAGGTAGCTGCCGCCTGCCTTGACATATTCGCGGATCCGGGCCCTTCCGGCCTCGGTCAGCGTACGTCCGTGGTGACCGGCGCTTCCGCCGTTGACATAGAACAGCTTGAAACGGGGGGCGCCGTCGGGGTAGAGCAGCAGGCCGTTGGTGTCATAGACGTCCCCGATGAGGGCATTCCACTGCTGCAGCGTATCCGCCAGGGTACGCTCCTTGTCCTTGGCGCTGCGCAGAATCTCGAGGCTGAGGCCGAGGCTGCGGGTGGCGGGCAGATCCTTGCGGGAGGAGAGCTCCATGCCGCCGTCCATATAGATATCCTTGTAATACCCGTCGTCATTCTGGGCGGAGAGGCTGGCTGCGGGAATCAACAGCGATGCGGCCAGCAGGAAAAGAAAAGTTCTTTTCATGGCTTATTCGTTGATCAGCGTGGCGGTGAGGATGTAAGGAACGCCGTTGAGGACTTCGATACGGCCGGTATACTGCTCGCCCCAGCGGGTGTCAATCGTATCGACCGTCGTGTCGCAATAAACCGATACATAGAGGGTTCCGGCCTTCGGAGCGTCGAGGATCAGGGTCTTCTCCGCACCGTTGTTGACATTGTGCCAGGTGGCGTTGTCGTTGAAGGCGGGCGTCCCGGGCGCGGCAAAGAGGAAGAGGTCGAAGTTGGCGTACCCCTTGCCGGGCTTGAGGTCAATCTTCACCTGTTTCGTTCCCTTGGGAACGTTGAGGGTAAAGTGGTGGTACTGGCGGTCTCCGATGGCGGTATGGTCCGGATCGTTGTCCGGGGTGCGGCGCGTCATCTCGCGCTTTTCACCGTTGACGAGTTCACCCTTGATGCGCGGAGAGCCGTTGCCCTCCATCGCGTAGCGGATCATGCCCGAGAACATCTGCAGGCGGTCGCCGCTGATCATCCGCTCCGGATGCGAGCCGGTCACGACCACGCGGCCGGTCGTGGCATCGGCCTTGTAGGCCCAGGCGTTGACCTCCTGGTGGATGGGACGTTTCAGCTGGCGGAGAGTGTCGCCCACATAGCGCAGCATCAGCTCGGTTCCGGCAGGCAGGCTGTCGGTGCACAGGAAGCAGCCGCCGTTGTGGCGCACGCTGTCAATCATCCGGTCGCCTCCGAAGTCATAGTACTTCAGCAGGGGGGATTTCTTCTCCACCGAGAGGGAAGTCGCGGAACGGTTGAGGCCCGTGCTGACCGTATAGCCGGGGAAGATGCCGCTGTACCAGGGGTTCGGGTTGAAGGTGCCGTCGGCGCGGCTGTAGGTGCCCTTGCTGGCAAAGAAGGCGCCCGCGCAGGTTCCCACATAGCTGCCGCCGGCCGCCACGAACTTGCGGATGGTCTCGATGCCTTCCGCCCGGAGTTGCTTGCCGTGGGTGGTGGCTTTGCCGCCGTTGAGATAGATCACCCGGAAACGGGGCGCGCCGTCCGGATAGAGCAGGCTGCCGTTGCAGTCAATCTCGCTGCCGATGAAGACGTTGCTCATCAGCACGTGCTCGTAAGCCGTGGCGGCGGTGGTGTCGCCGTTCTCATAGGTGGAAATGCGTTCCATCGTAAGATTCAGGAACTTGGCGGCAGGAAGATCATCGTATTCGTTGAGGCCGATGCCGCCGTCCATGAAGAGGTCTTTGTAATAGCCGCTCTTGCGGGACTGGCCCTGGAGCGTGGTCGTCAGGAGGACCAGTGCCAGGCAGAAACTGAAAGTGAAAAAGCGTTTCATATAGGGAGTGTCGATTATTTCCGTTATATCCTGCGAATATACGGAAAAAAACTATCTTTGTGAAGTCAGAATTCTCAACAAACCGCTACTCCTATGAAAAGATTCCTTTTACTGCTGGCGCTCGCTGCGCTGATGCTGCCGGGCTGCGGGCCGAAGTCGTCCGCACCCTCTCTGGATGAAGTCTTCCTTACCCGCCGGAGCATCCGTGCCTACGAAGCCGGCCGCACTATCTCCGAGGCGGAAGTCCGGGAACTGCTCACGGCTTCCCAGAATGCGCCTTCCTGGGCCAACCACCAGCCTACCAAGTATTATGTGGCCATAGGCGCTGAAAAGCGGGAGGCCGTACTGAACCTGGTCGGCGGCAACAAAGCGCGCGTGGCGAATGCGCCGGTTTTCATCGTATCGACCTTTGAAAGAGGCAAATCCGGTTTCTTCCGCGACGGGCAGGCGGACAGCGTCGGCGACGGCTGGGGAGCCTATGACAACGGCCTGGCCAATGCCTACCTGATTCTCAAGGCACGCGCCATGGGCTTCGACACCCTGATCATGGGCATGCGCGATGCCGACGGACTCCGCGCCCTCTTCGACATCCCCGCGAACGAGACCGTCATGGCGGTCATCTCCCTCGGCTACCGCGCCCAGGAGCCCCGCATGCCGGTTCACCGCCCCCTCGACGAAATCGCCAAGTTCTTCTAGCCCACGGGATGGGCACACAAAAAGAGCCGCCTGCTGACGCAAGCGGCTCTTTCGCGAAGCGCGGGGGGTCTGGGGTCTCCCCAGTAAACATGGGTGCCTAGGCACCGCCAAAACGAAAACCGCCAGCCGAAGCTGACGGTTTGTTTTGGTGGTGCCACCGGGAATCGAACCAGGGACACAAGGATTTTCAGTCCTTTGCTCTACCAACTGAGCTATGGCACCAAAGGGTTTTGGGACTGCAAAGATAGTGGGTTTTTCGGTACCACCAAAAATATTTTTATCTATTCTTTTTCTATATTTGCGTGTTATGCCGCTGACGATGAGATATGCTGACGTTCTGCTGCCGCTCCACCTGGTGCGGGAGCTGACCTATCGGCTGCCGGCGGAGGGGGCTGAGGCGCTTCAGCCCGGAACCTGGGTGCAGGTCAAGGTGGGGGCGCATGCCTATCAGGGGGTTATTTCCGCCCTGCGGGAGACCTGCGATATCGACCCGCTGCGGATCAAGCCTATTGAATCCCGGGTGGATCTACCGCCTGTCACGGCCACGGATATGGCCTTCTGGCGGGAACTCGCCGAGTACTATATGTGCACTCCGGGCGATGTCTTCAAGGCCGCCTTCCCCCTGTATCTTCGAAGCCGGGCCGACGGGAAGACGCGGCGGAAGGAGAAAACCCCTCAGCCGCCGGATTATTCGTTGCTTCCCGTCCTGTCACCCGCCCAGCAGAAAGCCCTGGAGGACATCGAATCCTGCTTCGCCGGGCGTAAACCGGTGTTGCTCCACGGTGTGACGGGTTCGGGCAAGACCGAAATCTACATGCACCTGGCCCGCCGCCGGATGGAGGCGGGGAGGAACGTCCTCTTCCTGGTGCCCGAAATTGCCATGTCCCGCCAGTTGCAGGAGCGGCTTCAGCGCGTATTCGGCGACGCCCTGCTCCTCTTTCACTCCCGACAGACCGCGGCCCGGCGGAAAGCCGTCGTGGACAGGCTGCTCTCCGGAGAAGGCCCGTTCCTGGTGCTCGGCACCCGGTCCGCCGTGCTGCTGCCTGCCCGCAACCTGGGCCTGGTGATTGTCGATGAAGAGCATGACGCCTCCTACAAACAGGACGAACCCGCCCCGCGCTACAACGGCCGGGATGCCGCGATGCTGCTGGCCGCCCGCCTGGGCGCCAAGGTGCTGCTCGGAACGGCAACGCCCTCCTATGAAAGCGCCTACAACGTGGCCACCGGGAAATATGCCCGGGTGAACCTGACAGAGAAGTATCACCGGCTAGCCGAGCCCAGGATCCTGATTGCAGACACGGTCAAGGCCCGCCGCCTGCATAATATGAAAGGCCCCTTTACCCAGCAACTGCTCAACGAGATTGCCCGGACCACGGAGCGCGGCGAACAGGTGCTGGTCTTCCGTTCCCGCCGGGCCTATGCCACCCAGTTGCAGTGCGATGCCTGCGGCAAGATTCCGCTTTGCCCCAACTGCCATATTCCTTTGACTTATCATAAGTTCAACAATACCCTCGAGTGCCACTACTGCGGCTGGCATCAACCCGTTCCGGCGCAGTGCCCCGAATGCGGAAAGGGCACCCTGACTCCGATCGGAGCCGGCACGGAGCAGATTGAGGAGCTCCTTCAGGCCGCCTTTCCGAACCGAAGGGTCGCCCGATTCGACGCCGACATCGCCGAACGTCCCCGGGACGAGGAGAGAATCCTTGCCGACTTCGCCGCGGGGAAAATCGATATCCTGGTCGGTACCCAGATGATTACCAAGGGATTCGACTTTGACCGGCTCTCCCTGGTGGCGGTCATCAGCGCCGACTCGCTCCTCGCCCTCCAGGACTTCCGGGCCGATGAGCGTGCGCTGCAGTTGCTGCGCCAGTTCCGGGGCCGTGCCGGACGCCGCGACCGCCCCGGCAAGATGCTGATCCAGACCAGCCAGAGCGACCATCCGGTCTTCCGGCGCCTGCTGCAGGAGGAGACCCCCGGTGCGGATGATGCGGCGCTGGCGGCCGCCCTGGAAGAGCGCCGGCAGTTCGGCTTTCCGCCCTTCGTCCGCCTGATTACCCTGACAGTCCGGGATGCTTCCGAGGGCCGTCTTTGGCACCTGTGCCGGGACATCGAGGAGGCCTTGAAAAACTGCGGGATTCCGGTAGGAAGCGGCGCGGTGGTCCCGCCCCTCGAGCAGATCGGGAAACAGCATATCCGCCAGTTCTGGATCCGGCTGCCCCGCAATGCCCGCCTCTCCCGCACCAAACGGGCCTTGGCCGAAGCGCTGAATGCCCTTCCGCTCCGCTACCGCGGACACGTAGATATCACCATCGACGTAGATCCCCTTTAATCCCCTTTTTCCATGGCCGACGCAACCCCCTGGCAGAGAATTAAAAAATCGGTCCGCGAGGTCCTTCCTTCCTCGCGCAGGACCTGCATCTGGATGATCAAGATCACCGTCATCGTCTCCTTTGCGATGATGCTGCTCAAGTATTTCAACATCCTGCCCTGGATTTCCGATCTCGTTTCGCCCGTTTTCCGTTTCTTCGGGCTGCCGGGCGCAACCGCGCTGGCCTATCTCTCCGGGTATTTTGTGAACTGCTACACCGCCATCGCGGTCATTACCTCGCTGGAACTGGACTGGCGGGCTACCACCATCATCGCTACGATGGTGCTCTGTTCGCACTCGATGATTCTCGAGACGGCCGTGCTGCGCAAGACCGGCGCCAACGTGGCGCGGATGGTCTTCATCCGGACCTTTTCGGCGCTCTTTCTGGGGTGGCTGCTTAATCGGCTTCTGCCTGCCGGTGAGGTGATTACGGCGGAAGTAGCCACCGGCGGCGCCCTGGGCCCTTTCTGGCCGCCCCTGCGCGCCTGGCTGCTCTCCACGCTGAAGCTCTGCGTGATGATGACGGTCATCATCTATGCCCTGAACATCCTGCAGCGGCTCCTTTCCGAATTCGGGGTGATGAAGGTGATTTCCACGGCCCTGACCCCGCTGATGTATTTCTTCGGGCTGCCTGCGAAAACCGCCTTCCTCTGGCTGGTGGCCAATATTGTCGGATTGAGCTACGGTGCGGCCGCCATGCTCGACGAGATTGAACGGGGCGCCATCTCCAGCCGGGACGTGAAGCTGTTGGATAGTCATATTGCGGTCAGTCACAGCAATTTGGAGGACCTGTCGCTGATGGCTGCCATCGGCGGTCTCTGGTGGGTGATGCTGCTCATCCGGATGGCGATGGCCTTTGTCCTGGTGTGGGAACAAAGATTGGAATTCTATATCAAAGATATAGTATCTCGAAAAAAATAGTAAATTTGCAGGTTCAAATAAACCAGCCGAAATGAGCACCGAAAACGTCAAATGCCTGATCCTCGGAAGCGGCCCCGCCGGGTACACCGCTGCCATCTATGCGGCCCGTGCCGGCCTTCAGCCCGTTCTCTATGAAGGCGTGCAGCCGGGTGGGCAGCTGACCACCACCACCGTCGTGGAGAACTTCCCGGGCTATCCGGAAGGGGTGGACGGCACGCAGATGATGGCGGATTTCCGGGCGCAGGCCATTCGCCTCGGGGCCGATGTCCGTCCCGGACTCGCCACGAAGGTCGACTTTTCGCAGCGCCCGCTGCAGGTGGAGATCGACGGGGAGAAGAGCCTCACGGCGGATACCGTCATCATATCCACCGGTGCTACGGCCAAGTACCTCGGCCTTCCCTCGGAATCGAAGTTCAAAGGCATGGGCGTCTCCGCCTGCGCGACCTGCGACGGCTTCTTCTACCGTGGCAAGGATGTTGCAGTAGTGGGAGGCGGCGATACGGCGTGCGAGGAGGCGATGTACCTCTCGACGCTCTGCCGCAAGGTGTACATGATTGTCCGCCGGGATGTCCTCCGCGCTTCCAAGGCCATGCAGGAGAAGGTGCTTTCCGCTCCGAACATCGAAATGCTCTGGAAATGCCAGACCGAGGAGGTGCTGGGCGATCTGACCGCCGGGGTGACCGGTGTCCGGCTCCGTCGGGCGGACGGCGAAATCCTCGAGAAGAAGATTGACGGATTCTTCCTGGCGATCGGACATCATCCGAACTCCGACCTCTTCAAACAGTGGATCGAGACGGACGAAAACGGCTACATCCTGACGGAGGGACGCAGCAGTCGCACGAATGTGGCGGGCGTCTTTGCGGCGGGCGACGTGCAGGATCCGACCTACCGGCAGGCCGTGAACGCCGCAGCCAGCGGATGCAGAGCCGCCCTGGATGCTGAAAAGTATCTGCAGACTTTAAAATGAGAAACATGCGACTGAAAACGCTCCTGATAACCCTGACGGCCCTTCTGGCACTGGCCTCCTGCAAGACGGAATTCACCGCCCTGCTCGAGAGCAATGACATCCCGACCAAGTACGCCAAGGCCTTCGAACTCTTCGAGGCCAAGAAGTACTCCCGGGCCGCCGAGATGTTTGAATCGCTCACCGTGCTGACCAGCGGTCTGCCGCAGGACGACACGGTCCAGTTCTACTGGGGCCTGAGCAACTACAAGTATGCGGACTATGTCACGGCCGAGGGAAACTTCGAGAAGTTTATCGACGTCTATCCTTCCAGCCCTTTCACCGAGCAGGCCAAGTTCCTGCGGCTGGACTGCCTCTACCGCAGCACCTACCGTTACGAACTGGATCAGCAGCCCACCTACCGCGCCCTGACGGCCATCTCGCAGTTCATCCTTGAGAACAAGAACTCGGAATACATTCCCCGCTGCCGCGAGATGCTGGACGATCTCAAGGGACGGCTCGAATTGAAGGCCTACAAGGGAGCCTGGCTCTACTACCACATGGAGGACTACCTGGCCGCCCACTATGCCCTGAAGAATGTCCTGAAGGAGAATGCGGACAACCGCTACCGCGAGGATATCCTCTATTTCACCGCGATGTCCTCCTACAAGTACGCGCTCAACAGCGTCCCCTCCAAACAGCGGGAACGCTACATGACTTTCGTGGACGACTACTTCAACGTCATCAGCGAATTCCCGGAGAACGTCCACCGCAAGGAACTGGACGGGCTCTACGCCAAGGCGCAGAAGTTTATCAGCAAGACCCCGGAGGCAACGGAAAATACGGAAAACAACGACAATATCAAATAACTTATGGACAACAACAAACAGCAGGTTGTAACCAACACGATCACCCGCGAGCTGCGTGACTTTGCCGCTCCGACCGGCAACATCTACGAGACGGTGATGATCATCGCCAAGCGTTCCAACCAGATTGCCGCCGACCTCAAGCAGGAGCTCGGCAAGAAACTCGAAGAGTTCACCAATTATGCAGACACCCTCGAGGAGACCTTCGAGAACCTCGAGCAGATTGAGATTTCCAAATACTACGAAAAGCTTCCGAAGCCTACGCTGACGGCTACCAAGGAGTTTGAAGAGGGGAAGATCGTCTATCGAATGGCCGACTAATCCAGCCGACCGATGCTCAAAAGATTGGCGATACGCAATTATGCGCTGATCGATTCGCTGGACATCGATTTTCCGGAGAATCTCATCGTCATCAGCGGTGAAACAGGCGCCGGCAAGTCTATCTTGCTCGGTGCCTTGTCGCTTCTTTTGGGCGCAAAGGCTGAACTCTCGGTGCTGGGCGACCCCGCATCGAACTGTGTCGTAGAGGGGGAATTCAGTCGGGACGGGGAGGAGTATATCCTCCGGCGGGTCATCTCCCCGCAGGGCCGCTCCCGCGCGTTCATCAACGATGAACCGGCCCCGCTGGAGGCGCTCAAGGCCCTCTCCGGTTCGCTGGTGGACATCCATTCCCAGTTCGACCAGACCCTGCTCGCGGGACGCCGCTATCCGCTGGAGCTGCTCGACCATTTTGCCGGCCTGGCGGCCGACAGAGCTGCGCTGGGCACCTGTTTTGACCGGATGCAGGCCCTCTCCCGCGAGATGGAACGACGGGAGGCGGCTGCGGCAAGCGCCCGCAAAAACCGGGATTACATTGAATTCCAATATAACCAGCTCTCGGAGGCCCGGCTTCGCGAGGGCGAAATCGAAGAACTCGAGATCCAGCAGCGCCAGCTGGCCAACGGGGAACTCATTCGCGAGAACCTGATGGCCGTCGATGCCATTTTCTCGGCGGATGAGCGCTCGCTGCCCGGCCAGCTGCATGCGGTGGAAACGGCGCTGGGCCGGATTGCCCCGTATGTTCCGGAGGCCGCCAGCCTGAAGGAACGGGTGGAGTCGGCCCGGATCGAGTTGAAAGACATTGCCTACGAGGCGGAAGGCCTCTCCGGACATATTCACTTTTCCGCCGGCGAGCTGGAGCGGGTGGAGGAGCGGCTCTCGCTGCTCTACGACCTGCTGCGGAAGCATGGCGTGGAAAGTGAAAAGGAACTGATTGCCCTGCGGGAGGGTTTTGCTTCGCAGCTCTCCGGGGAAGAGGAAAACGATGCGGCGCTGGAAGCGATGCGCAAGGAGCGCAGCGCGCTGGAAAAGGAGTATGAGGCGGGCGCTGCCCGGCTGCATGCCGCCCGCGTCCAGGCTACTTCCCGGCTCGATGCCGCCCTGCTGGACTCCATTCACTCGCTGGAGCTGCCGCAGGCCGTTTTCGAAACGGTCGTCCAGCCGCGTACGCCCGGGCGGGAGGGCATCGATGAGGTTCTCTTCCGGTTTTCCGCCAATCCGGGCGTGGCGCCGGTGGAACTCTCCCATTGTGCTTCCGGCGGAGAACTCTCCCGTATCATGCTCTGCCTGAAGAATCTGCTCTCCACCTTTACCGGCATGCCCACCCTGGTCTTCGATGAAATTGATACCGGTGTCAGCGGCAGTGTCGCCGACAAGATGGGCGAGATGATTGTTTCGATGGGGGAACGGATGCAGGTGTTCGCCATCACCCATCTGCCCCAGGTGGCCAGCAAGGGGAGTGCCCACTACCTGGTCTACAAAGAGACGGAGGGCGGGGTTACCCACAGCCGGATCCGCCCGCTTGCGGGCGAGGAACGGGTGCGGGAGGTGGCCCGGATGCTCAGCGGAAGCCGCCTGAGCGACGAGGCCCTGGCCAACGCCCGGGTCTTGTTGAAATCCAGATAATTATAACAACTAAACTATACTGTCATGCGAATCATTATCCAGGAGTCTTACGGGAAAATGTCCCAGTGGGCCGCTGCGTACATTGCAAAGCGTATCAACGCCTTCAAACCCAGCAAGGAGCGTCCCTTCGTACTGGGTCTTCCCACCGGTTCTACGCCAATCGGTACCTACAAGGAACTGATCCACCTCTACAAGATGGGCAAGGTTTCGTTCAAGAACGTCGTGACCTTCAACATGGACGAGTATGTCGGAATTCCCGAGAACCATCCCGAGAGCTACCACAGCTTCATGTGGAACAACTTCTTCTCGCACATCGACATCCCGCGGGAGAATGTCCATATCCTGAACGGCAATGCACCCGATCTGGAGGAAGAGTGCCGCAACTACGAGAAGCAGATCGCCGATTTCGGCGGTATTGAGCTCTTCATGGGCGGTATCGGTCCGGACGGCCACATCGCCTTCAACGAACCCGGCTCTTCGCTGACTTCCCGCACCCGCGTCAAATCGCTGACCACCGACACGATCATCGCCAACTCCCGCTTCTTCGACAACGACATCAACCTCGTCCCGAAGACCGCACTGACGGTCGGCGTCGGCACGGTGATGGATGCCCGCGAAGTGCTGATTCTCGCCAACGGCCACAACAAGGCCCGCGCACTGGCGCACGCGGTGGAGGGCTGTGTTACCCATATGTGGACCATTTCCGTCCTGCAGCTGCACCAGAAGGGTATCATCGTCTGCGACGATGCGGCCACCGTGGAGCTCAAAGTCGGCACGGTCAACTATTACAAGGATATCGAAAAAGAGAATCTCAATCCGGACCGCCTCATCTAAAGGGCGGCACCGGAGACGACCTTCACGGTATTGTCAGGGCGGTATTCAATGTCCCGGGTGTGGACGTTGACATATCCGCCCTCTTCTTCGCTCCGGACGAACCGGATGCTGTTCTGCAGCAGGTCCATCGGGTAGTACTCGACAAAATCGAAGAAGGCGTCGCCCAGGTCGTTCAGGGTGGCGATAAAGTAGGTGAGGACGTCGTAGCCCTGGAAGGCGTACTGACTGGGCTCGGTGCCGTAGAGCGCCCGGTATTTCAGGACGAAATCGCGCGTGGCCTCCTGCGTGTAATCTACGTAGTAGGGGGTGGAGATGCGCAGCCCCAGTTTGTAGAGGTTGGCTACGTCGATGGTCTCGAAATTGCGCAGGCGGTTCGGCGCATAGAGGGTGACGGGAATGCCTGAGATGGCGAGAAGACTCATGTTGCGCACCACGTCGGAGGCGAAGGCCTCGTCTTCCGAGGCAATCAGCACCCGCTGGGGAAGACTCTCCCCGCCGGGGGCCATCTGCGCGCGCAGTTCCTCGGTGATCAGACGTCCGCGCAGCACTTCATAAGAGATTTTGCGATAGGCGATTCCGGCCGCCGTCAGGGCCTTTTCGTAGCGCTCCTCCAGCTGAATCTCCTGGGGAGAGACCGGATTGGAGAAAAGGGTTACGGGACCGTCCCCCTCGGCTTTGAGCCGGGCCACCAGGTTGGCGGCCTGCCGTTCCGGCGAAGTGGGGATCTGGAAGAAATAGGGATTGTCGCCGGCATACTCCTCGGCGGCAGGATCGAGGGGCGAGACAAAGGCGATCCGGAAGATTTTGCAGATGCGCTGGAAGAGCTGCATCTCGGCGGCGCTCACAGGACCGATCATGACATCGTTGCGGAAGAGATCGTCGGTGAATTCTGCGTCGTCTTCCATCAAATCGGGCAGGTCGATCACGGTAAGGTGGATATCGACGCCCGCATTGCGCTGGTTTTCAACAGCGAGCAGCGCACCCGCATAGAAATCGAGGTAGTTGGTATTCGGATTGCCGGAGGCAACGTCGAAGGGGAGGATCAGGGCAACCTTCACCGACCTGGCGCCCGCATTCAGGGAAATGCAGGCGCACAGGACGATGAGAAGGATGGCCCTCAGCCTTTTCATGGCCGTTTAGCGGTTTCTCTTTTTGATGTACTCGCTGTTGAGGCCTTCCACGATCTCCTCGGTAATGTCGAGGGCGGGGTTGCCGACGATCACGACGTTGGTCGTTGCGTTGGTCGCCAGGATGGCTGCGAATTCGTGGGTCTGGTTGTACGCCTCAAGATAGGTCTTGATGGCATCCATGACCTGGTTCATCATCACCTCGTTTTCCTCCATCAGTTCAGCCTGCTTCTGGCCGGCGAGGTTCTGGAGATCCTGCTGGCGCTGGAGCAGCGTCTGCTGCTGCTTTTCAGCGGCGGAACGGGTCAGGAGGCCCTTGTTGATCTGATTTTCAAATGCCTTGCCGTCGCTTTCGAGCTTGCGGCCCTTCTTGTTGAGGTCGTCTTCGATCGCCTGCTTCTTGGCCTCGAGTTCGCCGCTCAGGTCGCTGTACATGTCATACTTGAGAATCAGCGAATCGATGCGGACATAGACGATGTCGCCGGCTGCAGCCGTCATGGCTTCGCCGGTAGCGGCAGGTTTGGCGCCGCCCTTCGGGCACGCCAGAGAGAGAATCAGAGCCGTAACTGCGAGAAGGGCAGCCACGATGCTGAGAATGAGGGGGGTCTTTTTCATATAAAGGTCGTTGTTTGTTTGGTTTTGCGTTCTGCTGTAAACTGCAAAGATAATCAATTATCTGCAAGTTCGTTCAAATAGGCCTTGACGGTGGTCTCCAGCCCCAGGTAGAGGGCGTCGCAGATCAGGGCGTGGCCGATGGAAACCTCGGCGAGGGCGGGGATGCACTGGCGGAAATAGTGCAGGTTCACCAGGTTGAGGTCGTGGCCGGCATTGAGTTCGAGACCGCAGCGGACAGCCTCCTCGGCGGCGGTGACGTAGGGGGCGATGGCTGCCTCCCGGTTGATGGAGTAGTCCCGCGCATAGGCTTCCGTATAGAGTTCCACCCGCCGGCAGCCGGTCTCCGCGGCATAGCGGATCATCTCCGGGACCGGGTCGATGAAGATCGAGGTGCGGATCCCTTCATCGTTGAAAATCTTACAGATACGCTTCAGGTAGGGGAGATTGTCACGCGTATTCCAACCGGCGTTGGAGGTCAGGACGTTTTCCGCATCGGGAACCAGCGTCACCTGGGCGGGATGCACCTCACAGACCAGGCGGATGAAGGAGTCGATGGGGTTTCCCTC
>JAEEGH010017260.1_pt1 | contig 15411 bp, 11 predicted proteins | sample 9134181 | NCBI WGS metagenome assembly JAEEGH01 (sample SAMN16246544, study PRJNA631951) | gut metagenome | biome: gut microbiome; feature: rumen; material: DP-attached | host: Bos | place: Iran: Karaj | collected 2018-10 | reverse complement strand
CTTTGACCGTGATCTGCAGGACCTGCCCGAGTTCCTTGAAGAACTGATTTCCCTGGAGCCAGATGCATTTATCATCCAGGATATCGGACTTGCTAGACTCATCAAAGCCATTTGTCCGAATCAGGAAATCCACGCAAGCACGCAGATGACGCTAGCCAGTGCCGAAAGCGTGAACGCCGTCAAGTCCATCGGATTCAACCGAGCCGTGCTAGCCCGAGAGCTTTCTCTCAAGGAAATCGCAAGCATCAAGGCAGCGACAGACCTGGAACTGGAAGTCTTTATACATGGAGCTCTCTGTGTAAGCTACTCGGGCCAGTGCCTGACCAGCGAGAACTTCGGCGGCCGCAGCGCGAACCGAGGCCAATGTGCCCAGAGTTGCAGACTTCCCTACCGTATCTATGTTGACGGCAAGGAATACCGCGAAACAGACGCACAGTATCTCTTCAGCCCCCATGACTTATGCGCCCTTCCGAAGCTCAAAGAACTGGAAGAAATCGGTGTTGATTCTCTCAAGGTTGAAGGACGCCTCAAGAGCCCCGAATACGTGGCAGCCGTTTCACGAGCCTACCGCAAGGCATTGAACGGAACAAGCCTCGAAGCAAAGGACATGGAGCCACTCGAAGTGCTTTTCAGCCGCGGGCTGACCACCGGTTTTCTGGAAGGCGACAACCATCAGGAATTGGTCGACGGGACATTCAGTAACCACCACGGACTTTTCCTCGGTACCGTCGTAAAAATTGACCGAGGACATGTTATTATCGGACTCGACAGCGCCATCTCCGATGTAGCCCCGTCGGCGCAATCGGGATCTTCGGGAATGTTTCCGCGCCCAGGGGATGGCATCCTGTTCGAAAATGCCGCCCTCGGTATAAGTGTCGGAAGTCGCCTCTACGCAGCGCAAGTCACGCATCTCCCCCATGCCAAGCGCGGCGACCCCAAGCTATTGAAGCTTGAATTCGGGCGTGAATTCGACACCCGCCAAATTGCCGTGGGCATGCAAGTTTACCGCAACGATTCCCCTGCGCTTGAACGCGAACTACGCAAGACTTTTACGGACCGCGAACAACTCGTGCGCCTGCCGGTCACCATGACTCTTTCGGGTAAAATCGGCGAATCACTCAAATTGTCCGTATACGACACACCGAAAAACGCCGTCGAAGTCGAGGCCGATTTTATACTCGAAGCGGCGCGCAACAGTGAAAATCGCAGTAAAAACGAAGCGGACAAGGCTATCCGCGAACTTGCGCAAAAAGAACTTTCGGCCTTAAGTTCGACCGCATACCAGTTAAAGCACCTAGACATTCAAGTGGACCGCGACGCGTTCATCCCTGGAAAGATTCTCCGCACGCTTCGCCAGGCCGCCATCGAAAAACTCGACGAAAAGCGCACCGAATGGAAGCCGCTGAACCCGAGCGCCGAGACTGGCAAAAAGTTCTTGGACGAGACCCGCGCCAAATTCAAATCCGGAGTCTCTACCAACGGTGCACCAGCCGCCAGCGGTATATCTTCCGCCGGCGGCACAACGCATCCGATTATCAGCGTGCTCGTCCGCAATCCCGACCAGATTGCCGCGCTTGAGGGCCTTTCCATCGAAAACGTCATCATGGACTTCGACTGGGGCGTCAAATACGACGATTCCCTGCAACAGATTCGCGAGTTCGGCTTCAAGGCGGGCATGGCAACGCTCCGCATCCACAAGCCGGGCGAAAGCCATTACCTCAAGAATATCCTGCGTCTGGCCCCGGATTTCGCACTGGTGCGTAACCTCGGAGCACTTTCCATCCTCAAGGAAAGCGGAATTCCTCTTACGGGCGACTACAGCCTGAACGCCGCCAATAGCGCAAGCTACGACTGGCTCCTTTCACAAGGTCTTTCGACACTTCACCCCTCGTGGGATCTTAACAGCACGCAGCTCTTTGACCTGCTCGAAAACATCGACGGAACACGCCTCGAGCTCACCTTGCACCAGTACATGCCCGCCTTCCATTCGGAATACTGCGCCTTCGCCCGAGCCCTCACCACGGGCCGTCGCTTCCCCGAATGTGGCAAGATTTGCACCAGGCACAAGGTGGAAATTCTGGACCACAAGGGCGAACGCCATTTCTTGCAGAGCGATGCCGAATGCCGCAATACGCTGTTCGTAGGCAAGCCTCAGTCCGCATTAAAGTTACTCCCCCGTCTCCGTAGCGCAGGCGTAAACCTCTTCCGCCTCGAAATGCTCACCGAAGACGCAGAAACCGTGCGCCGCAAGGTGCTCATTTACACGCAGGCCATCCAGGGCAAAATCACTATCGAAGATGCAATCCGCGAAGCGGGCATCCAAGAAAAATACGGCCTTTCTGAAGGGCAGCTTTTCAATGAGAGCACCTGGCAGGACCGCAAAAAATAAATCAAGAAAGAGCCCCGCCGGCACCCAGGAATTGGCGGGACTCCCTAACTGAAAGAATGCCATCAAGTGATTGATGTATTCTGCCGACGTTCGCCGGCAAAATCAAATGTAGGCAAAGTTGTCCGCATTTTTGCAAACAACTGTTTGCAAAAGAATGTAAATTTTTAACAACTTAAGAATTGATCCAAGTAGCTCAATACAAAGTATCACTTTTTCTTTGCACGGGCAATGGCATCTTTCGCCAACTGGTCCACCAGTTCGTTCCACTTGACGCCCGTATGCGCGGCCACCTTCTCGAACGAGACTCGATGTAGATACGGTTTCGCCGCCGCCACGTAGCGTTTAGCGATATTGCTCTTCGCCTGCCATTCTCCCTTGGCCCAGCGAGCAATACCTTCGTAGTCATGACAGATGGTCCCCGTCTTGTCGTTCGAATCGAGCCAGCGCATCGCCTGGTAAGAAGCCATCACTTCGCCGTCGATATTCCTGCTTTCCGCGTCAAAAGCCGTAATTCCCGAACCGCGCGCGATTTCCACATCGTTTTCGGTCACCACGAACGCCCAACCCGATTTTGCAAACCCCGGAGAAAAAGATCCATCCACAAACACTCGCAATCCGGAAGGTACCGGAGCTTCCATCCCGGAAATCCACGCCTCCGCTTCGGCCCTCGAGCCAAACGACTTAAACAGCACTCCCTTGACACCATGGGTCAATTTTTCGCATTCCGCCCAGGTCATTACAATTTTACTTTCATCTGGGGTCTTAATCGCATAGAATTTTTGTTTCGGCATGCCCCAAAATTAGTATATTTTTCCCCGTGAAACCGTCCCTGTATTTTAAAGACTGTTTTCGTTACTTTTTTAAGAGATTCAGCAGCAAGGAATCTCTATTTCGCTGGTTCCTGCAAAAAGCGGGCGAAGATTCCGGAGCATTCGACTTTCCGGCCGCACTCAAGGGAAACCCCAGGACGCTCCTTTTCTTGGCTCGAGACATGGAACAGTCGGCCGCATTCATGCACGCGATGCCTGACGCCTTTTTTAACAATGCGTTACTCTGCGCCCACGAATCGCTACAGGCAGTCGTTTCCGCCAAACGCGCCAAGGCCCTCTACTACAGCGACCTCGAATGCCGTTACGACGAACCAGCCTTCATCGAATTAGAACAAAAAATCAAGGATTTCGCCCCCCAGGTCTGTATTTATCTGGGAGAAGCTTTCTTGCCCAGGCTGTATTTGGCCAAGGTGAGCGGAGCCCCCTGCCGTATCGGTTTTGTCAGCGAGAACTGCTTTCCCTTCCTGAACCTGAGCCTGCATCCGGATAAATCCAGCGAAGCTGCCCTCATCCGAGAATATTACGAGGTCAAGTGATGCAGAAAGGGTTTTCTACCATAGTCACCGAAAGCGGCGGGTATGCGGACCTCCACATGCACACCAAGCTCTCGGACGGCACCCTTTCTGTCGAGGAGCTACTTGCACTATGCAAACGCAAGGGGCTTCGTTGCATCTCAATTACCGACCACGACAACCTGGACAGCTACAACCTCGCCATCGAACCCGCCAAGGAAATCGGGCTCGAAATCATCCCCGGCATCGAAATTTCAGCCGTGTGGGAAGGCAAGGACATCCATATCCTCGGCTACTTCTGCGATCCGACGAACCTCGCCCTGAACATGGAACTGCAGGATTTCGCCAAGCAGCGCATTACGCGCGCCAAGGCGATCATCAAGAAGCTGAACGCGCTCGGGATCGACATCACCTACGAAAAAGTCGTGAGCTACTGCAAGGGTAAGGTCATCGGACGCCCGCACATCGCCATGTCCATGGTTGACGAGGAATACATTTCGAACTTCTCGGAAGCCTTTACCAAGTATTTGGGCGACGGCTGCGTAGCCTTTGTCGAAAAGAAAGGACTCAACCCGCAGCAGACGATCAAGCTCATCGAAAATGCAGGCGGGATTGCCGTTCTTGCCCACCCCTACAAATCGGGGCTCAGCGATGAATTCATCGAAAGCATGGTGGAATGGGGCGTACAGGGAATCGAAGTCTATAGCCCGGCCCAGAAGGGTGCCGTTGGGCGCAAGTACAAGGAAATGGCTCAAAAGTTCGGACTCGTGGGTACCGGAGGTTCGGACTTCCACACCGAAGCGGGAGCCTATCCCCCGAACTGCATGAAAATGCCTTACTCCGTCGTAGACGCATTACGCGAACGCCGCGAAAAACTGAGAGCGGAATGGTACTAGCAATTTCGGAATTCAGAGTTCAGAATTCGGAATCCGGAGTTATGATTTGTTGATGTAGTATGTTTAATGTGGAATGTGTGATGAATAATGATGAATTAAAAAACAAGAATGATACGAGATTGTTCTTTGTTCGTTGTTCATTGTTCATTCTTCTTTTCTTGGCGACATCCCTATTCGCAGAGCCGATCAAACCGGATCCGTACAATCTCCCGAAAGCGCAGGATTCTGTCTACAAGACCCCCTGGGGAATCGATCCAGCCGCGCGTGAAACAGACGCCGGTCGCTGGGTGCTTCCGCACCGCGAAGTGATGCAACGCACCTACGACATCGCGGGACAGAAATCCGAATGGATTCTCGGAACCTCGATCCTCGGCGCACCGGAACTTGACCCCGACCATATGGGCATGGGCTCTATCCAGAGTCGCTATCCGAGCAAGCTCGCCGGACTCTTTACCACGCGTCTCGGCTATGACGCCACGACGCTCGGGCTGAACGGCGAAAACGGAATCCTTTTCGAGGAACGCAAAGGCATTCCCGTCGATACGCCCATTACCGACCTGAACTGGGAACGCCCCGCCTTTAGCGGGAACGCCCTACGGCTAGATTTTCGCCGTCTCGTAACGGACTCGGTTTCACTAGAATTCGGGCTCGCCAGCCATTCCGACGTTGACTCCAAGGAATACAGCTACCAGAACGTGACCCATTCGCCCTACTTCGCCCTGGGCCGCGACTCCACGCAGATACCGTTCGGTGGCCGCAACATCGCGATGAACAGTATGCACATCCAGCCGATTCTCACCTGGCGATTCGGCTTCGGCAAGGCGTTCGTCAAGATGAATTACCTCAATCTCGAAAATGCGGACAATTCCAACCACAAGGTACTTCTCGACACCCTCGATAAAGCCATTCGGACCTTCCAGACCGACCCGTACGGGATCGAAATCCATACACTCGGTTATGGCGCCGGGCTTGAATTTTACCCAATAAAGAAGCTTACGCTTTCGACTGATTTTACCTACACAACGCACGAAATCGAAGAAGACTCCCTCCCCCACATTTTTAGAGGCACGCACGATTACGTTGACTCGCTCGGTATCGAACAGAGCGACACGCTTTACTACGATACACTCAAGTTGACCACTTACGAGACGATGCTCGGCAATTTCGGAATCACCTACCACACCTTCTTGAATCCGGCAATCAAGTTCAAGTACGAATTCGTGAATACGGACCATACTGGCGACAACGATACAACGAAAAGCTATTTCCAGGATCGCGAAACTGGTTACCTGCAGCTTTCAGATACCTTATGGAACAGGCTCCTTTTCCGCACCCAGACCGGTATGCAACGCAATAGCTCCGTGCGCGACTCCGTGGATTACGCCCCCGCCTACTCCGCAGACGTCCTGGCCTTTCTACCCTACCATTTACGCGCCAATGTCGCCTTTCGTCACGACAACAAGTTCCCCGATGTCGCACAAATCCGTATCGATGAAACAGGACGCCTCGCCTTCCACCGGAAGGACCTCAAATTCGAAGAACGCGATCGCTACATTTTCAACCTGGGATACCAGCAACGGGAAGTCTTTTACGGTCTCGGGCTACGCTACGAAAACGTTGACAACCTGATTAAGCCGCGCTGGGTGAAATGGGGACATGTCGATACAACCAACACACTCGAAGAAGTCTACACCTGGACCAACATCGACAATGTGAACAGCCTCGACTGGCTTTTGCAAGTGGGATTCAGACTTGGCAACTGGAAATTCTATCTGGAACGCGGCGAGACTCTTGACCGTAGCCGCAAGCTCCTCGACACGCCGGAACTTTACTACAAGGGCAGCATTCATTGGCAGAACCGATTCGTTTCGGACCGACTCGGCGTAAGTGTACGCGTAGACTGGCAATGGTTCGGTGAACGCTACGATTGCACCATTGACGAAAACGGAAATCCCGAACTGGAACTCATGAAGAAGTATCTGGCGCTCGATTTCGAGGCCCGTATGCAGATATTGACCTTCGAACTCTACACCCGCATCGAAAACTTCAACCACAGCATTTATATGCCCGCAAGCGGATACACCCCCGAAGGGCTGCGCTTCGCCTACGGAATCGTCTGGAGCTTTAAGAATTAAGAATTCGGATTTCGGAGTTAAAAAACAATTCTGAAATCAGAATTCTGAGCTCCGAATTTTATAGATAAACGGCCAGTTCTTGCCGGTAATCCAAAGATTCTTGCCGTCGTAGGCGATGCCGTTCAACACATCTATATTCGGATATTTGCGCTGGAGATCCATCACCTTCCGGCTAAAATCCAAGTAACGGACCACCTTACCGCTGGGGAGCGAAATGACCGCAATGACGGATGTCTGCCAGACATTTGCGTACAAAGTGTCACCCACAATTTCGAGTTCGTTCAACAATTTCAAGGGGCGGCCGCCGTCTGTAACAGTAATAGCTCCGAATACGTTGAAGCCACCCAGCTGGATTTGCAAAAGTTCACTGGAGCCATTACTCATCAGGAGAGCGTTTTTCCAATAAGTAAGCCCCCATCCTTCTGTTGGAATGCGGAATTCCCCTTTGAGAGCAAACGGTTTGCGACTATAAATGAATGCTTTCTTGGATTTCCATGTCAGGTAAAAGATATCATCGCCTACAGCAATCGAGCCTTCGCCAAAATACCGTTCGGAAAGTTTTGCCGAATCGAGAATTTTGCCATCCATCGTGCGGCGATAAAGTCCCGACTGTCCATATTGGCCAGTGGTTTCTATCAGTTCCTTGCCGTCAAAGAACAAACCTTGGGTAAAATGGGTCATTTCGTGGGGAATAGAATCCAGAATTTCGGGAACCACACGAGGTGCTTCAGCAAAGGCGATAGAAACGAGAATACAAAAGGCAAGTAGAAAACGCATGGACAAAAATTACTAAATTACGGCCCATGGGTGAACTTAGGACACCAGCCAAGGTCAAGATAATCGTAGGGATTCTCGCGAAAGATTCCCAGGCAGTCGAGGCTGTACGCGAAACGCTCCGAAACCGCTTTGGCGAAGAGGAGCTTGCGCTCCCGCCGTTCCCGTTTACCTTCACCAATTACTATAAAGAAGAAATCGGGAACGCCCCCGTGCGTGCCTTTTTCAGCTACGAGACTCTGGTCAACCGCGAAACCATCGTCGACATCAAGCTGTGGAGCAACGACATCGAACTTGAAATCGCAAGGCAAAACGGCACGCCCGGTCTTCGCCCCGTGAACCTGGATCCAGGCTACATGACGCTCGGACAATTCTTCCTGGCGACCACCAAGGACCAACGCCAACGCGTCTACATGCAGCGAGGCATTTTCGTGGAACCCACGCTGTACTTTCAGGACGGGCACTTTCATGCCTTCGATTGGACCTACCGCGACTACCAAAGCGAAAAGTACATCCAGTACCTGGAACAGGTGCGCGCCCGCCTCGCCTACCAGATGAGCACCGGAAAGCCCTACCGTTTGCGAGCGAATCACTAACCACCAACCACTGACTACTGTCTACTACATCATGAAAGCCGGCATTTTTACCATCCTCCTCCTTTGCTGTTCCAACGTATTCATGACTTTCGCCTGGTACGGAAACCTCAAACTCAAGGAAATGCACATCAGCACCGACTGGCCGCTATTTCTCGTAATCGTGGCCTCTTGGGGAATCGCCTTCTTTGAATACTGCATCGCCGTTCCGGCAAACGTCATCGGTAGCCGCATCAACGGCGGTCCCTTCACCCTGATGCAGCTTAAAATCATCCAGGAAGCCATTTCGTTAACGGTGTTTACCGTCATCGCGACAACGGTTTTCAACAACGAAGCTCTGCACTGGAACCACATCGTGGCCTTCGCCTGCATTATCGCGGCCGTTTTCTTTGCCTTCCTTAAATAAACCGCAAAATGGCGTTTCCGGCAACACATAAATGGACCAGTCTCCTTGTCGCAATCATCGTGGCAACCGTCTGCCTATGCGCCCCCGCTGAAGCCAAGAGTAATTCCAGCGTCAAGGATTCCCACAAAACATCGAGCAAGACCTCCTCCAAATCGGACAAGAAATCTTCCAAGAAATCCAGCAAAGCCAAGAAAAGCGACAATAAAAAATCGAAGAAAAACTCCGAAAAAAAATCAAAAAAAATAAAGATCAAGGCGGACGATCCCAAAGCCTTCACCAAGGCGCTCCTATATGAAAAGCAGGGAGTCGAATACGAAATCGTGGAAACCAAGAAATCTCCGCGTCGTGCAACGGTACCAGAAAATCCCCAACAGCCCTCACCTCAGGACAGTCTCGAACAAGCTAGCGCACCTGATTCGGTCAGTAACGAACACGCATCAGGACCAGCTAACGAGCAGGTTTCCAACACAAAGCCAAACGACGTAAAAAAGGCCGACCCCAAGCAAGCCGAGTCTCGCAAAAGTGGTAACAACGGCGAATTCTTCGACTTTTCCACGATGCTCCTCCCCATCACCCACGAGGCACTCGTCGGTTCCCCTTACGGAATCCGTAGCCACCGCCTGCACCGGGGCGTCGACGTAAATGTCATTAAAGATGAACCCGTCGTCGCCGCATATCCGGGAATCGTCACCATGTCACGCTACAATAAGGGCGGTTACGGCAACTACGTACTCATCAAGCACCCGAACGGAATCGAGACTCTCTACGCCCACCTGTCCAAGCGGCTTCTCAAGGTCGGCGACGAAGTTTTTCCGGGCGACATCGTCGGACTCGCAGGCAATTCCGGAAGATCTTCGGCGGCACATCTGCATTTTGAAATCCGCTACGGAGAAGTCAATATCGATCCCTGCACAATCATAGACTTTCCCCACTGGAGTCTCAAAGACGGTGTAAACCAATTCTCGATGAAAAAAGCGACTGCCGCCCACCGAAAAATTCAAGCAAAGCTCCGCGACAACAACTATTACATCGTCAAAAAAGGCGACTCCCAAGGGGATGTCGCCAACTGGTTTAATATTTCAATCGAATCGCTCTGCCGCATCAACAACCTGAAACCCGGTGCTCCGCTCAAGGCGGGACAAAAGCTGCGCGGCAGCAAATAAGTTATTTTCGTCCTATACTTTTGAATTCAGGAGTCAGCTTTGCACAGGCGGAATCCTTCGGAAGAGCACGGTAAAGCTGCAATTCCTTTTCAAAGACTCCCTTCACTGAAGCACTCACGTACCACTTGGTTCCGGCAGGGCAATCTCCGAGCGGGACCTTGGATGTAGCCAAGAATCGCGACCCGGTAATCTTGTATGTAAATGCATCCGTCGAAAGGGAATCGGGCAGTTGCAACGCCTTGGCCCCACCGACAGCCTTTTTCTGGGCAAAATAGGAACGCTGCGCACTGATATAAGTTGCCGCCTGCTGCTGCAATTCATCAATCGCACCGTCAACCGAAGCAGCCTTGATTTTGTCGTGGCAGTTAGAAACGACAAGGGAAACAACTACGATTGCAGCCACGATTCCAAACGGAATCGCAAGCTTCTTGAGCGGGACATCCCCTATTTTCTCCAATATTTCGCGAAGGGACGCGTCTTCGACTTCATCGGCATCGCCCATTTTCCACTTGAGGATTTTCAAGGCCACCAGCACATGTACATAAGGACGCGGCAAAGCAAGCCCCACCAGCGCCACCGCAAGTAGCACAATCGCAACAACCATTAACACCGTCAAGGCAATTTCGGCACTCGGAAGAATCGACTGGACATCCTTGAGGAGTTTAAAAAGCTGACGGTCCTCCGGAAAATTCTGGAGCGCCATGCGTCCGGTAAAGGTGTTGTAGCGAGCAAGCCCGAGGTTCAATCCATCGGTCGCCATCTGTAAGACCGCCGACAGCACGCGCTGCATCAGCAGGAAAACCATGCCCATCAGGGCAACCAGCGTCGAAATCACTCGAGCCGTACGCACAGGAGTCAGTCCACGGATCTCTTTTTCTTCAGTCATAGGCTTTTACTAGTGTGAGGTGTGAAGTGTGAGGTGTGTAATTAGTCATTTCACATTACACACTACACATTGTTCATTATACTCCAGCCAGTTCCTTGGCCACCTTCTTTGCGGTGGTAAAGTCAGCCTTACCGGTACCAAGCTTCGGCACCTTTTCGACCGCGAAAGCAAGCGCCGGGAGCATAATCGGCGGGAATCCGCTTGCACGCAGTTCAGAAAGCACATCCTTCGGGTCCTTTTCACCCTGGTAAAGGAGCACAATCTTTTCGCCCTTCGCGGAATCCGGAATCGTCGTCACCAGGTAATCGCAACCTTCCAGCACCGGCGTATCCTGAATTTTCTTTTCGACAGCTCCGAGACTGATCATTTCGCCACCGAGCTTTGCAAAGCGGCTGTAACGGTCAACGATCGTTAGGAATCCATCTTCGTCGAGGTAGCCCTTGTCGCCCGTACGGTAGTAGCGGATGCCATCAATTTTCACGATAACGCTATCGGTTCGTTCCTGGTCCTTGAGGTACCCCTGCATCACCTGACAACCGCCGATCAGAATCATGCCCGCCTCGCCTGTCGGCAGCGGAATATTCGTTTCGGGGTCCACAATCAGGAACTGCGTTCCGGGGAGAGCCGGACCAACAGTTCCGGGCTTATTGTTCACCTGGAGTGTCATATAGTCGTTGCGCAGCGTATTTTCGGTATTCACCGAGGCCACCGGAGCTGTTTCGGTACAGCCGTAACCTTCGTAGATTTCCTTACCGAACTTAAGGCGGAATGCCGTCGCCAGTTCCGGGCGCAAGGCTTCGGCACCGGCAATAATCATACGCACGTACTTGAACACGAGCGGATGCACATAGCGGCTCACCGTAAAGGCTCGCAAGAAGGTCGGCGTCGCCACCAGGCAGGTCACGTGGAATTCAGAACAAACGCGCGCCATCGTCTTCACGTCGGTCGGGTCAGCCACAGCTACGATCGGGCAACCTTCCGTGAGGTTCAATAGCGTCGTCACCGTAAGGCCGAAGCTATGGAACAGCGGAAGTTCCGAAAGCATCACGTCGCCGCGGCTCACGTTAATGATACAGGCCAGCTGCTGGATATTGCCCATCAGGTTACGGTGCGAAAGGAGAATACCCTTCGGGGTTCCTTCGGAACCGGAACTGAACACAATCACGGCCGTATCGTCAAGGCTCGTACGCTTGCAGAACACAAAACGGATCAGCCACGACGGCATAATAATGCACAGGAACAACAGGGCGGCAATCTTTGCCTTCGGGATTTCCTTCATCAGGTCTTCAGCATAAAGGATACGCACCTTATCGGAAGCCACCTGCGAATAATCGTTTCCGCGACCCTTCAGTTTTTGGATAAATTGCCTACTCGAAATGACCGTCGATACATCCGCCTTTTCGCAGCAGTACTTTACGTTGTCTACAGAAGAGGTATAGTTCAGGTTCACGTTCGTCTTGCCCATGACCCAGAGCACCAGGTTCACGATAACGCCTGCCGGAGAAGGCGGGAGCATGATACCGATATTTTGTTCGTCCTTACCGAGCTTTTTCCTCAAAAGTCCGCGGAACGCCATCACGGCACCCATCAGCTTATAGCCCGAGAAATGCCCTCCGTCGGTATTGTAGATTGCCGGGCCATGCTTCACGTAACGCTTACAGGTCCTAATCCACGAAGCCGCAATCGGGCGGACAAACTTGACGGCGTACTTCCAGGCATCGATCGAAATCTTACGGATAATAGCTCGGACCTCGTTAGGAGGTGTAGTGGCAGGAATCGCCTTACCGAAAGCAACCGTTACCGCACGGTCCGCAGATGCACCGTACATGTCGGAGCCGCTGTAACTGAAGTTGGATCCCCAGAGTCCCTGAATGTAGAAAGGAACAATAACCGCATCCGTCTCGTCAATAGCCGACGAATAGTCTATCGTGAAAGGTTCCACATGCGGCGACTTGGACACTTCACCCGTCGGGAAAATCACGACAGCCTTACCGGCAAGGAGAGCCTCATGAATCTTGTCCATTGCCTCCTTGGGGTTGTTGATGTCGATACGGATCATGCCAAGACGCTTCAACACGGAGCGCAGGTACCAGCGTTCAAAATGGTCCTTGTTGCTTGCAATGCAGAGCGGACGCGGAGAGGCCATCTGGAGCATCGCCCAGTCGATAAAGCTATGATGGTTACCGACCAAGAGCACCGGCCCTTCGTTCGGGATGTTCTGCACGCCCAACACGCGAATACGGTAGCGGTTGAACACGAGCTTGAGCATCGTACGCAAAAGCGCCTGCGGCAAATTCGAAATCGTCCAGACAAAGACGAGCAGCGAAACGACGGCAAGTCCCAAGAAATAATGCTGTGGACGGATGTCGGTATAGTGCACCATCATCGAGAACAGGAACAAGAAGGCAATGAGCACCAGCGCCTGGATCATGTTTGCAAGCGCAAGCACCGACCCGGAATTGTTCGGACGCGTGTTGTACTGCAACAGCGCATTGACCGGCACCAAGAAAAGTCCGCCAAAAATACCGGTCAGAGAATACAGCACCACCAACGCAAACGGATGCACAAAGAACGGCACCAGGAACATGCACACCGAGACGCCGATCATCCCCATCGGAATAAAGCCGGTTTCAATAAAGTCGCGAGACTTGGTGGCCGCAATGACCGACCCCACCATCAAACCCACTATCGTAAAAGCAAGATAATTCTGAATCGTATCGATTTCATTCGTTCCCGACACATCCTGGTACATCAGCACGAACACCTGCGCCAAGGCCCAGAACATCGAAAGGGCGATAATCGAGGCACGCAATGTCGGCACACGCCAGCCGAGGCTCAAGTGCTTTTTCACATTCGAAATGTTCACGTTTGGGTTTTCGTACTTGACCTTCGGAACCATGAAGCTGGCTACCGTACCAAGGACACCTACGCCGGACAAGATCCACGGGATAACGACAGACTCCGATGTAATGCGGTGCACGGCGGCGTACGACTGCAGCGATTCCAGGTTAATCAGGTTCACGCCCACCACGGCAAGCCACGAGGCGCAAATAATGCCACCCAGGCCAAAAATCTGCAAGAACGCATTCGCAAAACTCAGGTTACGGACCCCGAACATTTCCTTAAGGATACCGTACTTGGCCGCACTGTGAACCGCAAAGCCGCAGCTGAGCCCTATCGAAAGCCAGAACGCCACGCGCGGACAGTTGCAGGTGACCAGCACCGACTGGGCAATCACAAAGAGTGTCATGGTCAGAGCCGACCACGCCAGCACCTTGTTCTTGGAAAACTTGTTGGTGAAAAAACCTGCGAAAAACACCATCAGAATGTATGGTGCCAGGAAGAAAATCTGCAGCATGAAAGCTTGCCAGGTCTGCCCCGATTCAACATTGGTAAACGACCCCGAGAGAATCTTTTGGGCGTAGATGAACACTCCCATCTGCACAAAAGTCATCGCAAGGATGGATAGGAAGTAACGGATAGCTCCTTTAATTTTCCACATAAAAAAGACCTGTAAAAAAGATTATTTTACAGGTTTAAATTTAGAAAAATAGGGGTCTGAGCAGCAGGGCTATTCGTGTACAATCACATTATCGAGCGTGCGACCTTCGACCTTGACGCCATCCCAAAGGACAGCATTCTTCAGGGTACTATTCTCAACGACGCAACCATCCCCCACCGACACATTCGGACCGATGGTGCTGTTCACGATTTTCACATTCTTGCCGATATGGCAGGGGGCTATCAACTTGACGCCAGGGAGGTTCACCGAAGACGAATTGTCGTAACCTTTGAGTACATGGGCATTGGTTTCGAGGAGCGTTTCGGCAAGGCCGCAGTCCAGCCACTTGCTTACGGGGGCAGTACGGAAACGGCATCCCTTCTCGATCATCATTTCGAGGGCGTCCGTGAGTTGGAACTCGTTCTTGGTACGGATGTTGTTGTCCATCAAGTACTTAAGGCTTTCCTTAAGGACCTTGGTATCCTTGATGTAGTAAATGCCGACAATCGCTTCGTCCGAAATAAATTCCTGCGGCTTTTCGACAAGGCGTTTAATACAGCCCGTAGAATCGGTAACGGCCACGCCAAAGCGACGCGGATCTTCGACCTTGTAAGTGTAGAGGACGTTCTGGTCAACATCGTTCAAGATGGAAAGATCAGCTTCGAAGAGGGTGTCGCCCAAAATAATCAGCACCGGTTCGTCGTCATCCACGAATGGAAGTGCGAGGCTGACCGCTTCGCCCAGGCCCTGGGGATTGTCCTGGAGAACCGTGCGGGTTTTGCCCCACGCAGAACGCTTGGTCAGGAATTGGTCCACAACTTCGGCCTTGTAGCCTGTAATGAAAATGGTTTCAGAAGGCTTAAGTTCAAGCGATTTTTCAACAATCCAATCCAGAATAGTCTTTCCGGCAACGGGGAGCAAGCACTTTGGTACATTTTCTGTAAAAGGGCGTAAGCGAAGTCCGTTTCCAGCGACAGGCAAAACAATCTTCATTATCGAAAAAAATCCTCTTAAACAACTCTATATTGTCTTATAAAATAGAATTTTCTTACAAAATGTCAACGTGAAAACTTACAAGCACATCACCAAAAGAGACCTGCGAAAAACATGACATATAAGAAAAAACCGCCTCGGGTGGAGACGGTTTTTAGTGGATGATGCAGGGGTCGAACCTGCGACCCGCTGATTAAGAGTCAGCTGCTCTACCAACTGAGCTAATCATCCATTGTCGCTTGGACGCGCACAATTATAGAATAAAAAAAATCCCCTGTCAAGGGGTGAAAACGCATTTTTTCAAAAAAAATCTAATTCTAAGCTCTAGGCTC
>JAEEGH010017259.1_pt1 | contig 15411 bp, 18 predicted proteins | sample 9134181 | NCBI WGS metagenome assembly JAEEGH01 (sample SAMN16246544, study PRJNA631951) | gut metagenome | biome: gut microbiome; feature: rumen; material: DP-attached | host: Bos | place: Iran: Karaj | collected 2018-10 | reverse complement strand
TGTGATGAACTAAAGTATGGCGCTAGAAGTCTGCTTGCTCCCAGCTCTACTGCCATAACTGACATGCCCGCAAAAAACTCCGTCAAATACAGATACAATTTGTTCCTTAGTATCGGCCTCATTACATATCCTCCTCGTAAAAACTAGTTACTTTAGCTAGTATTATCACATCTTCACTGCTCATTTACAACAAATATTCCGTCGATTTTACCACTTGTGATATCTGGGCCCAAACATTACAATAGCACTAGCAAAAATAATGACTGGAGGTTTTTATGGAAGATAAAATTACACTTACTATTGGGAAACAGAAAAACATTGCTCTTATTGCACACGATGGAAAGAAGCCACTTCTTATCCAGTGGTGCGAAGACAATAAAGAAATTCTTAAGAATCATTTCTTATGCGGCACAGGCACCACAGCAAGAATGATTTCCGACAAAACAGGACTTCCTGTTAGAGGATACAACTCAGGCCCTCTCGGCGGTGACCAGCAAATCGGAGCAAAGGTTGTAGAAGGCAGAATCGATTTAATCATCTTCTTCTCTGATCCTCTTACAGCACAGCCACACGACCCTGACGTAAAAGCGCTTATGAGAATCGCTCAGGTTTACGACATTCCTATGGCAGTCAACAAGGCATCTGCAGATTTCATGATCAAATCAGAATTCATGGATACACCTTACGACCACGATGTCATCAATTTCCAAAAGAATATTGCTGATAGAGCAAATACATTGTAATCAAAAGGCGGCCATTGGGCCGCCTTTGTTATTAATCTTATTCATGCAATTCTAATGGCAAACCATCAGGATCAAAGAAAAATGTCATTTTCTTATTTGTAAATTCATCTACTCTAATAGGTTCGCATTCTATTTCTAAGCTTCTTAATTCTTCTACAGTTCTCTCAATATCATCAACTTTAAATGCCAAATGTCTCAACCCACATGCTTCTGGATAAGATGGTCTCTTAGGAGGATTTTGCGGAGCAAATATCTCAAGTTCGGTAGTATCATTTACTTTAAGATCTAGCTTCCAATCAGCTTTTTGTTTTCTGTAATTCTCTCTAATCACCTTAAAGCCAAGCTTATTAACATAAAAATCTTTTGATTTTTCATAATCTGAAACTATGATTGCAATGTGATGTATTAAGTTTAAATCCATATTATTATCTCCATGTCTTAAAGTGAAAAATATGCCAAGGCTATCGCGCCTGGTCCTGCGTATGTACCAATTGTAGCACCTACAACTGTGTATTGAAGTTTGTCTTCATTTCCATTGTAAAGAACCTTGGAATCTTCTACATATTTACTAAGCACTTCTTTTGAAAATCCTGAGTACGCCAAACAAATAGGTTTGCTAAAATCAATTCCTCCGGAATTAGTAACAAATTCTGTCAGCATATTGTGGCTCTTCTTTGAGCCTCTGGCCTTGCCTATCACCTTTACAACTCCATCTTCGATTGTTATTACAGGCTTAATCATTAACATATTTCCTGCAAAAGCAGCTGCAGAAGATAGTCTTCCGCCAAGCTTCAAATATTCCAAAGTATCAAAAGCAGATATTACATGCACACTCTTCATTTCTTCTTGGATAATTGAAATGATTTCATCACATGATTTGCCTTCATCCCTAAGAATAACAGCCCTTTGAACTAAAATGTATTCTGATATGCAAAATTGCTTTGTATCAACGATATGAATATTATCTGAGTAATCAGCTGCTGCCAGAGTTGCGCTTTGGAAACAGCCAGAAACTCCGGAAGATAAACAAAAATAAATAAGCTCATCGCCAGCTTCATCAGCTTTCTCAAACTCCTGGGCATAGACATAAGGTGAAATCTGACTTGTTTTTGGTACATCATCAGTTTCGATTAATTTATGATAAAAGTCCTCTGCAGAAAGTGTCACGCCATCCAAATACTCTTCATCCCCAAATCTTACATTTATGGGTAATACTGTCACTCCCCATTCCTTAGCTACATCCTGTGGGATATCGCTTGCAGAATCTGTAATTATTCTTATTGCCATATTGTTATGTCCTTTCCTAATTGCCAATAATAAAATAACATTATTTCAGTTATTTTAATTATTCTCCATCAGGAATGCAAGCTTTTTCTCTTATCATTTGTGTCTTATAACCTCAAATCGCTGAAGCTGAACTGATTCGTCCATGCCAATTCCGCCTTTTTGACGGGCAATTGATATTTGTTGTGCCACAGAATCCACGCCGTCCAAATCTGGAAGCAATAAACCTCTGCGATTTCCGTTGCTTACAATTACACCGTAGCGTTTGACATCCAATTCGTCTGGTGATGATATAGGCTCTGGCTCGCTTAGCACATCAACATTGATTTCCAAATCTGGCAATTCCTCTGGACTGATTGGATTAAAACGTGTGTCTCTGGTGGAGGCGCTAATTGCATTTTGAATAATCTCTGCTGCCACGCACTCGGTGGTAGGAAGGATTGTTCCAATACAGCCTCTCAGCTTACCGGCTTTGTGAATAGATACAAATGCACCGGCTTGCTTTGAGAGCAATTCCTTAGGCAAATCATCTGGTAAATCTAGCACCTTGCCTCGCAATATATAGCTTTCAAGAGACGCTTTTGCCAGCTTTACATATTCGTCAGTAGGCTTTTGTGAATCCTGTAAATGAGCGTTCAGCTTTGCCAGATAGGTGTCTCTAAAACGACGATTCTCATCCTCTCCTGTCACATAAAAAGATGCAATTCCGTAACCAACGCCTGTCACATCCTGATGTGAATAAACATGAGCATCTACTGCCTTTCCATCCAAAGCACCAGCCATTATAACAAATGAACGATGACCACATTCTGCCGCTTTTTCACAGAAATCCTCTTTAAAATCAAACATCTCATCAAAAGCTGCACGGGCTGCCACGTCCATAATTCTCTGATCATAAACAGGTCCTTCTTTGGCAAAGCCATAAGGGCCATAATCCTGAAGCTTGTGGGACAAATCTCCGCTAGCCACGAATACCACCTTGCGATTTGTCTCATCCACAGCCTTCTGAATCATCTGCCCTAAGCGATAGTGATCCAGCAAACCTAGGCCAGACAGGCCGATGCGCACAATCTGCCCCTTGGCATATTTCTTCCTTATAAACCAAAGAGGAACCATGGTGCCATGGTCTAGCTCTGGATCACGCTCACCTAGCGTGCCTGCTGGAAAGCTGGCGTCATAGGCGATTTCGTTGATTCTATCTACAAGCTCTGTGTCATATTCTTCCTGGAAAGATACCTCAGGCGCGTTGAATCTGGCGAATGAACCTTTCGCTCCCTTTCCCGGAGAAATATGGAAATAGTCCGAATACATGATGCTGTGTGGACTAGTGATGATGATTGTATCCGGTTCAAGCTTCGCTATTTCATCCGCCACCTTTTCATAGGCGTCAATAGTCTCCTGTACCTGAGCTTCACCACCGCGGCCTACAGCCGGCACAATCATCGGTGGATGCGGAACCATAAATGCTGCTAGAATTGCCATAGTATAACCCCTCCCTTAACAGTTTCCTGTGTAAGCATATTTCAAATGTTGCTTCGCTATATCTTTTAAATGATAGATAGTCTCCACTGGCGTAGCGCCTCTATCTACCATATGAAATCTTGGGAAAAATCTGGAAATGTGCAAAGGAATCTCTGGATTCACTGAAGCTATCCAACTGCTTAGCTTATCCATCTCCTCATCGGAGTCATTCTCCCCTGGAATAATCAAAGTTGTCAGCTCCACATGGCAATGCTTCGCTGCCTCCTGGATAAAGTCCATTACCATCTGCCTGTTTCCCTTTAACACGTCCTCATAATAATGGTCTGTAAAGCCCTTCAAATCGATGTTCATGGCATCTACATAGGAGAACAATTCTTTGACTGTAGCTACATCGGCCATTCCGTTTGATACTAAAACAGTTTTCAGGCCCTTTGACGAAAGGAGCTTTGCTGTATCTAAAATGTATTCGTATGATATCAATGGTTCATTGTAAGTAAAAGCCACTCCAATATTTCCATTTGCCCGCTGCTCATCAGCTATCTGGGCCAGTGCTTCCGGCGATACGAACCTTGCCTCTCTCTTGCTATCATCCACTTCATCGCCCCATGAAATGTGATAGTTCTGGCAAAATGGGCAACGCAAATTGCAGCCATAGCTTCCCACAGATAGAATATAGCTGCCAGGATAAAATCGATTCAACGGCTTCTTCTCAATCGGATCCATAGCAATCGCCGTGAGCATCCCATAATTCTCCGGCACGATGATTCCCTCCCTACAGGTCCTCACCTGACAGAAACCATATTTACCTTCTGAAATGTTGCAATGCCGGTAGCATAAGTTGCATACTGCCATAACTCCCCCCCTTGGCTTCAGTTATTCTTAGAAAAAAAGCGGTGCATAAGCACCGCTCTGCTATATACTATTTTACCTCTACAAGCTCAATTGTAAAGTTGAGTTCTTTGCCGGCCATTTCGTGGTTTGCATCAAGAGTGATGTTTGTGTCATCCTTTGCAACAACCTTTACTGGGAATGGTCTGCCATATGGATCCTGTAAGTATACCTGCTGGTCTACTTCTAAGTTTTCTGAACCTGGAAGCTGTGCAATTTCAATTGTGAAAACTGCTTCCTCGTCACGCTGGCCATAAGCTTCCTCTGGCATAAGGTGAATATCAACCTTTTCGCCAACTTCCATGTTTGCAACAGCCTTGTCAAAGCCCTTAATCATCATGCCTGCGCCACAAACGAACTCAAGTGGCTCGCCTCTGTCATATGATGAATCAAACTGTGTACCATCATTGAATGTACCTCTGTAATGTGTACGGCATGTCTTGCCTACATTCTTTCCCTCGAATGCTGGCTCAGAATGGCATCCACCACAACCAGAGTGACCACCACAGCTATGTTCTTCCTCGTGATCACCACATGTGTGACCCTCGCCATGGTGATTGCAATTTACACCAGAGTTGATAAGCTCGCCCTTAAGGTATGCCTCAACTGCTGCATCTGTATCTCCTGAAGCACCAGCACAAAGCTCAATTCCGCACTCGCTAAGAGCTGCCTGCGCTCCGCCACCGATACCGCCACAGATAAGTACGTCGATCGAATTGTTGCTAAGAAGACCAGCTAAAGCACCGTGGCCCTGTCCGTCAGAACCGATAACCTCTGATGAAACAACCTTGCCATCTTCTACTTCGTAAATCTTAAACTGCTCAGTGTGTCCGAAGTGCTGGAACACCTGACCATTTTCATATGTAACTGCTATTCTCATTATATACTCCTTTTAAAAACAAAATCCTTGCTATTATAACTGCAAAAGGAGTATTAAGCAAATGACTACGCTTTAATTCTTTTCATTTACTTCCTTTTGAATCTGGCCCGCCTCGTCAAAATACACTAGGTCTCCTTCGTTGATATCTCTCTTATACAAATCAGCATCAGGAACTTCGCGCTCAATTTGGTTACCGGCCTCATCTTCTAATATCACAAGGACCTGCGGTACGTAACCTGCAGGTCGCTCTTCACATCCATAATCTGCTTCTAGGATTTTCTTTAATTTGTAGATCATAGTAATTCTCCACTTACGTTTTAGGTACCATTCCGAGCAGGCCCTCCCGGGCCAGGTCTGCCCCCTCCCAGACCACTCGCTGACGCGAGTACGGAAGGATTGTAATCGGCTAACGCCGATGGTGGTATTATCATGTTTTTAACTATCAAATAAATTATATTTTCTTTGAATGTAACGCTCTATAAATATAGCTAACATATTGTCATCTACTACTTTTCTATGATGAATAACAATAACCTCATAACAGGCTTTATACTTTTCTTTATTAGACAAAAAAATCCTTCCAAATCGCTTATCATTATCTCCCAATTCGTCAAATGCTATATCAGGATAATTGTAATTTGTTTTTCCGCCTATAATTCCAAATTTCTCTTTTGCTTCCTCATCATAAAAGAATTTGATATATGAAAAGAATTTTGCTTCATTTATATTATCCTTGCGTATTTGACTCCATTTTTCTTTCGTTTCCGGACTCAAATCATATTTTTTAACGGACTCATCTTTAAATATCTTTTGCAAATCCTTGAATATATACTCCAATGTATAAAACTGGAATTTTAAGCTTTCTCCTGCAATTTCAATATCAAAATATTTACTATCCATTCTAGAATCCAAATTCTCCTATTATCTATATATTATCAATGATAGATTTATGTTCTTTTAGCATTGTAAATATCATAAAACTATTGTAATATTTCAAATGGATAAGAAGTAATTAAACCTTTGGCTTGGGCGATTATTTCTTTTTCTTATGGTCTTTTCTCTGGCGTATACCAAGAGAAAAAAAGTCATTCCAAAACAGATAGCTGCTATGATGTCATAGATTTCCATAAATATTTTTAAATCATCATAGCAGTATATCTACAATTTCTCTCCAAGCTTCTCAATCAAAGTAATATCAGCAGGCAGCCAATCAACATTTCCAAGCTCTTTTTTAGTTAGCCACTTGGCTGCTTCATGTTCCTTGAGCACCAAATCGCCTTTTACAATTTCAGACCAGAAGCAATCCATTGATAAATGGAATGTTGGGTAGTCATACTCGATAGTGTCAATCAGCTCACCAACACTTATCTCTGTGTCCAACTCCTCCATAATCTCGCGCTTTAATGCTTGCTGTGGAGTTTCACCTTCTTCGATTTTTCCGCCAGGAAATTCCCAACCATCTTTGTATTCGCCATATCCTCTTTGGGTAGCAAAAATTATTGGCTGGCCTTTCTCATTTTCAGCTTTTATAACTGCTGCAACTACTCGTACTGTTTTCATATACATATCTCCTTTTAAACACCTACAATGTACTCATAAATATCTTCTCTAACAGGTACATCTAAAATCCATTCTATTTCTACTGCTTTCTTCTCAGTATTGGCCATAGTAAATTCCTTGGCATAACCGCTTGGAGTCATGTGCCCCAAATAATAGAACTCTTTAGAACCCTTGTCATCTTTGTTCTTTCTTACAAATAATTCTACCTGTATTCCAAGTTCTTGGCTACGCAAAAACTTTTGAACATCATTTGACTTGAGGCTTCTTCCTGATTTTGATATTGCAATCAAAGTCCTGTTGCTAGTAAAACGATCTTCATATCTTGTAGTAAGACTTATATCATCATCCTTTTCATAATTAATGAAAACAGGAAATGTCTTTGTCTTATCATTATACTTATATCCACCAATATTCGTTGGCACTTCGTTGTTTGCCCAATTAAGTAGCCTGCATACATCTTCATATGTGTACTTCTGATATAATACTAAATCAGTATCACGATATGGTTTACTATAGTCTCTCTCATATCGGCTTATTCCAAAGTCAACTAACTCATTTAGAATATTATAAAAGTCCTTATTATTGAGCATTTTAATGAATGACTTACTATAGGTATAGTCCGCATTGTCTTTTTCCAATAACACGCATTCAGCATACGTCTTTTTTCCAGAGCCTGAAGCAAACTCATTTGTCATTACGTTTACAATATTTTCAGCCTGATCTTCTGATAAATGCTTACCATAGTTCTCCTCAAGATCCTTTGCTAACTCCGAAATAAGATTACTAACTGGACCATATCCAACCAGCAAAAGCATCCTTTTAAGCAATCGAAGCTCATGTATTCTCTTACCATTAGCTAACTTCTTAGATACAAATTCTATAACCTTTTCTTCATTATCGGAAAGACGAATTGTAAACTCTTTCTCATACTTAACTAAGAATTTATAGTAAGAACCAAGGCTGTTGTTATCAAATATTCTCAGCACATCCATCTCACCATAATCGTCAAAATCCTTCAGCGCCGGAATGTGACCAAGCTTATTCTTCAAATTGGTATAATTCTCTTTTATCAGTTTAACGTCACTAAAGTTGGCATTATCTACTGAATCAAATATTCGCTTTCTGCTTATCTCATCAAAATGAACCGTAGACGCTCCAGGGATAACTCTGCCACCTTCCATAACGTATCTACGAATATTATCTTTGTTGTAGGTACGATCTCCAGAAAGTGCTATAGGAATCATAAAGTTGTTGTTATAATTTCCAATGAAATCGATGATAACAACATATTCCTTTCCATTGGCTTTACGAAGTCCTCGTCCAAGCTGCTGTATAAATACTATAGGAGACTGAGTTGGTCGAAGCATTACAACCTGATTAACCTCTACAATATCTACACCTTCGTTCAATATTTCATATGAGAAAATGTAATCAAGTGGCTGCATGTTTTCTGTCGCACCAGCTTCATCCATAGCAAGTCTTTCAAACGCTTCTTGTCTGGCATCTTCACTTGCATCACCGTTCAATGCAATGGTCCTATACTTTTTGCCCGTATCTGGGTTTACAATCTGATTAAACTTAGCTGACAACGTCTTTGATTCTTCTATTCCACTACAGAAGATTAATCCCTTTACTTTGTCTCCACTGTAACCATAATACTTAGTCTGTTCAATAATGTGCCTAACTCTCTCATCACTTGTAAGAACACTGAAATCTCTGTGAGCATCGGCATCATCACCTATAATTGAAATATCCTTTATTCCAAAATAATGAAATGGACATAAAAGATTTTCTTCCATTGCCTGTTGCAATCTGATTTCGTAAGCTATTTGATAATTGAAGATTTCATAGATATTTCTTCCCTCAACATTGTCATCGCGCTTATCTGGAGTAGCTGTCATTCCAAGCCAAAGACTAGGTGTAAAATACTCCATCACTTTTTTATAAGAATCTGCTGCTGCATGATGAGCTTCATCAAATATGATGCAATCAAATGCATCTTTATCAAACTGTTTTAAAGACTCGTCTTTGCTCATAGTCTGAATCATCGCAAAGATGTAGTCCTTATCTTTATTATCTTCAACTGAATGGCCTGCACCAATTATTCCTGTTGTAATTGTGCTACCGAAAACTCTTTCATAAGACTTCTTAGTTTGTCTGGCCAACTGACCTCTATGAACCAGAAACAGAACTCTCTTGAATCTCATTTCTCTCATAGCAAAAGCCGAAGCATAAGTCTTACCTGTTCCTGTTGCAGAAATAAGCAATGCTCGATTTTCACCACTATCAACAATCTTCTTCAGATTTGTAATAAAGCCTACCTGCATACTATTAGGCTTTAACTTGTAGCTTTCTATTGAAGTAACTTCGCTTTGTCTGGCGATCTCTCGTTGCTCTTTAATAAGCTTATATGCTTGCTTATAGTTTTCATAGAAAACATCGAAGTTCAACGCATATTCTGAGTTCCATAAATCATTGAACTCAGCAACAATCTCCTGTGCTACTTCGCCTTGCTCAGTTGATACAATTTTAGTATTCCACTCCTTATTACTGGTAAGCGCCAAACTAGTAATATTTGAACTTCCAATAATAATTCGATATATTTCATCTCTCTTGAAAATGTAACCTTTTGTATGGAAGCCTTCCTCTGCTGCATCCACATCGTACATACGAATTTCAAGATTGCTATACTCATTGAGCTTTTTAAGAGCTCGTGGTTCACTAAAGTTAAGATAATTCGTAGTTAATATCTTACCTGGAACATTTCGTTCCTCAAGCTCCTTAAGTATCTGAAGCAATGGTACAATACCCGCCATTGTAATAAAGGCAACGCTTATCTGAAAACTGTCACAGTTAGAAAGCTCATCCTCAATAGACGAAATTACTTTCTTTCCCTCTTTATAGTTGTTTGAAACAAACTGAGGTCTGTAAGCAAGATTTGAAGCCACGCTACCATCGATATATGCTGTTTGCAGACCTAGTTTTAACTCTTCAACGTTTGACATTTATTGATATCCCCTCAGTCTTGAATATTCTTTATTTCATCTTCCCACTATTAACAATATAAATACCCGCACTTACAAGTGCTAGCGCCACCAAGGATTTCCATGAAATATTTCCCCACTCTCTCAGGAAAATGGCTGATAGCAGCGCGCCAAAGATTGGATTCGTAAATCCGTATACGGTAACGGTAGAAACTGGATTGTACTTCAGCAAAAGTCCCCACACTGAGTAAGCAACTGATGAAACCAATGCTAGGTATACTATCAAAAGTATTCCCTGTCCTGATGATTGGTGAAGTCTGCCTCCGCCTGCCAAGCCAACTAAAATCATCACTATACCACCGATGATAAACTGATAGCCGCTAAGCGTTACCGGGTTCTCGTGCTGTGAATACTCCTTTATCAGCACTGAAGAAATTGCATAGGATACAGAAGCAATAAGGATGAATCCCTCACCATTAAAAGCGATGCCAGTTCCGATGCTACCACTGCTCAAACTTACAAGGATTACTCCTATTGCACCAAGAACGCATCCTGTCAATTTGCTGACTGTCATGTGCTCCTGCTTTTTCACCAAGCATGCCAGCAGGATTGCAAAAAATGTGCTCATTCCATTGATGATTGATGCATTGACACCTGAAGCATGTGCCAAGCCTATATAAAAGAAAAAGTACTGCAGTATGGTTTGAAAAATGCTAAGTGTGCATATCATTTTCCATGAGCTTGCCTTTGGTACTAATACCTTCTTCTGTGAAATGCTTCCAAAGATTACCGCCAACACTCCTGCAAGCGAAAATCTAATTCCTGCAAATAAAATCTGTGACATCGAATCTGCTGCATCTACTCCGAAAATACGATATCCTATTTTGATGCTAGGGAACGCACTGCCCCACAGCAAGCAACAGACTATGGCTAAAGCACAAACAACATATTTATTACTAAGTGATACTTTATTTTTCTTTATTGATTCCAATTAACAATTTCTCTCTTTAATCATTTTTCTTTTTCAAATACTCTTCCCACGTTAAAAAGATGACTGCACAAAAAGTGCAGCCCTATTCTTATAATTCTGTGTAAAAACACAGCTCTTTTCTTGTATTTTCCAACATTTTTAGTATATCACAGTGCCTCTGTTTTGTGGTGTTGTTTTTCCAAGATAAAAATACATATTTCCTATCAATAAAAAACTCCGTCCATGTTAATGGACGAAGCTTTTCTACGTAATTATGATATTTCAGATTTCTAGAAACTATTATCTCCTTGAATAAACACCTGCACAGAAGTAACCTTACTAGGATCCATTCCCTCTGCCATCATATCCCCTGATATATTAAATGTCTTTTCCTCATTTACGCTAAAGGATTCAACTCCATAGCAGAAGCCAATTGCTTTACCTTCTTCATCAAAAAATACTGCACCGGGATTTGCCATAGTAATGTCCATACCAGAATTATTCTTTGCTAACACACTAATTTCAATATCCAATGATGAACCTGCTTTAAAACTATAATCTTCAACATCTACGGTATACGGTTTATCAGCTTTCTCTATATCATAGTGTACTTTAGGTTTGACTCCATTATCTGTATTCACCCCAGCCAATGAATAGTAGTACGAATATACGTATCCAGTCTCCCCCGGTAGAATGACTTCCGGAATACACTGAATCATATCATCCGCGCCCAATAATGAATCGTCATCATCATAATAACTAATATCAACATCAGTCAACTTTACTGGAACATCACTAGTGTTTTTATATGAAGCCCAGAAGCTTACGCAAGTATCACCAAAATAGTCCTGAAATTTTCCACCATAAGAGTCTACTAGTTCAACCGATGGTTTCGAAGTATTTTGAGCCGTATCATTTTCTTTATCTTCCTTTGTAGTCTCTTCTTGTGCAACTTGTTTCTCTTGCCCTGTCGCATTCGTTGATGAAGAACTAGTTCCGCCACATCCAGTAAGAGTCAGTACACCTGTACACATGATTGCAAGAATCAACTTATACTTTTTCATTATATTTCCCCTTTATATCTTACTTTTCATTAAGCTTATTTATTTTCTTATTTGCCTTTATTAACCCTATTCCAGATAATATTGCTGTTACTGCGCCTACAATGCACGCTACACCAATATCTCCAAACATCATCATTCCCATGACTACCCCAAGGGCTCCCCATACAATTAAAATAATTCCAACTACTTTCATGATATAATCCTCCTTAATAATTATTTAACTCATCAATTATTGATGATAGTTTTCGTATCTTTTCTTCCAATAAAATACTTTCATTCTGCAAGTCAACTATCTTCTCGCCCATTAGCTTTTTAAAATCATCTGATTTCATCGTTTCAAAGCTTTTGATATCCTTTAACGTAAATCCAATACTCTGATAAAACTTTATTAAGTTTACCTGCTCTATAGCATCTTCTTCATATAAAAGATGCCCCATCTTATTTTTACCAACCGCTTTCACTAGGCCTTTCCCTTCATAACACTGAATAGCCCGTCGCGTGACCGAAGCGTGGTTACATAATTCTCTTAACGTAATCATCTGTGATTCCTCCTTATATGGTTGCACTGAAGTGCATTTGATTTGTTCCATATAAGGACCTGCAAAATTTGCGAATATTATTTGGCCTCTCGACCCTGAAATCACGGTAAAACTGCACGTTACGTGCAGTCAAACAAAAAGAGCCCTTATAATTACACTTATAAGAGCTCTTTCATTAATATACATATTAAGTTTTTCCAAAAATTCTATTTAAAATCTACTTCTAGTTTATATTCTGCACTAACATTTGAAACTAATGGTTGATACAATTCCCATACAGTCATCTTGGCAAACTTATCAGCATTTTCTGATTCATTTAATTCCTCAAGCTTATCTTCCATTCTACTACGTGCTTCAGTTTCTACCTCTGAAAGTTGTGCGGCAGTTAAGCTTATCTCTCCGAATGCTAACCAACCTCTCTCAGTATCACCAAACTCCATTTTATCACTCGGAATATTTATAGTTTCTCTTTTTGCATGAGGTATATATATCGTTAGCGTTTTTTCTTCCTCATCAAGTTTAAAATCATCCTCAGTTAACTTCGATAAGTCAACTGTGTAAGTTGCGATACCATTATATGTTATTAATTGAGTTTTAGAAAAAATCTTTAGATTAGCCAATCCTGTATCTGTCAGTGTGACAACATCAGCTATTTCCGCTTCATATACCTCCATTTTTTTCAGTTGCTTAGTATCCCCTAAAACTGCGTCTGCAAAATCTGCTGCTGTGTACCCTAAAAAACCTTCATCCTCTAATACCATGTCATGGCTATTTGCTTCACTTTCAAATGTAAATTGTTCCTTGAAATCCGACCATCCTTTTTGAAAACTATAGCGAATATAGTACACTCCTCCACAAACAATCAATAATACCACGGCTAATGAGATTAGCTTTGATATTATTCCGCCTGATTTACTCCCTTTTCGTGCACCATCCTTTGCGGCTTTCTCAATCCGTTCTAGTAATTCTTCATCCTTGATTTCCATGTCATATACACTCTCCTTATTAATTTTATATAACTCCCATGCAATTGTAGCATATACCCCATTAATATAAACACATTATGATAAAAAAAATAAGACTGCACGCATAGTGCAGTCAAATCTCTAATCTAGATTATAATTCAGTATATTTCTTATTACTTCCCTTTGACTTCTCCACAGGATACTTTGCCTCGTTCTTATCCATCTTCGCATTTACGATTTCATCCTCATCAAGGCCCAGCTTATCAAGCATGTTTCTGCAATACACAATAACATCTGCAAGCTCTTCCTTCACATGATTGATATCGTAATCATCGTCGCTCCACTGGAAGCACTCAAGCAATTCATTGGCCTCGATAGAAATAGACTTTGCCAAGTTTGCTGGTGAATGGAACTGGTCCCAATCACGATCTATTGTCATTTTTCTTATACGATCTATAGTTTCCTGTGTCATAACATATCCCTTTTCTTGTGTTTTCTAACATTTCTAGTATAGCACAGCAGTCCTTTTTATGGCACTTTATTTTGTGCCCACCAGTATAAGTACTTCACTTAAACAAAAAGCCCCACATGCACTTTGCGCATGTGAGGCTTGGCCTATTCAATTAGAATATCTGTCCTGGAAGCTTAAGCTTCGTTTTGGGTGGAAAAGCTTTATCGAACTCTTCCACATCCTCATCGCTTACATAATATCCTTTTGGAGTCTGATAAACTCCTACGACATCGTCTAGATATCCTGGTTTCAGTTCCTTACAGAGAAAAAAGGATGCATCTGCGCCCTCTGGCAAATCATGGTATCTTATACCAAATTTGCTAGCATAATCAAAACCACTTTTGCCATAGAATTGGATATTGCCTTCAAATAAAACTGCACCAAATCCCATCTGGGTTGCCTTTTCCAGCGAATAATCAAGGATTGCTTTGCCATATCCCTGACGCTTCAACTCTGGAGTGATACCAATTGGGCCCATTGTAAGAACGTCCACGATTCTGCCATCATCTGCTTCAATAAACGTCTTCATGAACATATTCTGCCCTATCAGCTTTCCATCTTTCTCCATCACAAAATCAAGCTCTGGTATGAAAGCTGGGTCGTCTCGAAGCACGTGAATCACATAATGCTCGCTACATCCTGGACGATATACATTCCAAAATGATTCTCTTACTAGCTTCTCAACCTCTCTGTAGTCTTTCTTCTCTTCTAATCGAATAATATAGTCATTTTTATTCATTGTTTATCTAACCTCCTGAAAACTTGTGACTTAAAGTTGCTTTTCAGCGGGAGGTTTGTCTGATTGTCTGCAAACCTCCCGGTTAGCCTACAATCTCCTTTGTGTTGTACTTTGTCAAACAGCACTTCTCCTTTTTAAAAATGAATTATATTCTATGAAGCTGCCTGCTCAGAATCCTCATCCTCAGCATCAGCAACCTGGTTCTTTGATGCAATAACCTCAACAACTACCTGATCAGCGTTTGTGGTTACATCAACTTTCTTGTTCTTTGAAATAGCAAGATCTGCAACAGTAACTGTATCACCAAGTCTTAGTGAGCTGCAGTCTATTTCAATCTTCTCAACTACATCTTCGGCCTTTGCTTTGTAAGCTACCTCCGAAACGAGCTGCTCTAAAACACCTTCTGTAACAGCTTCCTTGTTTTCAAGAACAATCTCTGCTGTTGCGTGGATAACCTCGCCCTTAACAAGCTCCTGGAAATCCATTTCTACAATCTGATGCTTAGCTGCATCATAGTGTAGTTCCTTAAGTAACACATTGTACTTCTTTCCTTCCAAATCCAGAGTCATCTGAGTGTGTCCGCTCTTTCTAAGAGCCTCAGCCTCTTTAACCTCGAACTGGAGTGGGATTGATTGTTCGATATCCCTACCGAACAGGTTACCTGTAACGTAGCCTTCTCTTCTCAACCTCTTTGCTTTCTTTTCCATGTCACGTCTTTGTACTCTGTAAGTATCCATTTGTCTCTTCCTCCTAAAATACAAATATTTGAGCAGGGAAATTTGCGGAATGTCGATATTCAATT
>JAEEGH010017258.1_pt1 | contig 15412 bp, 10 predicted proteins | sample 9134181 | NCBI WGS metagenome assembly JAEEGH01 (sample SAMN16246544, study PRJNA631951) | gut metagenome | biome: gut microbiome; feature: rumen; material: DP-attached | host: Bos | place: Iran: Karaj | collected 2018-10 | reverse complement strand
CAAAGCCGGGTGCGACACTCGTAGTATCCTACATCGGCTATGTTACCAAAGAGGTGAAGGTTGGACAGCAGAATGCTTACAACATCACCCTCGAGGAAGACAAGCAGGTGCTCGACGAGGTGGTGGTCGTTGGTTATGGTACGATGAAGAAGAGCGACATCTCAGGCGCCTCGGTATCCATGGGCGAGAATGCCGTCAAGGGTTCTATCATCACCTCACTCGACCAGTCGTTGCAAGGACGTGCTGCCGGTGTCACCGCCGTAGCCACCTCAGGTGCCCCAGGTACCGCTTCTTCTATACGCGTGCGTGGTCAGGCAACCATCAATGCCAACGCCGAACCACTCTACGTCATCGATGGTGTCATTGTCCAGTCGGGTAGTACCAGCGGACAGGGACTCGGTTTTGGTGCCGCCCTTGACAACGGTAGTGCCTCGTCCGTATCACCCTTGTCAACCATCAACCCCGCCGACATCGTCAGCATGGAGATTCTAAAGGATGCCTCCGCCACCGCTATCTATGGTGCTCAGGGTGCCAATGGCGTGGTGCTCATCACCACCAAGCGCGGTAAGGCCGGTGAAGCCAAATTCACCTACGACGGTATGACAGCCTGGAGCCGCCAGACCAAACGTCTTGACATGATGAACCTGCGCGAGTTTGCCGACTATTACAACGACTTCGTAAAATACGGCATCGGTGGTCTGAAGGAAGACCCCTATTATAGCGATATTTCACTGTTGAGCAAAGGCACTAACTGGCAGGATGCCATCTTCCAGACCGCCTTCCAGCACCAGCACCAGTTTGCTGCCCAGGGTGGTGTCGACAAGATACAGTATTACGTTTCCGCTGGCTACATGAACCAGGAGGGAACGATTATCGGTTCAAAGTTCGACCGTCTGTCAGTACGCGCGAACCTGGATGCCCAGCTGAAGTCATGGTTGAAGATCGGACTGAATGCCACGTTCTCAAACTCTAACGATGACCTGAAGCTGACCGACGGTGCCGAGGGTATCGTCAACTTCGCCCTGACCTCTATTCCCGAGGCACCTATCTACAGCGTGGAAGGTGGCTATGCTTCGTTTGCCCGCGAGAACTACAGCATCCACAACCCCATTGCCAAGGCTATGGAACAGAACAACATGCTGAACCGCAAGAAGCTGACGGGAAACATCTTTGCTGATATCACACCGCTGAAGGACCTGACCTGGCATGCTGAGTTGGGTTATGACCTGAGCTACAGCAAGGCAGAGATTTTCAACAACACCATCGACCTGCCCAACTGGAAGGAGCCCAACGAGAGCAGCTGGCAAAAGAACAACAGCACCTTCTGGCAGTTGAAGAACTACATTACCTATAGCCGCACCTTCGGCAAGCACTCGGCTACAGCGATGGTGGGTCAGGAGTGCTGGGAGAGCAAGTATGACTATGAGCGTGTGGCCAGCGGCAACCTGCCTTCGGATGCCGTTCACAACCCGAAGCTTGGTGAAAACACGCCTGTTGTGAATCTCGGCTTCGGCAGCAGTTCGATGGCTTCTTTCTTCACCCGTTGGACCTATAGCTACGACAACCGCTACAACGCCACCTATACCTATCGTTACGACGGCAGCTCGAACTTCGGTCCCAACAAGCGCTGGGCAGGCTTCCACTCGTTTGCTGCTTCGTGGCGTTTCAACAATGAGAAGTTCTTCCAGAAGTCGTTCCTTAACAATATCATCAGCAACGGTAAGCTACGCGTGGGCTGGGGACAAACCGGTAACTCGAACATCACGGCCTACGTCTGGGGCATACGCATGCAACAGGTCTACTCCGGCCTGGGCACTGGCTACCGTCCGCAGAACATTCCTAACCTCGACGTGCAATGGGAGAAGCAGGAGCAGTGGAACATCGGTCTCGACTTAGGTTTCCTCAACGATCGCATCAACCTGACCATCGACTGGTATCAGAAGGAGTCGAAGGACATGCTGATGGACCTGCAGACACCTATCTACATGGGTACCCACGGCAACGACAACTCCGCTCTGAAAGCACCGATGGGTAACTACGGCCACATACGCAATACTGGTCTTGAGCTCTCGCTCAACACCCACCCGCTGGTAGGTGAATTCCAATGGGACAGCGAAGCACAGATTTCAATTAACAAGAACAAGCTGGTAGCCCTCAACGGCACCGCCAGCGCCGCCATCATGGGCTACGCCCAGTGGGGTTCAACGCTGGTTACGCTCTCAAATATTGGCGAGAGCCTCTACAGTTTCTATGGCTATGTCACCGACGGCATCTATCAGGACTTGCAGGATATTGAGACATCGCCCAAACCCGTTAATTCCTATCCGAGCGACGGTGTGTTCAACAACGCACAGACCGTTTGGCCCGGCGACATCAAGTACAAGGACCTAAACGGTGATGGTATCATTGACGAGAACGACCGCACCAACATCGGCTCGCCCATGCCTAAGTTTACCTATGGCTGGACCAATACCTTCCGCTACAAGAACTTCGACCTCAGCATCTTTATCAACGGTACGTATGGCAACAAGGTAATGAACCTGACCAAGCGCGGACTCACCACGATGAGCAACGCATGGACAAACCAGCACGCCGACGTCAACGACCGCACCCGTCTGGAACCCATTGACGCCACGATTGTTTACGCCGACGGTTCGAAGTGGTACCAGCATGCCGACAATGTGCGTGTAAGCAACACCGGTGCATCGCTGCCCCGTGCCATCATTGGCGACCCGAATGACAACGACCGCATCAGCGACCGCTATATTGAAGATGGCAGCTACCTGCGCATCAAGAACATTTCATTAGGATACACCGTACCGAAGAAACTGCTTCGCTCGTTTAACATTGAAAACCTGAGGGTTTACTGCAACATCCAGAATATTGCAACCTTCACCAGCTACTCTGGCTACGACCCTGAAATTGGTGTCAGCACCATGTCGCAAAACGTCTATGGCGTAGACTTCGGACGCTATCCGTCGCCCACCACCTATTCGTTTGGCTTAAATCTGTCTTTCTAACCAATAAAAGCGTAAGATTATGAAATTTACAACTATCAAATATACAGCTTTGGGCATGATGTTCGGTCTGGCACTTACTTCGTGTGAGGATTTCCTGGACCGTCCCAATGAAGATGGCTATAACGACGGCAACTATTTCCAGAACGATGCCCAGACCAAAGTGAGTACCAACACTTTGTACAACTCACCTTGGTACGACTTCCTGAGCCGTGGTTATTTCAAGATTCCAGAAGTCATGTCGGGTAACCTCTATATGGGCGGCGAACCTTATATGACCTTTACCGTCAACGGCTCAGACGCATCCCTGATATGGACCTCATGGTCACTATGGGCTGTCAACGCACAGGCCAACACCATTTACAACCGACTGAAGACTGCCAACGCTTCGCAGGAAGTAAAGAATACGGCCATGGGTGAATGCCTGACGTGGAAGGCCATGGCCTACTTCTATCTGGTACGCATCTTCGGCGATGTTCCCATCGTTCACGACAATAGTGGCGAGATTGCCGGTGGCGACTACAACAATAAGGTGAAAGTCAAGAAGGCTGACGTTTACGAGTATATCGTTATGACGCTGGAGAAGGCCATCGAGCTGTTGCCTGAAAGCAATGATGCCGGACGCATAGACCGCTGGGCAGCCAAGGCTCTGCTGGCCAAGGTGTACCTCACCAGATCAGGTGTCAACGCCAATGGTAGCGGTGTGCGCGATGCCGACGACCTGGCAAAGGCTGCCAAATATGCCAAGGACGTGATTGACAATTCTGGCAAGAAGCTGATGACTAACTATGAGGATATCTTCAAGGGCGAGAACAACAACTGCGAAGAGAGTCTGATTGGCTGGCGCTGGTCTGCCGAACAGGGCAACTACACTTGCGGTAACTGTCTGACCTCAGAGCTTGCCATGAAGGGCTTCGAAGACTACCTGTGCTGGGGCGACTGGAGTGCTCCCTCTGTTGACCTGCAGGATGCTTTCGGCGTATCAGCATTGGACAACCCCTCACAGCGCAACGATGTTGACAAGCGCCGTAAGGCAACGATGATGATGCCCGGCGACACCTATAGCCAGTGGTGGCAGGACAAGGGTGGCTTCGACTACCTGAAGTTCCTCTACGACAAAACCTATGCTCCTGGTTCCAACGACGGTCTGCAGTCGGCTACGGGTGCCAACGTTGCCAAGCATCAGTATGGCAACAACAGCGACCACCAGAGGGTCTTTGGCATCAGCGCCATCAAGCAGTGCAGCTCTGTTGCAACTCACATACTGCGCCTGTCTGACGTCTACCTGATTTACGCCGAAGCCATGATTGGCAACAGCAGCTCTACTACCGATGCTTCTGCACTCGACGCTTTCTATCAGGTGCGCCACCGTGCTGTCTCGGGCTACGAGATGCCCACCAACCTGACCCTGGACCAGGTGCTCAAGGAGCGCCGTCTGGAATTTGCGTTGGAAGGTGACTACTGGTTCGACCTTGTGCGCATGTCGTATTACGATGTAGACAAGGCCATCAACACCATCAGGAGCCAGCGCCGCAACGGCTACTACGGTCTGCCTACGCTCTACAAGTCGTATTATGACAGCAACCGCACCACCTGGGTGGTTGACAAGTCAGTAACCTACTACGAGACCAACACGCCTATACCTAACGTCAATGCCTCTGTCTTCACGCTCCCGTTCCCTGATGAGGACGTGGTGTTCAATCCCAACTTGCTGAAAGAAGGACAGCATGTAGACGTAAGAAGTGAATTTGCATATTAACCCCAAAAGATTCATAAGATGAAAATCAATAAATATTTCAATGGTCTGATAGCCGGAGTGCTGCTTTCCGGATTGGCACTCACCTCGTGCGAAGACCAGCCAGACGCCTTTGAGCTGACAGGAGGCACACCGGAGATTCTGTATGTGCGCATGCCTTACCTGGCACAGTCAGACTCGCTGATTACCGAAGCCAGTCTGCAGTCCATCATCTGCCTCGTCGGCAACAACCTGACCAGCATCCAGCAGTTGTACTTCAACGACCAGAAGGCCCAGTTGAACAGCAGCTACATTACCGACCACACGCTGATTGTCCAGATCCCGGCAGGTATACCTAACGAGGTCAGTGACAAACTGTATATGATTAACGAAGACAAGGACACGACGGTCTATGATTTCCACGTGATAGTGCCCAAACCGATTGTCACAGCCATGTCGTGCGAATATGCCAAGGCTGGTGAAGAGGTGACCATCTATGGTAACTACTTCATCGACGATCCTAACGTTCCGCTGACCGTGGTACTTCCCGACGGACAGGAGATTACCGAGTTTACTAACTTCACCCAGAGCACGATTACGTTCCCGATGCCAGTGTGTGACACGGAAGGTTCGATTCTGGTGAACTCCATCTACGGTAAGACAACGTCTTCGTTCAAGTATCTGGATTCGCGAGGCATCATCTTCGACTTCGACGGCACACATGGCGGTCTTACCGGTGGCCAGGGCTGGCGTGCAGGTAATGTCCGCGACGATGATAATAGCCTTGACGGCGGCTACCTCTACTTCGGAGGTCCTTCCCTCTCAGGCGAAATCGGCGGTTCTTGGGAGGAAGACGCCTTCTGTATCAACTACTGGCCTAACGGAGCTTCCGATGCTTTGTCGGTTGCTGCTCCCCAACTGGGCAAAATGCTTGAGAACTATAGCCTGGACCAGTTGCAGCTGAAGTTCGAGGTCTGCGTTCCCGCTGCTTCGTCATGGAGTTCCTGCGCCATGCAAATTATGTTTACCAGCGATGCCAATGTCACGATGGGTAACGCGCAGAACCAATACTACGGAGACGCTAATCTGCCTCGCGCCCTCTGGATGCCCTGGACCTTGTCGGGCAGCTATGACACTGGCGACAAATGGGTGACGGTATCCATTCCTATGACCAGCTTCAATAAGACGCACTTAGGCCAAGCCTGCGATAAGGTGCTCGACAAGAGTTACTTCACGGGGCTTACCCTCTTCGTATGGCATGGTGGTGTGGCTGGAACCGACTGTACCCCAGAGTTCTTTATTGACAACATCCGTGTAGTACCTCTTAACTAAAGTGACCCCACGAACAAAATGATGACAACTATGAAAAAGAATAAGAATATATTCACCTTGTTAGTGATGGCCCTGATAGGGCTGTCGCTGACAGCGTGCAGCAACGACGAATTGGACACCAACCAATACAAGGGTGGTATCTCCTTGAACGTCTATGGTCCCAATCCAGTGATGCGCGGTGGAACGCTTCGTTTCCTCGGCAGCAACCTTGACCAGATTGCCAGCATCCAGATTCCTGGCGTTCCAGCCATTACAAGCTATGAGACGGTGAAAGCCGGTGTGCCCAGTGAAATCCGTGTAGCCATTCCCAAGGAGGGACCTGAGGTGGGGTTCGTTACCCTGACTACGAAGGGTGACCAGACCATTACCACCAAGACCAAGCTGAACTATATTGAAGGCATTGAGATTTCGGAAATGCCCGCATCGGCTATGCCTGGTGACAAGATTACCATTAAGGGTGAGTACCTGAACCTCATCTACTCGCTGGCTTTTGCTGACGGTGTGGTTGTTGGTGAGTCTGACTTTGAAAACCACGACCGCTATGCCATTACGGTTACGGTGCCTGAGGATGCCAAGACGGGTAAGCTGGAGCTTTATACAGCCGACCTGACTGTGCTGGACCGCTCGTCGGTAGATTACCAGACCATCGTATCGGAAGAGGCTATCGAGATTGGTGTGCCTTCGGTTACGCAGCTGAAGGGACGTAATGCCGCTGAGGCATTGGGTACCATCGAAGCCAAGGCTGGCGAGAAGATAACCATCAGCGGCAGCTACTTCAACGTGGTTGACGACGTGACCGTCAGTGGCGTGAGTGTAGCTGACCTGGCAATGGCAGAAGACGGTAGCAGCATGGTATTCACCCTGCCTGCCGAAGCCCCCAGCGGCGATATTATGATTATCTGTAAGTCGGGCGTTGAGGTGCCTGTAGGAACGCTGACCACAGTGAAGCCTACTGAAGGCGTTGCTGCACCTAATCCCGCGAAGGCTGGCCAACCGCTGACCATCACAGGTAAGGATATGGATTTGGTAACCAGCGTAATGTTCCCCGATAAAGATGGTGAGTATACCGTCGACGGCGGCAGCATTAGCGCCGAGGCTGCAAAGGTGGTTGTCAGCGAACTGCCAGCCAAGGCTGTCGAGGGTAACCTCCGCCTGATAACAGCCAGCGGCGAGTACGCCGAAGTGGCCTTCAAGCTGGTGAAGCCTACCGTTACCGGCTATGACAATACGACTGTTAGCGCCGGTGGTGCCCTGACTATTCAGGGTACAGACCTCGACCTCGTCGTCTCCGTACAGTTTGGTGAGTCGTCCTTCCCCGAGCTCAAAGCTACCGCCAATGCCATCACGCTGACGGTTCCGATGGATGCCACTTCTGGTGCACCTACCTTGACGCTGGCCAACGGAACAACGGTGGAGAATGTGCCTGAGATTACCATCAACGAGGCATTGTTCTGCTACATCACCCAACTGCCTGGCGAGGAAGACGAGCTGAAGGCTGGCAACTCGATGACTGTTACCGTATCGAACGGCGACAAGCTGACCGGCGTTCAGATGAACGGCACAGACTGCCAATGGATTCTGACCGGCGAGGATAAGGACCAACTGATTGTCGGCATTCCCGAGTCTGCCTCCGCTACGTCGCAGCTCCGCCTGGTATCGTCGAATGGTGAGATTACCTACGAAATAGCCGTCATTCCTGCCACTTCTGTATCGAAGACGGCATGGACGGGTCTGACCCAGCTGACATGGGGCGACGGTGGTCGCGTCCTCATTCCCGCAGCAGCCTTCGAGGGTGTGCCCGAAGGAGCCATCATTACCTTCGCCTACACACAGGTAGAGAACCAATGGGATCAGGCTCAGGTGAACTATGGCGACTGGAGCGGCATCAACTTCACCGAGGCTGGAGAGGGCGTTGTCACCTTCAACCAGACGCTGGTTCCTACCGACATCTACGGTTGGTTCTCGGACGGTATCCTGAACCGCGAGACCTCGATGGTGCTGACTCAGGAAATCCTGAACAACATCCAGGCCAAGAAGGGCAACTGCGAAGACCAGACCAACTGCGGTATCATCATCCAGGGTTCCGGCCTTACCTTCTCGAAGGTGACTATCAGCTACGAGATTTCCTTGGAGCAGAAACTTGAGAACTGCATCGTCAACCAAGGCGATCAGAGCGTTTTGATGCCCTTCCCCATCAAGATGGCCTGGGACGACAGTGGCCGTTTCCGCATCCTCATCGACAAAGACCCCGCTATCAAGGACATGAAACTGGTGGCTGGTAAGTCGGCCATGTACTTCTACACTTCGGGTACCGGTCAGCTGCAAATCAACAACCCCAACTGGGCGTCAATGACTACCCTTGCTGAATGGAACGATGCCGGCGACAAGAAGATGGAGCTCGTGCTAACGCAAGAGATGATAGACTGGCTGAAGGGTGTGCAGACCGACGGCTGGAGCTCGACGGGTATGATTATCCAGGGCGACGGTATGACGGTGTCGAAAATTACCATTCTGCCGTAACCTTGACTGAGAGAATGAGATATTGAGAATATTGAGAAAATGAGAAAAATCATGAAACTGAATAAGATATTCAACGCAATGTCAGTTGCAGCTGTGGCACTTCTCGCCACAGCCTGCAGCGACACGGATGCGCAATACAGCATCCCCGACATAGACGCGCCACAGTTCGTTTCTGCGACGCTCACAGCCGAAAAGCCGGTCTTCTTTGGCGAGACGACCATCAAGGTGAACTTCAACAAGAACATCGGCTTCGCTACGAAGAACACCAGTCAGATAACCCTCAACGGCAAAGCCGTGGACAAGGCACTGGTAATAAGTGCCGACTCGGCGCTGACTATTACTACCAACGTTGATTTCAGCAATTCACTGGTGTTGCATATCCCGGCAGGTCTTATCGTCGGCCCGCAAGGCAAGACCTACGACCAGCCTATTGACGCCACGTTCACCACCAAAGCCATGCCCAACAACGATGCTACGGCCTTGACGCAGCAGCTGGGCTGGGGCTGGAACCTGGGCAACCACTTCGACACCTCCGGCGATGCTATCTCAAAGGGTTGGGGTTATTGGGACCAGGTAGCAGTCATGACGGCAGCACCGTTCCAGAAGCTGGCCTCGCTGGGTGCCAAGACGGTGCGTATTCCTGCCACGTGGACCGACCACATGGATGACAACTACACCATCAAGCCCGAATACCTCAGCGAGGTGGCAGCAGTAGTAGACCTGGCACTGGGCGCAGGACTGAACGTCATCCTGAACACCCACCACGACTCTTTTGAAACCGACTTGGGCAACGCAGCCACCAGCAAGGAGGTTTACGAAAAGGACTCTACCATCATCGTCAGACTGTGGCAGCAGGTGGCCACCCACTTTGCCAACTATAGCGACAAGCTGATATTCGAGACCTTCAACGAGATTCACGGCGAAAGCTGGAGCGGTGCTTCCGATGGCGAGTATGCGCTGCTGAACCAGTGGAACCAATGGGCTGTCAACGTCATTCGTCAGACTGGCGGCAACAACGCCACCCGCTGGATTGGTGTCCCTGGCTATGCTGCCGACATTAACCTCACAATCGCCAACATGGTACTGCCCGAAGACCCCGCCAAGCGACTCATCGTGGCCGTCCACTGCTACGACCCCTACAACTTCTGTCTGGCTCCTGTGGCTTCAGGCACCAACAGCTGGGGACACAATGCCGACCCGGAGCACTCTGTTGCCGGTTCGAACGAGGAATACATCATCAACCAGCTCTACAAGCTGCGCACGGCTTATATCGAGAAGAACATTCCCTGCTACCTGGGCGAGTATGGCTGCGTGTGGCAGGGTAACGAGAGGGCCAACGCCTTCCGTGCCTACTATCTGGAGTTCTTCTGCCGCGCTGCCAACCAAGCAGGCATCCCCATGTTCATCTGGGACAACAACTCCAAGGACTCCGGCGACGAGGCTCTTGGCTATCTGGACCACGCTACGGGCGACTGGCTGAACGACAGCGAGACGATGATTCCTACCATGATCAAGGCCTGCACCAGCACCGACATGTCGTATGATTTCCAGACCATCTGGAACAAGTCGCCAAAGGCTGAGTAATTCTTTTTGCAAGTATGAAAATACATCTTATCATTGCCGCCGCACTTGCCGTCTGCTCGTGCGGTGGCAATCATCATAAAGCCAGCGACCCGCTGTCCGACAATCATCGCACCCAGCGTACGGAGAACTTGCTGAATAACCTGACGGCTTACGGCGACAGCGGCGTCTACATGGTTGGCCATCACGACGCCACCGTTTATGGCATTGGCTGGCAGGCTGACTACAACAACGACTCTACCGTCCACCAACGCTCCGACGTCAAGGCTGTGTGCAACGACTACCCTGCCCTGCTCGGCTTCGACCTGGGACAAATTGAAACGGGTTCGGAGGCTAACCAGGACGGAGTGCCGTTCAAGCGCATCAAGGAGGAAATCATAGCCCACTTCGACCGAGGAGGCATGATTACGCTCTCGTGGACTGTGGATGGTGCTGACAAGCAGGAGGCCGACATCGACCGCGTGGCAGCGTTCCTCAACGCGCTGGAAACGCCCTACGGTGTCAAGGTGCCCGTGGTGTTCCGGCTGCGCGGACAGTTTAACAAAGCGCTGTGGCAGAACGTCGTCAGCCAACTGAAGGCACGCGAGGTTGTCAATGTGCTCTATGCTTATTCGCCCGCCAACGACCCTGACGGGGACGAAACAAAATACCTGGAAAACTATCCTGGCGACGAGATGATTGACGTGCTGGGAGTGAACTGCTACTGCGTGGCTCCTGATGCCGACACAACGCAGATAGCGCAATATACAGCCCGTCTGGACCGTAACCTGTCGATGGTGTGCCGCTTGGCCAAACAGCATCAGAAGGCTGTGGGACTAACAGAGACGGGCTATGAAGGCATCAAGCAGAAAGACTGGTGGACCCATACGCTGGCTCCCGTTCTGGCGCGTCATCCGGTCGGCTACGTGCTGCTGTGGCGCAACGCCCACAACCAGCCCAGCCACTTTTTTGCACCCTATCCCGGTCAACAGTCGTCGTCAGACTTCATTCGTTTCTACAACGACCGGCAGACGCTCTTCCTGAGCGACGTCAACGGCCTCTATCTTTAATCTTCAATTTTCAACCTTAGTATGCTTAACCACCACCTGCAACGTTGTGGTGTCGCAAAGGAATACTGAGTTGAGTCCCTGCTGCTCCTGTGCCGGGTCGCCGCAGTAGTCGTCGCCCACCTGCCATTGTTCATGCGTGGGCCGCGCCTCGCCGCCCCAACCCCAGAAGTTGCAGCCGTAGACAGTCGGTTCGTTTTTGATGAGCGAGAATATGAAGTCGTAATAGCGGTCGCGCCCCTCGGTCTTCGAGCCCGGCTCAAACACAAAGCCGTCGCGCGGATAACCAAACTCCTCGATGACCAATGGTTTCTGCAGGCGTTCGGCGATAGCTGTGTGGCGGTGAATGTACTCGGCCGTATTCTGACAGGCGCGCTCCACATGCTGCGCCAGCGAGTCCTGAAGCGCCCAACTCCAGTTGTAGGGCCACACGTGGGCATTCATGTAGTCGATGTTGGGGTCGCTACAAATCTGCTCGTAGAGGTCAGCATCCATCTCACACCCCCAGATGCCCTCACTGCCGATGCTGATCAGGTGGTTCTTGTCCAAGCTGCGTATGAGTGCCGACGCCTGGCTGAGCCATTTGGCAAAGGGTGCCTTGGCCTCGTCGCTGAAGGCGCGTGGCTCGTTGCCTATCTGCCACGACATGATGGCGGGATCGTCCACATAGGGCACCTCAGTATAGCGGTTGGTGCGACCGATGATGTCGCGCACGTATTGGAAGTAGAGCTCCTGTGCCTCGGCGTTGGTCGAGAACTGACTAACAAACGACATATACTCGGGATAGCTGGTCTCGTTGGGTCGCGGCGCCTTGCCAGCACCCGCCTGCTCCAGGTAGAAGCCGTAACCTCCACTCCACTCCCAGGCGTTGTTCAGATAGAGCACAGCCTTCATACCACGCTGGCCCATCTCCTTCAGCAGGAAGTCGAGTCCGGCCAGGATGGTGTCGTTATACACGCCCGGCGATACCTGTAGCGTGGGCTCCACCTTGGTTGTCACACCGCGCTCGCCGTCGCTGCCCACCAGGATGCGAAGGTTGTCGAGCCCTAAGGCGTGCAACTGGTCCAGTTCACGACAGAGACGCTCGCGATTGCCGCCCTGTCCTTCTGAGCCCAAGATGGCCCCATACCAGAAGTTAGTGCCCACAAAGCGGTATTCCTGACCATCGAGCACGAAGCCCGCTCCTTGTTTCTTCACGAAGCCACTCTTTTCAACCGTAGTCTTCTGCGAGCAGCCTGTCAGCAGCCAAGCTGTCATCAATAATATTGTTGCAATATTCTTCATATCCAAATAACTTTCAATCTTCAACCTTGATACTTTCAATCTTCAACCTCACACAATCACCTTCGTCTTACAATACTTCTCGCGGAACTCCGACGGACTGCACCCTCGGCGCTTGCGGAAGAGGCGGTTGAAGTTCGACAGCGTGTTGAACCCCGTGGCCCAGCAGATTTCCGATACGGCGTCCGAGGTGTCAACCAGTCGGCGGGCGGCATGTCCTAACCTGACATCAACGATGTACTTGCTCAGGTTCTTACCCGTGCGCTGTTTGAAGTAACGACTGAAAGCCGTTGGCGTCATGCCCACAAGGTTGGCCAACTGCTCGAGGCTCATCTCGTCCTTATAGTGCTCGTCAATAAAGTTCTTTACCTTTAGAATCCGCTTTGACTCACTGTTTTCTTCTACTTTGGCAAACGACGAAGAAGCCAACTCACGGGCATTGTCAAACTTCGACAACTCATAGAGGATGGAAAACAACTCCTGAACAGCTACAAATCCCTCCTCAATAGAGGAAAGCCTAACAATACGATTATAAACCTGAAGTATGGCCTCAACAGGAAATGCCAACCCGTGTTTGGCCCTGAACAGCATTTTGTAGATGGATTTATAGGGATTTTTGCAAAATGGTGATGTCGGCGATTCAAAGTCGAGATAGAACTGCACCGTCACCTCATGGATATCATCGCTCGTGCACTCGTGCTGCTCCCACACATGCTCCAGGTCGGGACTGGTGATGAGCACCAAGTCAAGATTGCCAATCACCTCGCTCGAATCGCCCACCACACGGCGGCAGCCCGAGGCCCCAGCTACAAAATTCATTTCGAATATCTCATGCTGGTGAATGGGGAAGTCGAACTCCTTCTTCCGCCGGTCAGCCACATACATGAAGTCGTTATCGCCCAGCGGCGTAATCTCACGCAATACTTTTGTTCCCATTACAATTTATTAACCACGATGTAGGTCATTATTCCGTGGCGAATTCAGTGGTTCAATCTTAAATGGAGTCAATAGTCCTTTCTCACGCTCGTCTGCCAATTGATTGACAAGATCAACCAATTGTTTATCGTCAATGTCAAGCTGTTGCGATAGACCATTTTTAGGATAAACATCAAGAAAAATGACCTCTTCAGTTTCTTTGTATACCAAATAGATAAGACGGTAGCCATCTTTCTTGCTGAGACGGTGCTTTTTGTCTGGTATACGCAGTTTTATAACAATATAATCATCATTGAACAAAATCATGTCGCGATTCTGGCGAATCTGCTCAATGGTCAGCCCTTTGAATGAGAAAAGAATCTCATCTTCTACGGTAGCATAGACGCCTCTTCGTACATCTTTTAGAGCGGCGATGCGCGCGTTGAAGTTGGTGATAGCCGAAAACTTTATCATATCACTATGCAGTTTTCGCTATGCGTGCATCTACCTCGGAAAGTTTGTGCAATGCCTGCATCATCGCTTCGTTTTTGGGCATCTTGACACGGAAATTTACAATGTCACTATTCAATTCGTAAAGTGCTGAATAATTCATGCCTAATTTACGGGTTTCTTCTTGAAGTCCCAAATGTTTGGATTGTTTTTTGCAAGTTTCGTATAGTTGCTTAACGGTCTGAATAAGAATAACCAACTGCCCACCAAAAACACGATAATCCTCTTCACTAATAGTTGTCCATTCATCGTAAATCAACTCATAAAGACTATCAAGTTCCCTATTCAGTCGAGCAAGCTGGCCTGCATGATAGTTATTGGGTGCAGCCATCACAAGGCGATGGTTGTAGCTTCGACGACTAAGTCGCACCACTTTATCCGAGATTACTGCCGTTTCACACATAATACAATTATTACATAAGTTGTGCAAAGATAAAAAGAAAAAATGAAACTTCCAAGAAAAAGAGCAAAAAAAACTCCAACGCAGTGGGCTCACTAGAAAATACCTGTGTAATCTGAGAAATCTGTGGTCTTTATAAATCCGTGTTTGTTACTAAATCCGTGTCATCCACTGTTTAAAATCTGAAGCGAATCAGTAATCACAGTCCTTGTCCGATGCTGAAACCGTTAACACGGAATTTGGAAAACCTTAACGCGACGTTGGGAAAACCTTAACGCCGCGTCAAAAAGTTTTACCTATTCGAGACGGAAAATCTTAGTGCTAATTTTGAAAAGCCTTCACGTCCGAAAAATCGGGTTTTCGCCACAAAGTTACTGCTTTTTCTGCAAATGCCCCCACAATAAGGTCGAAAAACTTCTGCCGAAGGTGAAAGTCTGAAAATATGTTCATGGAAGTTTGCCCTTAGGCTTACGCCGCTTCCCGATTAACGGGAACGCTCAAATGTTCCAGGTCAGCTGCTTGATGTCGCTCTTGCGCAGGCCTGTCAGACAAGAAAAGAGACAACCATTTGATTAAGCGAGAGCAGAGGGAATTCATACTCTCTGCCGAGCGTGAAAATGGTCGGGCGAAGCCCAAGGCCTTCTTCAGCACCTCAGAGGAACAGGGGGTGTTGGCGAGGTTGACAAGTTCCTGACGAGAAAGATGCTCCTTCTCCGTGGGGATGGTGTCGATGCGCTCCAAAAAGCCGTTAGGATTCTCCAAAATCTTGTGCTCGCGATAGGCGGTATGAAGCACGGCGCGGAAGGTTGACCAATAGCCCGCGATACTATTTATATGTAAAGTGTACTCCGTGTGCTTGAGTTGGTGGGCGGCCATCAGGTACTCCTTGTAATCGGCTTGCCGCTTCGCTCGTCGAAGAACTTGTTGCAGAAATCGACATTAATCTCGTCGAAGCGGCACTTGCCGTTGCAGAACTTCTCAAAGTGGAGATAGACGTTCTCCCATTTTGTGTTCTTCTTGTAGGCCTTCTCCTTGAAGTAGTCGAGGAAGCTGCCCTTCATCTTCTCCTTGTCGA
>JAEEGH010017257.1_pt1 | contig 15412 bp, 7 predicted proteins | sample 9134181 | NCBI WGS metagenome assembly JAEEGH01 (sample SAMN16246544, study PRJNA631951) | gut metagenome | biome: gut microbiome; feature: rumen; material: DP-attached | host: Bos | place: Iran: Karaj | collected 2018-10 | reverse complement strand
CCTTGGCGCCTTCCGGCAGGTTGAATTCCAGCGGGAGGAAGAGCTGGTTCCGGTCCTTCCGGTAGCCGAAGATGGCGAGACCCGGGCACTGCGCCACGCACTCCATGCAGCCGATGCACTTGTCATAGTCGATGACCGGCGTGACGGAGGTGGAACTCTTGGTGATTGCACCCTGCTTGCAGGAGAAGGAGCACGGGTTGCAGGCAAAGCCGTACAGGCAGTCGGCAATGACGAAACCCTTCGACGCCATCCTCTCGGCGGATGGCTTCCGGGGCTCGTCCAGCAGGCGGACGGGACGCTGCTGGGAGTCGATATAGTCCTTGGAGATGGTCAGGTAGGCGTTGTAGTCGACACGCTTCCCGAGTTCCATCATCACTTCATAAGCGCACTGGCGGCCGCGGAGGACGGCGGAGGTCCCCTCGCCGATCCGGACGGCGTCACCTACGCCGTGGCAGGCGCGGCCGAATACCTCGGCCCCCTTGCGGAGCAGCTGGTTGTCGGGCAGCAGGCCCGTGCAGATGTTGATGCAGTCGATTCCGTCGATGCGGACTTCCGTGCCCGGGATGGGCTTGAAGTTCACGCACCGGGCGATGACGGCGCCCACGATGCCGGTGCGGTCCTCGTTCGGAATGGCTTCTACTAGGGTATAGGCGGTCAGGATGGGGATGCCGAGCCGGCGGACGCGGTTCGCCTGGACGGGGAAACCGCCCTCGTGGGGCATGGCCTCGATGATGGCCTTGACCTTTGCCCCGGCCTGCATGGCCTGATAGGACGTGAGGTAGCCGATATTGCCGGCACCCACGGTGAGGATGCTCTTTCCGAGGAGGGTGAACTCCGTATTCATCATCCGCTGCACGACCGCGGCGGTGTAGACGCCGGGCAGGTCGTCATTCTTGAAGGCGGGCATGAAGGGGAGCGCGCCGGCGGCGACCACGAGCTGGTCCGCATCGACATAGAAGATTTCCTGGGTGGCTACATTCTTGACAGCCAGGCGCTTGCCTTCCAGGATATCCCATACGACGCTGTCCAGCAAAATCCCTTCCCGGGAATTGCCGGCGAGGGTTTCGGCGATGTCGAAGCCGCGCATGCCGCCGAACTTCTTCCGGTTCTCGAAAAAGAAGAACTGGTGCGTCTGCATCCGGAACTGGCCGCCGATGGCGCTGTTGTTGTCGATCACGAGGCAGTCCACCCCGGCCGCCCGGAGCTCCTCGCGGACGGCGAGGCCGGCCGGGCCCGCGCCGATGATGGCGACGGTGGTCTTGTAGATCTTCTTGGGGGCATCCGCCGTGACGGCCCGGACCTCGGAGAAGCTCTCGGTCCCGGCGCGGTGGACTTCCTTCACTCCGTCCACTTTCGTGATGCAGATGCGGCGGATGTGGCCGTCCACGACCATCTCGCAGGCGCCGCACTTGCCGATGCCGCACTCCATCGTGCGGTTGCGGTCCTTCAGGCTGTGGTGATGGACGGGAAAGCCCGCCTGGTGCAGGGCGGCGGCGATGGTCTGTCCTTTCTGGCCGGTGACGGTGTGTCCTTCGAAGATGAACGAATGCAAGTCCTCCTGCGGAACGCAGAGGATGGGATGCTCCGTGATTTTGTACATGTCGATGCGGTTAGTTCAGTGTTTGGGCTATCAAAGATAACAAATCCGAACGAAAAACCGCAAGATGATGTAAAATTATTATCCGAACACTTCTCGCAGCACCGCGAGGGAATGGACCCGGAGGGTGGATTCCGTGTGGTATTCCAGATAGCGGAGGAGGTCTTCGCACAGGGCGTTGCGCTCTTCGCCCCGGAGGGGGAGGAGCATCGACTCGGAGAAGGTCGATGTCAGGAAGGGCTTGAGCTGCGCGAGGTGCTTTTCCGCGAAGGGGGCGATGTCGTCGAAGGTGGGGCTGAAGCCCAGGGCGCCGGCGAATTCCAGCAGGAACCGGATATGGAAGTTGGAAAAATCGCTGTCCAGGCTGTCCAGCGTGAGGATGCTGCGGACACACCAGGGGTACAGGCCGTCCTCCGCCTGCCCGTCCTTGACGGCGCGCAGGAGCACCTCCGACAGGAACAGGCTCATCGTGTTCTTGTAGAGGTTGTTCCGGATGCCGTTCAGGGGGTCTTTCGCCGTCAGGTTGCGGGCGCTCCAGAGGGTCGATTTCGGATTCGGGACGATGTCCATTTCCAGGATGTTCAGGGGCAGGAGCAGGGCCATCCCCGCTTTCTTGCCGATGCGGACGAGGAACCCGCGCCGTCCGTACGCTTCCGAAAGCGTATGCACGACGACCGAGTTCTCGCCGAACTTCGTGTATCCCAGGACGATCGCCTCGATGTTCTCCGTCATCGGCTCTTCAGGTAGTCCGCCATGGCCCGGAGGGCCTTGCCGCGGTGGGAAATGGCGTTTTTCTCTTCTTCGGTGATCTCGGCGGCGGTGACGTCATAACCGTCCGGGATGAAGACGGGGTCGTAGCCGAACCCGCCCTTGCCGGCCTTGACGCGGGCGATCTGCCCTTCCATGATGCCATCGAAAAAGTGCTTTTCCCCGCCGATGATGAGGGTGACGGAGGTGCGGAAGCGGGCCCGGCGGGTGGCGTGGGGGGTATTGAATCCGTACTCGCGGGCGACGGAGGCTTCGCGCTCGCGGCAGGCCATCTCCCGCAGGAGCCGGGCGATGTTGTCGGCCGGGTTCTTCTGCGGGCCGCCGTAGCGGGCGGTGTGGACGCCCGGGGCGCCGCCCAGGATTTCGACCTCCAGGCCGGTGTCGTCGGCGAAGCAGTCCAGGCCGGTCTTTTCGTAAATGTACTGGGCTTTCTGCAGGGAATTGGCCCTGAGGGTTTCGCCCGTTTCAGGTATATCTTCCGGAATGCCGGCTTCGGCGGGGGTGACGAGTTCGAAACCTTCTCCGAGGATCTCGCCGGCCTCGCGCAGCTTGCCGGGATTGCCGGTGGCAAAAACAATCTTCATAAACAGTTGCAATTAACGCCGCAAAGATACTCCATTTTTTCGTAACTTTGCCCCGCTGGCACGCCGTTTGTGCGATGGCGTCCCTGGAACTGATTGCATATGAAGATTACGAGATATTTCCTCGCGGCCCTCGCCGCCCTTACCGTTTCCGTCACCGCTTCGGCCCAGTCCAAGAGTTTCACCCTGGGCAAGTGGGTCGAACTCCACAACGCCATCCTCAAGGAACTGAACCGCTCCTATGTCGACTCCCTGGAAGTCGGCCGCATCGAGCGGGAAGGCGTGGACGCGATGCTGGAGGCGCTGGATCCCTATACCGTGTATGTCCCTGAGGAAGAGCAGGAAGACTTCCAGATGATGCTGTCCAACACCTACGGCGGCATCGGCGCGGTCATCTACAAGCCCGACGTGAACGGCAACGTGCAGATCAACGAGCCTTACGCGGGCTCCCCGGCCGCCAAGGCCGGCCTCCGCTGCGGCGACGAGATCGAGGCCATCGACGGGGAAACCACCCACGGCCTCACGAGCCAGCAGAGCTCCGACAAGATGCGCGGCAAGCCCGGCACGACGGTCGTTTTCCGCGTGAAGAAGCTGCGTGGCGGCCCCACCTGGAAGGCCGGCGACGTCATCGAGGTTCCCGTCACGCGCGAGCGCATCGCGCTTCCTTCCATCGAGTATGTGGACATGCTCAACGACCGGGACGGCTATGTCCTGATGACCAAGTTCACCGAAGGCGTGGGCCAGGGCATCCGCGATGCGTACAACACCCTGAAAAAGAAGGGGATGAAGCGGCTCGTCCTGGACCTCCGCAGCAATGGCGGCGGCCTGATGAACGAGGCGGTGAACATCGTCTCCCTGTTCGTCCCGAAGGGGTCCGTCGTCGTGACCTCCAAGGGCCGTCTGGCCGGTGCGGAGCAGGTGTACAAGACCACGACCGACCCCATCGACCTGGAGATCCCGATCGTCGTGCTGGTCGATTCCGGTTCGGCGTCGGCCTCCGAGATCGTGTCCGGCGCCCTGCAGGACCTGGACCGCGCCACCATCATCGGCACCCGCACCTACGGGAAGGGCCTGGTGCAGAGCATCCGCCCGCTGCCGTACGACGGCCAGCTGAAAGTGACCACCGCCAAGTACTATACGCCCTCCGGCCGCTGCGTGCAGGCCATCGACTACAGCCACCGCAACGAGGACGGCAGCGTGGGCCACATCCCGGATTCCCTGACGCACGAGTTCAAGACCCTCCACGGCCGCACGGTCCGGGACGGCGGCGGCATCACGCCCGATTTCGAAGTCAAGGCGCACAAGTATTCCCGCCTGACCTATTCCATCGTCCTGAACGGCATCGTGGACCAGTATTCCATGAAGTATGTCCGGGAGCACGAGGCGCTTCCTTCGGTGGAGGACTTCCATTTCGACGCCTATGACGACTTCGTCGCCTTCGCGAAAGACAAGGAGTTCGATTACCGTTCCTCCGCCCGCGCCCTGTTCGACGAGATGAAGAAAGTCCTCGCCGAGGACGGTCTCTCCGAGACGATGACCGGCGAACTCGCCGCGCTGGAGAAGTCCCTGGACATGGACAAGGAAACCTTCCTGCGGCTGAAGAAGGACGAGATCGTCCCCTTCATCGAGGAGGAGATCGCCGTCCGCTACTGGTTCCAGGAGGCCGGCATCAAGGTCCGCCTCCGCACCGACGACCAGCTGAAGGAGGCGCTCACGAAGCCCGCGATCAGCTGGTAAGCTAACCGGGGTTCCCGATTTCCATCAGCCTTTTCTCGAATTCGTCGCGGTCGCAGGCCGCGGCGTTTCTGAGTTTGACGCGGTAGTTGTAGACGGTGGAAGGGGATTTCTTGAGGAACCGGGCGATCTGGGCCGATTCGGTGACGCCCAGGCGGATGAGGGCGAAGATGCGGAGCTCGTTGGAGAGCTTGCCTTCCGGCAGGTCCTGCCCGATCCGGTCCTCTTCCCGCAGGAGCCCGTTCAGCTGGTTCACGAAGTCCGGGAACACGCCCAGGAAAGTGGCGTCGAACTCGTCGTACAGGGTTTTCCGTTCCGTGTCGATGTACGCGTCCGACTTGAGGACCCGGAGGATGTCGTCCAGGTCCTTGGACTTGGCCGTCACCCGGAGCCTGGACCGGTAGCGCTCCAGGGCGTCGATGTGCTCGGAGAACATGGACAGGTAACGGCCCAGGTAGGTGTCCTTGATCTGGTTGGATTCCTTGAGCCGCTCCACGTTCTCCAGGATCTGCCGCTGCATCCGCCCGATCCGCTTGTGGTTCCGGTAGAGGCGCAGGAGGGCGAAGCCCAGGGCGGTCAGGATGAGGATGGTGACGGCCAGGAAGGCCTTCAGCTGGCGCTGGCGGCGCTGTTCCAGCTTTTCATAGGAGGCGATGATGCCGGGCTGCGACTGGTTGATCTCGTCCAGGGCGGTGCGGGCGTCGGACCGGGTGGCGTCCTCGTAGGCCCGGACGATGTAGGTGTACGCGCGCTCCACGTCGCCGCGTTCGTACAGGATCCGGGACAGGCGGATCAGGGACCGGGACGCCTTGACCGGGGCCAGCTGGTCGCAGTTCGCGCTGATGGCGTAATGCTTCAGCTCATTCTCCTGGTCTCCTTCTTCGCGGTAGGTCTTGGCGATCCAGTAGTGTACGATGGCCCGGTCCTGGAGGGAGAGGCGCTCGTCGGCGAGCCGCTCTTCCATCAGCTGCCGGGCCCGCTCGGGATGCCCGTTCTCGATTTCGATGCCGGCGTTGACCGTGTAATAGTCCAGCATGTCCTCCGTGAGCGCCGCCCGGCTGCGCTGCTGGTAGAGCAGCTCCTGCGTGCGGAACCGCGTGGCCATTTCCGGGTCCTTGGCCGCCAGGGCCATGCCGTGGTAGATGGAGTTCAGGGTCTGGTAGTAGGTGGCCTGCAGGGCGGGGGAGCGGACCGAAGCCGTATCGGCGGCATTGACCGTCTCGAGCGCGGTGTGGTACATGCCGGAAATCAGGTAGCGCTGCGCGAGGTCCAGGGCGGCGTCCAGGCGGAGTTCGGCATCGTCCGTGCCGGCCGCGATGTCCTCCTTCAGGTGCGCATACCGGAGCGCGGAATCCACATCGTACTTGAGGTATCCGTCGAAGATCCGGTCGCAGAAGCGGTAGCGGGCGCGCGGGACCGTCGTATGCTTGAACTGGATCTTCAGGTCCGCCAGGTCCGCGACGTGCTTCTGGCTGAGGCCGGCTTCCTGGGCGAGAGACCGGTCCAGTTCCCGCAGGGCCTTCTCCCATTCAGGGGTGCGGTCCCTTCCGTCCCGGCAGGCGGGAAGGAGGAGAAGGAGACAGGCCGCAAGCGGCGCGAGAAACGCAGGACGCATGGCAAAAAACGCTGGATACCGCGACAAAAATACGAAGAATTCCCTTTTCATCCAACGGTTCCATCTACTATTTTACCTATGGGTATAAGCCAAGTTTTATTTGAGTATCAATGATTTATTTGAAGTGAAGCGGTCGTAGTCTCTACTATTTCCCGGGCACCCCTCCAGATTTGTCCGAGAATCTATAACTTTGTACTGACCGCAAATTCACTTTTAACCATACTCATATGTTATCCAAGAAACTGCTCAGCGTACTGGTCATACTCTTCGGTGTGACCGTCTCTTTTGGAGCCTATGCCCAAAAGATCGCAGTACGCGGTACCGTCTCGGATGCCAACGGCCCCGTCATCGGCGCCGTCGTGCTTTCCGGCAGTACCGGCGTGACCACGGACGCGGATGGATCCTTCTCCATCAGCGTCGACCCCGACGCTGTCCTCGAAGTCTCCTGCCTCGGCTATCTGACGCAGCAGGTTCCCGTCCAGGGACGCCGCCAGATCCTGGTGGTGCTCGAAGAGGACCAGAATATCCTGGAAGATGCCGTGGTCGTGGGCTACGGCACCCAGAAGAAGGCCAACCTCACGGGCGCCGTGTCCGTGGTGAAGGCCGATGAACTCAAGGACCGCTCCGCCCTCGACGTGGGCCACATGCTGCAGGGCACCGTCCCGGGCCTGAACATCACGTCGGGCTCCGGCCGTCCCGGCCAGGCCGCCTCGCTCAACATCCGCGGTTGGAACTCCATCAACGGAGGCAGCCCGCTGGTGCTCATCGACGGCGTGGAAGGGGACATCCAGTACCTCAACCCGGTGGACGTGGAGAGCATCTCCGTCATCAAGGACGCCGCCGCGGCCGCCATCTACGGAGCCCGTGGCTCGGCCGGCGTGATCCTCGTGACCACCAAGAGCGGCAGCCGCGAGAAAGAAGGCCGCGCCAAGGTCACCTACAGCGGCCGCTTCGGCGTCACCGCCCCGACCACCCGGACCGACTACGAGTCCCGCGGCTATGACTCCGTCTACCTGAACAACCTCTTCTGGGGCACCTACAGCCCGGGTACCAAGTATGCCAACTACTCCGATGCGGACATGCAGGAGCTGTGGGCCCGCCGCGGCGACGTCGTGGAGAATCCCGAGCGCCCCTGGGTGGTGATCACGCAGGAGAACGGCCGCGACGTCTACAATTATTACGCGAACACGGACTGGTGGCACGTCCTGTACAACGACATCAAGCCCACCACGAACCACACCATCTCGGCCAGCGGCGCCACGAACCACGTGAGCTACCTGGTGTCCGGCGGCTATACCTACGAGCAGGGCATGTTCAAGGAGAAGCCCGATAATTATTCGCGCGTGAACCTGCGCGCGAAGATCTCCTTCGACGTGACCGACTGGCTGCGGATCGGCTCCAACACGAGCTACTTCAACAGCTCCTACTTCTATCCGGGCCAGGGCGGCATCAACAACAACTTCGCGAAGAGCTCCGGCCACGGCCTGGCGAGCTTCCCCGCCACGAACCCGGACGGATCGACGCTGTACTACACCAAGTACAACGGCTATACGATCATGGACGGCCTCCTGATGCTCCTCGCCGAGGACAACTTCAACGAGGACAAGGTGGACAACCTGAGCGAGACCGTGGACTTCACCCTGAAGCCGTTCAAGGGCTTCACCATCAAGGGTGACTACACCTATACGCTCAAGTACAACCGGTACATGAACCGCGCGGTGCCCGGCCACTATTCCCAGTATCCGAACGAGATCAAGACGAAGGACGATGCGTCCCCGTTCCAGGACAAGCTCTCGGAAAGCGCCAACACCAACATCTACCAGGCCTACAACCTGTACGCCACCTACGAGAACAGCTTCAACCAGGCCCACAACCTCAAGCTGATGGCCGGCGTGAACTACGAGACCCGCTGGATCAAGGACCTGGGCGCCATCGGTTACTACCTGTACTCGACGGAACTGAACGACCAGAACCTGATCGGCGCCGATCCCAACGATCCCGACGGCAAGAAGCGCATGGAAACCTCCGGCGGCCAGAACGAGTACAAGCTGGCGGGTTACTTCGCCCGTCTGAACTATGACTACAAGGGCCGCTACCTGATTGAACTGAACGGCCGTTACGACGGCTCCTCCCGCTTCCTCCGCGGCAGCCGCTGGGTGTTCTCCCCGTCCGCTTCCCTGGGTTGGAGAGTCTCCGAAGAACCGTTCTTCTCGCCGTTGCGTACCTGGTGGGACAACTTCAAGATCCGCTTCTCCTACGGCCAGCTGGGCAACCAGCAGATGAGCTCCTACTATCCGGCCATCCGCACCGTCTCCACCAGCGGCAAGTCCTCCTATCTGCTGGGCGGCGCGAACCTCCCGCAGGCTTCCCTGTCGGCCCCGGTTTCCTCCGGCCTCACCTGGGAGCGCTCCATCCAGAGCAACCTGGGCGTGGACCTGGCCTTCCTGGGCAACCGCCTGGAATTCAGCGCCGAAGGCTATATCCGTGACACCAAGGACATGCTCACCGCGGGTGAGCCTCTCCCGGCCGTGTACGGCGCTTCCACCCCGCAGGAGAACACCGCAGACCTTCGCACCAAGGGTTATGAAATCTCCCTGGGCTGGCGCGATTCCTTCAAGCTGGGCCCCGACGCCTTCCATTACGGCATGAGCGTCGTCTTCTCCGATTATGTGTCCCATATCACCCGCTTCAACAACCCGGAAAAGCTCTTCGCAAAGACCTATTGGGAGGGGCAGAAGTACGGTGACATCTGGGGTTACCACATCGACGGCCTCTTCGCCACCGACGAGGAAGCGAAGAGCTACGCCGTGGACCAGAGCAAGGTGAACGATGCGCAGATCTTCCCGAACGGTCTCTTCGCCGGCGACATGAAGTTCGCCGACCTGGATGGCGACGGCGCCATCAACAAGGGCGCCGAGAAGGTGGGCGACAGCGGCGACTGGCAGATCATCGGCAACAGCAAACCGCGTTACAACTTTGGCGTGAACCTGAATGCTTCCTGGTTCGGCTTCGACCTCGCGGTCTTCTTCCAGGGCATCGGCAAGATGGACTGGTATCCGGCCGCGGACGCCCGTCCTTTCTGGGGCCCCTACGCCCGCCCTTATATGACCTTCATCCCGAAGGATTTCCTGAATGACTGCTGGAGCGAACAGAACCCGAACGCCTACTATCCGCGTCCCCGCGGCTATATCGCAATGAACGCGAACCGCCCGCTGGGTGTAGTGAACGACCGCTACCTCCAGAATATCGGCTACCTCCGCCTGAAGAACCTCACCTTCGGTTACACGCTTCCGGAGAAGTTCACGCGGAAGATCTCCATTTCCAAGCTTCGCGTCTACTTCACGGGCGAGAACCTGTTCTACTGGGCCCCGGGCCTGCACGGCAAGTACGTGGATCCTGAAATGGCCATGACGGGCGGCAACATGCGCATCTATCCCTGGCAGAAGAGCTTCATCTTCGGTGTCGACATCAGCCTGGGCGCTACCGGCTCCAGGAAGGCTTCCGCGCCGGCCCACGTCGACCGTCAGGTCGTCGAGCGGGTGGTCGAGCGCGTTGTCGAGAAGCAGGTTCCCGTGGAGAAGGTGGTCGAAAAGGTGGTCGAGAAGATTGTCGAGAAGACAGTTCCCGCCTCCACCCTCAACGGCGCCTATGACGATGACCTGTTCTTCATCATCGGCAAGGCGGAAATCCGTCCGGAAGAGGCCTTCAAGCTGGGCCAGATCGCCCAGATCCTCAAGGACAACCCCGACGCCAAGATCGAAATCACCGGCTATGCCGACTCCGGCACCGGCACTTCCGAGATCAACAAGGAACTTGCCCGGAAGCGCGCCGAGACCGTGGCCCGGATGCTCAAGGACGCCGGCATCGCCGCGGACCGCATCTCCTTCAACTCCATCGGCGGCGACCGCAATGCATCCGCATCTCCGGAAAGCAACCGCGTAGCAGTCTGCATCGTTAAATAATCTAGCGCGCACGAGTCATGAAAAAGATATTCATTCCCATTCTGATCCTCCTGGCCGGATTCGTTTTCACCGGCTGCGACGACCTGCTGGACGCCGTGCCCAAGGACCGGCTTTCCGCCGATACGTTCTTCAAGAGCGAGAGTGAGCTCCAGGCCTACTCCATCGGCTTCTATGAACTGTTCCCTTCCTCTGATCTGTATGTGGCCAACGACGACCACTTCACCCAGAACAACATGTCCAACGAGGGCATGGGCAAGCGCACCATTCCGGCCAGCGGCAGCGGTTGGAGCTGGTCGGCCCTTCGCAATATCAACACCCTGCTGGAGAACATCGGCAACTGCCCGGACGAGCAGGTCCGCGTCAAGTATACGGCCCTCACCCGTTTCTTCCGCGCCTATTTCTATTTCGCCAAGGTCAAGCGCTTCGGCGACGTCCCGTGGTATGACAAGCCCCTGGGCTCCACGGACACCGAGGAACTCAACAAGCCCCGCGACAGCCGCGAGCTGATCCTCGAGAAGATGATCGAGGACCTGGACTTCGCCATTGCGAACCTCCCCTCCACCAAGAGCGCCTACGAGGTCACGAAGTGGACGGCCATGGCCCTGAAATCCCGTGTCCTGCTGTTTGAAGGCACCTTCCGCAAGTATCACGCGGGGGATCCCGCCCTTGCCACCCTGCCGGCCAATGCCAAGGACTACAAGTGGTACCTGAACGAGTGCGCCAAGGTCTCCCTGGAGTTCATCCAGTCCAGCGGCTACGGCCTGCACACCGGCGAAGTGAACACCTGCTACCGGGAGCTGTTCACCACGATGAACGCCACCGACCTGACGGACGAAGTGATCCTCGCCCGCGACTACAACAAGGCCTATGGCGCCATCCACAGCTCCGGCAACACGATGACCGTCGGTTCGATGGGCTGCCCGGCCATGACCCGCAAGCTCGTGGCCAGCTACCTGATGAAGGACGGCTCCCGCTTCACCGACAAGGCCGGTTGGGAGACCATGACTTTCCAGGAGGAAACCCAGGACCGCGACCCGCGTCTTTCCCAGAGCATCCGCACCCCCGGCTACAAGCGCATGGGCGAGGAGACCTTCACGGCCCCTGACCTGAAGGTGTCCTTCACCGGCTACCATCCGGACAAGTACGTGACCACCCTGGACCAGGACTCCTACAACAACTCCGACATCGACCTGATCATCTTCCGCGCCGCGGAAATCCTCCTCAACTACGCCGAGGCCCTGGCCGAATCCGGCGCCCTGACGCAGGAAGCCCTGGACCTGTCCGTGAACAAGCTGCGTGACCGCGTGGGCATGCCTCACCTGGACATGGCCGCCGCCAACGCCAACCCGGACGCTTTCCTCACCAATCCCGCTTTCGGCGGCTACCAGAGCTCCGTGCTCGCCGCCGACGCCAACAAGGGCGTCATCCTCGAAATCCGCCGCGAGCGCGGCATCGAGCTCTGCCAGGAAGGCCACCGCTACTACGACCTGATGCGCTGGAAGGAAGGAAAGGTCTTCGAGGCCCCCTTCTACGGCATGTATCTCCCCGGCGTGGGCGTGTACGACCTGGATGGCAACGGCACGGACGACTTCGAGGTCTATGCCTCCGCCGCTACTTCCAAGGCTGCAGTCACCAAGAAGCTGGGCTCCGACGTCATCCTCAAGGACGGCGAATCCGGCATGATCCTGCTGCACGGCGACGTCTCCCGTTCCTGGAATGAAAACAGAGACTACTTGTACCCCATCCCGACGGACGACCGCAACCTCACCGGGGGCGCGCTCACCCAGAATCCGGGCTGGGAGGACGGTTTGAAATTCTAAACGGACTGTACCATGAAAAGAATCACATCATATCTCCTTCTCCTCTCCTTCGCGCTGGCCTTCACCGCCTGCCGCGAAAAGGAGCAGCCGACCGTCGCCCAGATGAAGGGCGTGTTCTACGCCGGCGCCCCGGGGCTCGAAGAGGTCATCGAAATCGTGCCCGGCAAGAGCAAGACCGTGGACCTGCAGGCCTATGCCGACCAGGTGTCCGACATCGTCCTCAACCTGACGCTGAAGGTCGATCCCGACGGGGCCGCCGCCTACAACGGCGCCCACGGCACCGACTATCCGATGTGCCCGGGTTCCGCCTATGAGTTCACGACCAACAAGGTGCTGATGCCCCGCTACGGCAAGGCGTCCACCTCCGCGAAGCTCAAGCTCTCGGCCTCCGGCCTGGAAGAGGATGTCGTCTATGTGGTCCCCGTCAACATCGACGAGGTGATCGGCACCGACAACTGGGAGCGTTCCTCCTCCCCGTATGCCTATGTGCTGGTGAAGCGGGCCTATGTGGCTCCGGACGCCGGTACCGGCACCAAGAACGACCCGTACAACATCTACAACACGGCGGACCTCCTGAAGATGTCCGAACTGCTGGTCCCCGGGACCAAGATCTACTTCCGCCTGAAGGCCGACATCGACATGACCGGCATCGACTGGGTCCCGCTCAACTTCGCGTCGCCCTACGAGAACCTTATCGACTTCGACGGCAACGGACATACCATCAGCAACTTCACTTCCACCTTCGCCAACTACCCGAGCTTCTTCGGCGTGCTGTACGGCAGCTGCCATGACGTGACCTTCACGAACGCCGTGATCGAGAGCGCCGTCGGCGGCGCCACCGGCATCATCGCCAGCTACTGCGGCACCACCAACATGCCCGGCGAGGCGCACCGCGTCCATGTCCAGGGCCGGGTGACTTCCCCGGGCGGCAACAAGAACGGCACGGGCGGCCTCTTCGGCCGTATCTGGGGCGCGAACATCACTGCCTGCTCCGCCGATGTGGAGATCGAGAGCGGCGAGGACTACGTGGGCGGCATCTTCGGCTATGACACGGGCGCCTCCACGGTCAGCGACTGCTGGACGAAGGGCCATGTCAAGGCCGGCTCCAAGGTGGGCGGCATCGGCGGCGGCTTCATCAAGGCCGAATCCGAGATGTACAACTGCTTCTCGCTGATGACGGTCGAAGGTTCCTTCCAGTACGCGGGCATCCTCGGCCACGCGAACCTGGACGCGAAGGGCAACAACACGACCAACACCCCGAACAACCACGTCGAAGGCTGCATCGCCTGGAACGAAGAGATCAAGTCCCGGGCGACGGATGGCGCCGAGCACTACAGCAGCGGCGTGATCGTCGGCTTCACGGCGACGCAGAATTACCTCGCCAAGTGCTTCCGCAAGGCGGACATCGCCTTCTCGGAGTGCCCCGTGAACGCCGAACTCGGTTACGTGGTCACCAACCAGGGGAACGCCGGTCCCGGCGCCCCGCTGGTGGTCGGCACGAACACCTATGACTTCGCCTACCACGGCCTGGCGGCCCCTGCGGACGCCACCGTCACCTCCCTGGCCCGTTCCCTGGGCTGGAGCGACACCGTGTGGGATTTCAGCACCCCGATCCCGACCCTCAAGGCCGGCACCGGCGGCGGCGACGAGAATGTCAACGCCGGCGGCCAGCTCCCGGACTATCCCGAGCACGACTTCTTCAACTAATAAATGCATCAGATATGAAAACAAGATATTTCTTTGCCTTTTCGCTCCTTGCCCTCGTCTTCTCCTGCGGCAAGGAAGTCCAGGACCAGATGCCCGGTCCGGACGATCTGGTGACCATCAGCGCCATCCTGCCCGACGCGCCCGCCACGCGCGGCGCCGGCCTGGAGACGAAACTTTCCTGGACCTGGAATTCCGGGGACAAGATCACCGTCATCGGTGAGACCACGGAGATCTTCAAGATCAAGGAAGGATTCTCGCCCAAGAAGGCCGAGTTCGTCGGCAAGCCCGTGAAGGGCAAGACCTTCACGATCCTCTATCCCGGCCAGGACGCCGTCGAACAGGACTGGAGCGTCCAGACCCAGAAGGGCAACAACAGCCTCTCGCACCTCCGCTATGAGGCGGCGCTCGAGAATGTCGACGACTACTTCACCTTCGCCTTCGACCCTGCGTGGGCCGCGGAGCACGCCGGCACCCTCAAGCAGACCGGTGTCCTGAAGCTCTCGGTCGAGGTGCCCGAAGGGATTACGGAACCCACGTCGATCGCCGTCACCGCCGACACGCCCCTCTTCTACAAGGGCAACGGCGAGGAGGAGAAGACGGACAAGCTCCAGCTCAACCTGACCGACTGCACGCCGGAAGACGGCATCCTGACGGCCTGGTTCAACACCTCCTGGAACGCGGCCGAGGTGCCTTCCGGCGCGACGCTCTACGTCGTCCTGGGCGGTAACGACAAGCTCCTGAGCCGCGACGTGCTGTTCTCGAAGCAGTCCACCCTGGAGACGGGTGTGGTGAATCTCTTCACCCTCTCCGGCGGCGGCTGGGCCGATGAAGCCCAGAACGCCCACTATGCCGGTGGCAAGGGCACGAAGGTGGCTCCCTGGATCATCGAGACGCCGGAACAGCTGTGCTGCCTGGCCGGCGACCTGGCGGCCGGTTCGATCCGGTACGCGAAGCTGAATGCCGACATCGACCTGAACGGCATCGAGTGGACGCCGCTGAACAATGTCGAGCCGTACAACAAGCTCCTCGACTTCGACGGCGACGGCCATACCATTTCCAACCTCACGGTGGGCGAGACCCCGTACGCCAGCTTCGCCGGCGTGCTGTACGGCTCCATCAAGAATGTCACCTTCGAGGGCGCCTCGATCGACGCGGGCGCCAACGTCGGCGGCGTGGTGGCCGGCTATGTGGGCATGACCACCGATCTCATCGGCTGCACGGTCACCGGTGTCACGGTGAAGAACTCCCACGTGACCGGTTCCGTCAACAACCTGGGCGGCTTCATCGGCGTCACGGACTATGCCGGTGCGGTCTTCGAGGATTGCACCATCGAAGGCGGCTCGGTGACTCCTTCGGCCAATATCCGGTACGTGGGCGGCTTCTTGGCGAACGTCAACAAGGGCGCCAACTTCAAGCGCTGCACGGTGAAGAACGTCACCATCGACGCGGCCGGCAGCAACCGTGTGGGCGGCTTCGCCGGCCAGGCGGGCCGCCACGACGGCTACGAGATCACCCAGTGCGTCGTGGAGAACGTCACGATGAAGGGCGGCCAGAACTCGGCCGGTTTCGTGGGCGTGAACTACTTCCCGAACATCAACAAGTGCGCGGTCATCGGCGGCACCATCACG
>JAEEGH010017253.1_pt1 | contig 15416 bp, 12 predicted proteins | sample 9134181 | NCBI WGS metagenome assembly JAEEGH01 (sample SAMN16246544, study PRJNA631951) | gut metagenome | biome: gut microbiome; feature: rumen; material: DP-attached | host: Bos | place: Iran: Karaj | collected 2018-10 | reverse complement strand
TTTCCGTATTACCCTGTCGTATTGCGAAATTCAGATTTCTTCCAAAAACATTTTCCATTCCATATTTATGTTTATAGTATGTCGGTTCTTTACTGTCTATTTCCAGTGTATTACTAAATATGTCAGTTGGCCAAATGTTTAGAAGATCAGTATCATTAGAAGAAACTCTTATCTTAATATTATTTTGAGAAATCTTGAGATACTGTGTAAAAAACTTCCATATCTCCATTCCAACTTCAGATAATCTCGAATAAGGAGAAAGAGTACCTATACTTCTGAAATAAGAAGCCCAATCCAGTTTTTCTCCCTTTGTTATTTTTTGCAAATTCTGAGTACGTATACACCTTTGAATCAAAAAGTAACCTTTATCCGGGATTTTTTCATTTATAAGATATTGTTTAAATACACTGATTGTAGATCCTATTAACCAAACACTTTTATCAATTTTTGAACTAATTTGAACATCAGGATGTTCTATATAACCAAAATTGGAAAAGCATTCCTTAAAATCAGAAAGAATTTTATCAGTAATCTCTACTATATTATTATTTTTTAAATCAAGATTGTTCATATATGATTTATATGAAATCTCTCCATATCTGAGATTCCATAGGCTCAACACTTCCCTGGTACTTTCCATGATAAAGAGAAATTTCACCCTGAGGCTTCCAGAATGTTACCTGGCCAATTGGCATTCCTTTATAAACCCTTACCGGTTGAACAGCATGCATCTGTAAAGTCCAGTGATTAATTGAACCAATATCAATTAAATCAGCAGTAATATGAACAAATAGACCAAGTCGACCAGTAGACGAACGTCCGCTCATTATTGGAACATATTTTTCACTACCCATTTTTTCCATTGTACATCCGAGATATATTTTATCTGCTTCCAGGACGTATCCTTCATCTCCAATTTCGATTATTTCTGTTTCTTGTTTCTGTTTTGGATCAAGTACATAATTTTTATAAACTTTCAACTTATCACCTAAACGAAAATTAATCGAATTTGGATTCAATGCTTTTTCATCAAAAGGCTCAATAATAATCTCTTTTTCTTCTACCTTTTTCTTAATTTCATTTCCTGTTAATATCATTTTTTTACCTACTTTTTATTTATTGTTTTCAAGTTCATGATAAAACTCACTTATATGAGGTTCATTATACCCTTGATATTTACCTTCATACGGAACACCTTTTGTCCCCTGCATTGTCCAGAAACTAACTTGTCCTATCTTCATGTATGGGTAAACAATAATCGGCTGAACACAAGTCAGTTCAAGTGTCCACTTGTGCTTTGAACCAACATGTCCTAACGAAGCTGTAATTTGTAAAAAAAGGCCAAGTCTTCCTACACTAGATCTGCCAATAAGTTGTGTTACATAATTATCGCTTCCAATTATTTCAACTGTATTTCCCAAATAAAGGTTTCCTGGTTTTAAGCAGTATCCTTCAGATGTTAATTTTATTTTTTTATATCGAGGTGCTTTCTTTGCATCGATCAATTCTGGAGCAAATTCTAAAATAGTATCATCCAATCGATAATTATAACTATTAGGATTAACATTCTCCCTTAAGAAAGGTGAAATACAAATTCTATTATTCTCGACCTCTTTTATGATTTCATTTCCTGTCAAAATCATTTCAAATTATTCCTTATCGATATATGAGATTTCTTAAAGTAATGTATTACAATTAGAATAAGCACACTCACATAATGCTTTCCACTCTTTACACAGGAATCCCATTTTACTAATATCTTCCTGTGCCTCAGCAAGAATCTCTTCTTTTCTTTCTTTCATTAAAGCAGCAACTTTTGGATATTTTTCAATTTTTATACTGTTGTACAGTTCAATCAAATCATCCATCAAAATATCGGCCTCTTTAAGTTTAGTTTGCGAAACCTTATCAAATATTTTGGCTATTTCAATATTATCAATTCTGCCATTTTGAAGAATCTTATCTCGATTTGAAGATACTTCCTTATAAACCTTTGCAAGATATCTTCTTAAAACTTTTGATTTTGCAATTCCCAAATGATAACGATTAAACCATGCCTCACAGCCTCTTTCTTTTGTATGGAAGTGTTGAACATGTCTGTTATGATATAACTTTGGAAGCTGTAACTCATCAAACAAAGAATGATAGAAATAATCCATTGACAATGCATATTCTGATGGAATTAATGGAACATCAAGAAAAACATCTTTTAAACCGAAATTTCCAACTTCAATCAGATCATCTTTAACAACTTCCAGTCTGTCTTCTACATGAAGATCAGAATTTCGCTGAAGATAACGATATTGAATTCTTGCATCAACTTCTTCTGATGTTTTCTGTGGCATATTCATCCATACATGCTTTTTGAGAATATCAGGATTATATTCATACATTTCTCTATAATCACCTGCCCATTCTCCTAAATAATTTGCACCAACCATCAAAACGCAATTATTACCCATTGATGCGAGTTCATTGGCATAATCATTCTTACTTAATTGACTCTTTATACTCTCTAATGTTTTTCCCAAATATTCATTTTCAATATCGGATGGAAAAAGATATGTACCATTCTTCATCTGTGGCAGTGTGTCTGAATCTCTTCTTAAAATAATATTACAACCTAATGCTGCTGCGACTAAGAAAGTTCTATTTGCCGCTGCTCCATATGAAAGTCCCGAAGGATTTAGTAATTCATATAATAATTCCGAATTTTCAGATTTATGTAGTTTTACAAGTTCTTTTAAGAATTTTGTCTGATCCAGATTATTTAAGTAAAATATTTTAATACAATTATATTTCTTTTTTAATTCTTCAATTACTTTTTTGTGTAATTCCTGAGTTTCTTCCGATGATGTATCAATTAATACAAAAGAACATTCTTCCCCTGTTCTATCCTGAATTCTTTTCGCTTCTTCAACATAAGCCTTAATACATTCTACACATTCGCGGTTTGTCGGTATTACAACACTTCTTTTATTCATATTCACCTCATTTACAATTATTAAATTATGTATTTATAGTTTTAATTTTTAGTCATCAATATCAAATTTAATCCATTCATCAATTACTTTATGTCTTTTAGATTTTAATGGAATTGCCTCAACTGTCCGTTCTTTTGAATCATAAATCAACAAACCATTACGAAATTCCCCCCGTGAAATCGTTGGCCCATGAAACCAGCATAATTCGTTTGACAACTTTAATGTTTGTTCAAAATCAATATGCCCTTTACTTGTTGGATAAAAATAACTGACTCCTTCATAGTGATCATTTGCTGAAAAGCCATATATACAGTTATTTTTTGTCAAAAACGAAAAATTCTTTTCAAGTTGAGAACTTTCTTTTATCACCTCAACAGATGAACCTGTTAAATCTGGATATGCATAGTGAGAAAGTAACACATTATGATCTTCAAATTTCTTTACAGCGTATTCTGGAAGTGATGCAATGTATTGCTTATTCTTATCAGATAAACAAGCCGGCAAATCGTTATCATATAGCCAGACTTTATTATCTGATATTTTTTTCTTTGTGTTATAATCAAGCATATACCAGCAATCTGGATAATCAAAAAAATCTTTGTGAAAAGGAATTCTCTGAACTGCATTCAAATCATGATTTCCAATAACCACTTCACTGCACTCAGTTCTGACAATATCTACAACTTCATTCGCAGATTTTGTTTTCCAATAAGTATAATATGGGACAGAAAACCCAACTAAATCACCAAGACAGATTATTTCATCAACTTTTCTTTCATTAAGAATACATAAAGATTCTTTTAATCTTACAACATCTTCATGAATATCCGATATTATACCACACTTCATATATGCTTATTCTCTTTGACTTATCTACGAATACCAATGATTACATATTCTGATCCGAAATATTCATCTGGATCTGTACAACCTTCAGCAGTAATCAATGATGGATGTTCTGCAAGGAATACCTTATCGATAATAAAGAATGGCTCAAGTAAAGCCGCTGCATTAGCACCTGTGAAGAATGTATGAATCAATCCCTCTTCTGGACCACTTGCAGGGATATAAGATAAATCTTTTACGACTTCTGTTCCTCTTCTGAAATCCGAAGCTCTGTCTGAAGAAACTGTAACCATAAAAAGACCATTCTTTTTAGTTGTTCTTGCAACTTCATAAATAACACGCTTCATATCCTGTAATGTAGAGTGATTGATAACAGCTCTTGAAATAGTTACATCAAATTCACCATCTGCAAAAGGTAATTCTGTCATAGGACACTTTACAAGTTTTGCCTTAAGATTTCTTCTTTCAAGTTCCTTCTCTGTATACTCAATTGCATTTGTTGAAAGATCGCTACCAGTTACATCATATCCAAGTTCTGAAAAGAAATAGGTATGACGTCCTCCTCCACAACCCAAATCATGAATCTTCTTGATACTTGTTGTTGCACGATTTGCAATCTGCTTTGATGGGTTTGCCATGTACTCCTTATAGAAATCATAAATTTCCTCTGCAGGATTTGACAAAATCCATTTTGTTGATGAGAACAATTTGTGCCATGTGTTATTCTTCACAAAGTTTTCTACATTATGGCTGTACTCAATTTTCCCTTCGATTTCTTCTTTTGTCCAAAGACAATTTTCCATTTTTTACTCCTTATTTTTTAAATTCCTTCTGTTTACCAACAGAAAAATTTTAATTTTGATCTAATGATTTTCCTATATCGTTTCTCATATATTTATTGTCATATTTCACCCATTTTGTAGCTTCATATGCTTTTGTACGAGCGTCAACCAAATCAGTTCCTTTTGCAACCACATTAAGTACTCGACCACCAGCTGTAATAACACTATTCCCACTTTTCCTGGTTGCTGCATGAAATAAGTAATAATCTGGTTTATTCTTAAAGTTCTCCAGCCCACTTATCTCTTTTCCTTTTTCGTATTTTTCTGGATATCCATCTGATGCAAGTACTACACAAACTGCTGCATTTTCTTCGAACTCAAGATTAATTGAATCCAATCTTCCTTCAACACAAGCTTCCATTACTTCGATAATATCATTCTTCATACGAGGAAGAATTACCTGCGCTTCTGGATCGCCAAAACGGGCATTGTATTCAAGAACTTTTGGGCCATTTTCTGTTAATATCAATCCAACAAATAAAATTCCAATAAAGGTTCTTCCTTCCTTTCGCATTGCATCAATTGTTGTTTGATACACATATTTTCTACAAAAATCATCAATCTCTTTTGTATAAAATGGACTTGGAGAAAAAGTACCCATTCCGCCTGTATTTAATCCCTGATCGCCATCTTTAGCTCGTTTATGATCCTGAGCGCTTGACATTATTTTTATTGTTTTACCATCGCAAAAACACAATACAGAAACTTCTCTTCCTACAAGGAATTCTTCAACTACAATTTTATCACCCGCAACGCCAAACTGTTTATCAAGCATTAATGCTTTGACACCTTTAACAGCTTCCTCTTTTGTATTACAAATCAAAACTCCTTTACCAAGGGCAAGTCCATCGGTTTTTAATACAATTGGGAATGAAACATGTTCAAGATAGTCTATTGCTTTTTCTGCAGAATCAAAGGTTTCATAGGCAGCGGTAGGAATATTGTATCTCTTCATCAAATCCTTTGAGAAAACTTTTGAGGCTTCAATAATTGCAGCATTTTTTCGAGGTCCGAAAACTTTTAATCCTTTATTTTCAAAAGCATCAACTATACCTACTCCTAAAGGATTGTCTGGACCAATAATTGTAAAATCAACTTTTTTTTCTATTGCATAAGCAACCAGATTTTCAAAATCCATTTCTGAAATCGGCGCACATTCGGCTAATTCTTCTATTCCGGCATTTCCTGGTGCACAATAGATTTTTTCAACTTTTTTACTTTTCGCAACACTAGCAACAATCGCATGTTCACGGCCACCACCGCCAACAACTAATACTTTCATTTTATTTCCTTGAAAGAATAATTATTTACACACTCCGATTGTTACATATGATTAGATCATTTATTCATACGTTTCTTTATGTAGCAACAATTTATATTTTTTCACGTTTTAATCAATAGTATTTTTTTCAAATTGTGACAGATGTCATAACACAAATCCGTATTTTATGACATTTGTCACTTACGTATTACTTTCGTCATATTTTAATGACCATGATTATTTACTAATAATATAAGATTAAATGTTGCTTACGAAAGAAAAAGTGTCACTAAAAAAAACGTCATTGCGAAAAACGCAATGACGTAAACAAATTTATCATTATCTATTTTTAAACAAGCTTCTTTTTACCCCAGTTCTGAATCAGATCCTTGGGTTCTTTAGAAAGAAGAAGTTTTACCAGCAGCAGATTTGTCTGACTGAATACATTCTGCATGATTTCCTGCTGTTCGGCTGTAAAGCGGCTTAATACCCAATCGGCAACACCTATGTTTTCGTTGTCCGGGCGGCCAATTCCAAAACGCAGGCGGAAGAAGTCTGGTGTATTCAGCACGGCCTTAGTTGAACGGAGACCGTTATGACCTCCGAGGCCGCCGCTCCACTTAAGACTTACAAAGCCCGGAGCAAGTTCGAGCTCGTCGTGAACTACCATGATTTCAGATGGCTGGATTTTATAAAAGTTTGCAACTTCGATAATGCTGTCGCCACTCAGATTCATATAAGTCATTGGCTTGAGGAAGTAGATGTGAGCCGGTGCCTCTTCCGGTACAAGCACCGGAGAGCCGTCCTTCTTTGAACAGATTTTTGCATCACAGGCCCACTGGGCGAGCTCCGCCGGTGTAAACGACGCAATCTCACCCTTGAACTTACTCTGCCATGAGAGGCGGTTAGCAAATGGCAGGGAATCTTCAAAATACCAGCTTACATTATGGCGGGTCTTTTCGTATTCCTTGCCGTAATTTCCTAAAAATGCTACGAGTTTAATCATTTTGAAAGCTCGTCCAGAGATTTAAGATACTGCTTTACAGAACTCTCGTTTACCTTAAATCGGTAAGGAGTTTCACTGCAGGTTCCATAATACTGCTGAAGATCGTTCTCATTGTTTTTAGGAATTGCGAAGAACTCAACTGTAATATCTTTATATGCACAAGTAATTTTAGCCGTAACTGTTTTTGTTCCTTCGAGAACTTCACTATCATCATACCAGTCGCGGGTAGAAAGAGAAGCAAAGGAATTAAGCCAGTTTGCAGCAGCACCAGTATCAATCTCATAGCCCTCTTCTGCACCGCTGACATTCCATGCAAGATCTTCACCAGTTCCCATTCTTGAAACAGCCCAGTTTTTACCAGAAGCATAATCTGTAATTGCTACGTTAGTAATATCAGGTGAATCAAGATTCAAAACAATTGTAGTGCGAGCAGCAGCAATACTTGTATCCAGAGTATCATTGATTCCACCAGAAACAAGATAAATATCCTTTCCACCATCAATTGTTGCATAACACTGAGAAGAAGAAACTGCAGTTTTACCAATTGTAATTGTACGTAAAACCTTGTCGCCGAGCTTTGCTGTTACTGTAATTGTTTTACCATCTGCAAGTTCATATTTTTCTGCATTATTTCCAGAAGAAATATTTCCGACCTTATCGAGGGCACGGATATTAGAAATTGCATCAATATAAGAATCTACCATCGACTGACTAGCCGGATATTTTTTATCACTTACAAACCATTCTTCGCCATCTTTATAAACACTGAAGGTTTCCATTGGAGTAACAAATTCCAGAGAATCAGGCTTATCTTTGAGTGTAAAATATTTTGTTGTATCGCGCGCAGAAAGAGCTAGCTGGATTATACAAACAGCAAGCAGCACAACATCTGCAATGATCAAAACTAATTTTCTTGTCTTCATATCGCTACCTTCTAATTACTTACTAATTGTTCTTGTATCGTCTGGATTATATTTCTTATTGATTGCACGACGACGTGCTGTACGAAGTCTCCAAACAAGAAGACCAACGAGAGCAACAAGAACTGCAAGTCCATACTGATTCAAAAGTTTCCAGAAGCTTACTGCAACCGGAGTCTTAATTGTAAGATTGTTTACAGAAAGGCTCTTGGTACGCATTGTACAAAGATCTTCATTTCCGTTCATATAATCAACAACATTCATAAGAAACATTGAAACAGGGCTCTGACCGTTTTCATCAATTACCTGACTTGTTGTAATTTCAGAAGAACCTGCAACAAAAAGCTTACCAGGCATTACACTTGTTTTGATGTAATTTGATGTTTCGAGTTCTCCGGCACTTTCTGAAGAATCCTCTGAAGCTGCCCCTGCAGGAGCTTCATCAAAGGCACTGTCAAACTTACCTTCAAGGAGCACTGCAAGATTGTACTGTGCATATTCAGAAGTATCTGAAGGAGTTGTCATCATCAAAGGATTAAGCATAATACTTTCAGAAACAGCCCAGGCTTCTTCTGAAGTCTTTGCAAGCTCTGTTACCTTAAGATTCTTATTTTCTTTAGCAGCAGCTGCATTAAGAGAACCGCTCTGAAGAAGATAAAGAGAACCGAGATTGTTTGTAATTACATTTTTCTTAGCAAGATATTTTTTATGGATTTCTGGAACCCAGTAATAGTTGAGTTCACCGTACTGGTTATTAAGACTCTTAAAACAGTTCTTATCCATAATCATATTTTTACTGCGTTCAATACCGTACTTTGTAAGAAGGCGTTCAAGATTTGAATCATTCTGTGCAAAGTTTGTAATTCCATACATCTGATCCTTTCCTGCTTCAACAACACCGTCAAGCATGAGCATTACGTTTCCACCACGAAGAAGGAACTGATCTACCTTGTAAAGTTCTTCTTCTGTGAAATCCATTTTTGGACCATTGATGATGATTGCATTCATTCCGGCTGGAATATCTTCAGAGTTCAAATCGATATCTTTCAACTCATACATTCCAGAAATCAGCTTTTCAAAATTAGCAGCCTTATCAGCAGCAGTATGATCTACTTCGCCATGGCCTGTAATATAACCAATTGCCTTTGTATTTGAGAAAAGGCTCTGAAGCCCTTCATTGATTGTGTTTTCAACATCTTCAAGACCAGCAACAGCATAACCAAAGAAAGAACGCTGAACACCAAGTGGAAGTGCATAAATCTTTTCACCATGTTCGAGAACAAGACCGATAGCAGCCTTTTTCTGAACACCTGAATCCTGATAAGTAATTGTCTGAATACCGTATTTAGCAGAAAGAGCTGCAGCATCAGCTGAATCAGGACTTACAAGCTTATATTCAAGACGACCAAGATTCTGTTTGTTTACTGAATCAAAAGCCTGACGAACAATCTGATCAGCATCCTCTGCCCCGCTGATTCCAAGCCATTTAAGAGGCTCACTCAAGTAAAGGGTCAGGCTGATTTTTTCATCCTTTCCAAGACCTGCAAGTGAGTCAGCCATAGAAATCATCTGAGAAATCTTTGATGTGAGATTAAACTCAAAACCATCTGAAGTCTGAACCGGATTCATGATTTCAATATTGTCGCCATAGGCAACAGCAATTCCCATGTAAACCGATTTAAGACCGACTTCATTATTTTTAAGTTCCTGAATCTGAACCTGCTGAATTCCAAGATCACGTGCAAGTTCTTCATTCTCAGGTTTAGACATATCCATATAAGAAACAGAGAAGTTCTTATTTGCCGCACCCTTGTATTCAACAAGAATATCTTTTACATACTGAGAAACACTTGTGTAAGTTGAAGGAAGATTGTCGCTGAAGAATACACGGATTGAAAGAGGCGCATCCAGATTCTTTACGACAGTTTTACTTGCCTTTGAAAGTGAATATGATTTTGGTGCAGTTAAATCAAAACGAAGGAATGCTTTGTGTCCTGCAAGATTCAAAAGAACAAGGAAGATTACAAAAAGAATAAAATCTGATTTTGGACTTTTGAGCCACTGTAATATTTTTTTCATCTTTTTTACTCCGTTAGTTTTTAGCGTTCTGCTGAACTTTTACTGTTGCAGTAAAGAACAGTGCTGTAAGGGAAACAAAATAAATCAAATCTCTTGTGTCAAAAATTCCGCGCGAAATAGAAGTAAAATGTCCGCTTGCAGAAAGATAACTGAAGAAGCTTACAATCTGTGATGGCAGAAAAATCAGGAATGTATCAATCATTGTAAGAGCCATACAGATTATCATAGCTGTGAAGAACGCAATAATCTGATTCTTTGTTACAGAGGTTGAAAAAACTCCGATTGCAGTAAAGCAGGAACAAAGGAAGATTGCACCGATATATCCACCGACAATAGGACCAAAATCAGGAGAACCAAAAATCACTGTCGGAAGAATATAAAACAGAGTTGGAGCAAGCATAATCAAAGTGCTTAAAAAAGATGCAAGATATTTTCCTGCAACTACATCAAGTTCTGTAACAGGGAGAGTCATCAGAGTTTCGATAGAACCCACACGACGCTCTTCTGCAAAAATCCTCATTGTGAGGGCTGGAATAAAAAGAGAAAGGAGAACAGGCAGTAAAGAAAAATACTGTCGGAGTTCTGCTCTGTTGTAAAGGAAGAATACTGAATAAAACAGGATTCCTGTAACTATAAGAAAAAGCGCAGTTACAATATAAGCAACCGGCGAAGTAAAATATGCCTTAAGCTCGCGCTTCATAATAATGATTGCGGGGCACTGCTTTTTTGCTGATTTATTGTCACTCATTATTTAGCCTCCGTCAAAGTATGGAATACATCTTCCAAAGAATTCTTGTTGATAGCAGTTTCATACAAATCAATTCCGCCTTCAACAAGTTTTCTGATAAGAGATGGTCTGATTTCAGCCTCTCCATTAACAGAAACTACCAGCTGTGAAAGACCAGTTTCACCATCTTTAGCACCGACTGTTACACCAGCTACACCAGTAATTGATTTAGCAAGTTCTGCAGCACTTTCTGCCTTTTCAGTACCAACAGTAATATAAACTGTAGATGAAGTTCCAATGCTGTTCTTAAGTTCTTCAATAGAACTGTCAGCTACAAGCTTTCCGCCGGAAATAATAATTGCACGGCTGCAGATTGTTTCAACCTCGCTCAAAATATGCGTAGATACAATTACTGTACGGGTTTTACCGATTTCGCGGATAATTGCGCGAACATCCTCTACCTGGTTAGGGTCGAGACCGGAAGTCGGTTCATCAAGAATAAGGATTTCCGGATCATTCATAAGTGCATGTGCAAGAGCAACACGCTGGCGGTTACCGCGGGAAAGTTCAGAGATATTCTTGCTCATTACTTCCTTAAGTCCGCATTCCTTGCAAAGAGCAGGAACTTTTTCTACCGGATTCTGACCATACATGTTTGCAATATATGCCAGATAATCTTCAACTATCATTTCTCCATAAAGTGGAGCTGATTCAGGCATATAGCCAATTTTCTTTTTTGCTTCAACAGGATTTTCACAAATATCAATGCCGTCAATCTTCACAGAACCAGAAGTTGGGGCAAGAAAGCCTGTTATCATTCGCATTGTTGTGGTTTTGCCAGCGCCGTTTGGGCCAAGAAGTCCTACAATCTGACCTGTAGGAATAGAAAAGCTGACGTCATTTACCGCACGGAAATCCCCGAAATTACGGGAAACGTGGGAAACTTCTATCATTTTAGATGTCCTCCAATTTTTTTGTCTATATTAAATATAACAAATAAAATGGAAAAAGTTAAATAAGAAAAATCACAGATTTTTTAATGATTTATTGCCATTTTACAGATGGAAACGCACATCCAGACTGATTCCATAACCGTGGCTCTCCGGATAATAGGTGCCGGTAAGAGTAGTATTGATTGGAACAGTTGCAAGCTTACCGGTTGTAATATTCAAATCGAGATTAAGAATCAGATAAATTGCCTGAGTATATGAAACACCCTGGAAAACCTCTGCAAGATAATCTGCATGCCGAATATCCGGAAGCCGAACTTCTGAGGTATCATAAACAAGAGCCATATTATACCCGAACCAGAGCCCTGCCCTTCGTGAATACAAAACATATGGAATTACACTGTTATGAATCTCACGGCCAATTAAAAGAACTTTAAAACTTGATTCCAACGCTGTACCAGGTTTATTTACAAACTCAGCGTTAATAACTCCAGGCATACTAAAAATCCAGTTATCTTTCATAGAAAATGGAAGTAGCCGTGGAATTGCAATGGTTGCAAACCAACCTATATTAAACTGTGTAATATCCGAAATACTTTCGGACAGAAGATTTTTCTTTTCGGCATTTGTAAGATTACTATTATTCGGCGCGAGATTCTTACGGGCTTCCTGCAGCAATCTGACTTCACACATATCCCACATCAGATAAGACCTGACACCTACAGAAATACCTCGCTGCTCAAATGTAGAATAACCATATTGATGGATATTCGTATATTCAACTTTTGCAGAGATTTCATAAAGTTCATAAGCAGACCAGAAAGAAGGCCAGGCTGAAAGACCAGGGCGTATATCGCTTTTAGTCTGATCGTAATAATCTGTAGAAACAGTATAGCTTCCCTGAATATCAAAAATAAGCTGTCTTAAAGCCAGGCCCAGAGGAATCTTCCATTGTGTTCCGGCAAGTATTTTGAAATTATATTCTCCATCAAGATTGAAATTGAAAATTGCTCCGGCCCGTATTTTTACCGGTGTTGAAGAATTTTCTATATAGAACGCTGCTGATTTATCTTTTTTAAGATTTAAGGATTCCGACCTGATTCTTGCCAGATATGAAGAAGGCATATTCTTTGTCCATGAAAAATCCAGAGGCAGATAAGTCCAGCCGAGAGATAAAACTGCCTGTGTATTCATCCATGGATCCGGCTGGTTTTCAATTGAAACGCCTAGTCCCGGCCAGTAGAGATTTCCTTCATTCAAATCCAGAATCTTAATCGGGAAGAACGGTGTAAAGGAAAGGTCTGTCATGTACTTAAAAGGATTGTAATTTCGTACATTATAATCAGAAAGAGAGGACTGGCTGTGATTGCCAGATTCCTTATTTGCTGACGCCAGATTTTCTTTTCCAGCCTTCTGTAAATATCCGTTTTCCAATTCAACTGCAGATAAATCAACCTTACGCAACTGATTCTGTGAATATTTTTTTGCACTATAAAAGAGCTCGTTCCTTGAAGAAACAACAGGATAATGAATACCGCCGGAAACATCTGTAGAAGTAAGTCTAACTGCCGCTGGTTCAAATTCATCTGTTAGGAAAACAAAGCCGGCTCTGGTAAAGGTACTGTCACCTGGCTGTGTGTACGTGAATGTGTAAATCGGACTGCCGCCGCGGCGCTGGCAGGAAAGGTGCTGGATTTTGAGCGGAGGTTCAGAATCTTTTTGTCCGTCGGCTTTTATAAGCCAGCTTTGTTCAATAAACTTCTGTTCTTCTGAATTATTCTGCGACTTCTCAAAATTCAATCTGCATAAATAACGCTCAGTTCCTTCTGCGCGGATATAAGTAACAAATCCATTTCCGCTATAAACCGGAGAAAAAGGAATTGTATTTCGGGTAAAATCCTGTCTGAAAATCAGAGTTGGTTTTTCTTTCTTCTTTTCATCCAGCGGCATTGTATGGATTTCAAGCGCAGGAGTAACGTCCTTAATATTTACACCGGCAACGGCATAATCTCCATTTTCTGTTAATACAATTGCAGCATCCCGCAGCTGATATTTTTGATCCAGAAATTTTCTTTCCTTCAGATCATAAATGCTGGCTGAGACCGAATAAAGTCCTTCTACCGATCTTGGCTGAATATTTGTAACTGCAATAAAACGTCCATCTGGCGAAAGTGTCATGCGCTCAATTTTATCTGCAAGAAACAGAATCTGTCTCATTTTCAGCTGACTGTGCTCATCAAAAATATCAACCTCATGACGGATTCTGTCATACCAGACAGTTCCATAATCTGTAATCAGAATATGTTCATAATTTGCATCTTTATCTTTTGGAAAAACAAGCTCTCCTTCTTTCTCATAACTTTCAAGAGCCATCAGACTGGCAGGAAGAGGCACAGATTCTTCAAACTGATTCCAAAGTTCTGTAAGTGTAAGCCCGTAAGTATTTTTGAATACACCATGTGTAAGCAGCAGATTTATTTTTCCGCTTTCTTCCCAAAGCTCGGCATATTTTTCTGCACCATAAGTATTCATCAAAAAAGCAGAAAAGCCGGTACCTGCAGCAAGTGCAAGTTCTTCTCCCGGGTACGTATCACGAACTGTTATTACCTGACTCCACTGAGGAAATTTCCCTTCAAGTTTTGCCTGTGAAAGCAGCTGCAGAAAATATCCATCATTTAAAAGCCCTTCCCCTTCAGAACTTTCAGCAAGATATGCGTTTCCTTCAATAAATGAATAAGGAAGATTAAAAAGTGCAACCGGCTGATAGGAATCACCAGCAATCCATTTTGCAACAAACTGATTAAAAGGACTTCTTATTGATTGAGACAGAGCTTTATAAATCTCACGATAAAAAAGTCCGAGCATAGAATCTTTGAAAACTGCGGTATCATAATCTGCCGTAGAATCAAAAATGATAATTCTGTTATAAGGATAAGGAGTATAGTCTACCGAAAGAACATCTGAGTCCGGAGAGATTATTACCGGCATACGAAGTTTGTGCTGAGAGTTTAGAGCATCTGCGGCTTTCTGATAAAGTCTGTCGACGTTTTGAACAAGCAAGAGGGCTGTATCTTTACTTTCTTTTGAATAAATAATATCAAAATAATCTGTTTTTATAAGAGACATTCTGCGCGGACGCCCAAGTACATTTGCAGAATACAAAGGCTGCGCGCAGAATAAAAGCAGAAGAAACAGTCCTGCCAGTTTATTTACAGAATTCTTCAAGTACACTCTTGTAAATTGCAAGACCTTCATCTATTTCTTTGTCAGAAATATTGAGAGGAGGCAGGAAGCGAACAACATCACTGCCTGCAGTTGTAGTACACAGTCCTTTTTCCAGACAGCGAACTTCAATATCAAAAGGTTTAATGCTTGAATCAATCTGAGTTCCAATCATAAGGCCTTTTCCACGAACATCCTTAACGATTGGAAGGTTCCAGCTTGCAATTGCTCCACGAATATAATCACCTACATGATTTACTCTGTCGAGGAAAGCAGGATCACTTACAGTTTCAAGAACTACAAGACCAGCAGCACAGGCAAGAGGATTTCCTGCAAAAGTTGACTGATGATCACCGGCAACAAATACATCTGCAGCCTTTCCGCGGAACAGACAAGCTCCCATAGGAACCCCACCGGCAATTCCCTTTGCAAGAGTAACAACTTCAGGCTTAAAGCCAAGCCAGTCACTTGCAAGGTAAGTACCTGTACGACCAACACCAGTCTGAACTTCATCTGCCATTACAATTGCTCCGGCAGCGCGGGCAGCAGCAGCAGCAGCCTTAGCCCATTCTGGATTTA
>JAEEGH010017249.1_pt1 | contig 15417 bp, 14 predicted proteins | sample 9134181 | NCBI WGS metagenome assembly JAEEGH01 (sample SAMN16246544, study PRJNA631951) | gut metagenome | biome: gut microbiome; feature: rumen; material: DP-attached | host: Bos | place: Iran: Karaj | collected 2018-10 | reverse complement strand
CTTGTTAATGACGGCGATGCTAAGGCAAAAGCAGTCAGAGATGCATTCATTTTCCAGGTTGCAAAGGATATGGGTTCAATGGCTACAGTTCTTAAGGGCAAGGTAGACAGAATCGTTGTAACAGGCGGTATCGCTTACGACAAGGAAGTTGTTGCAGGCCTTAAGGAGAGAGCTGAATGGATTGCTCCTTTCACAGTATATCCCGGAGAGGATGAGCTTCTTGCGCTTGTCCAGGGTGGATTACGTGTGCTTAACAAGGAAGAGGAAGCAAAAGTATACTAATTAGCTGTTAGGAGATTTGCTTATATGAGCAAAATTGTTGATAAATTATTTGGGACACATAGTGAGCGTGAGCTTAAGAGAATCATGCCGCTGGTAGATATGGTTGAAGCGTTAAGACCTACCATGCAGCAGCTTTCCGATGATGAACTGAAGGCTAAGACCAAGGAATTCAAGGAGAGACTTGCTGAGGGCGAAACGCTTGACGACCTGCTTCCCGAAGCTTTTGCCACTGTAAGAGAGGCAGCAAAAAGAGTACTTGGGATGGAGCATTATCGGGTTCAGATCATAGGTGGAATAATACTCCACCAGGGTCGAATTGCCGAAATGAAGACAGGTGAAGGTAAAACACTTGTGTCTACCCTTCCCGCATATCTCAATGCCCTCAAGGGTGAAGGTGTATATATCGTAACCGTAAATGATTATCTGGCTAAGCGTGATGCCGACTGGATGGGACAGGTACATGAATTCCTGGGCCTTAAGGTAGGTGTGGTTCTTAATTCTATGACTCCCGAAGAGCGTCAGCAGGCCTACGGATGCGATATTACTTATGTAACAAACAATGAACTCGGTTTCGACTATCTGAGAGACAACATGGTCATCTACAAGGAGCAGCTTGTGCTCCGTAAGCTGGGCTATGCCATAATCGATGAGGTCGACTCTGTTCTTATTGATGAAGCCCGTACACCCCTTATTATTTCGGGACAAAGCGGAAAATCCACCAAGCTCTATGAAGCCTGCGATATTCTGGCAAGACAGCTGCAGCGTGGTGAGGATATGGAAGACCTGTCAAAGATGGATGCCATCATGGGTCTTGAGAGACAGGAGACAGGTGACTTCATTGTTAACGAGAAGGACAAGAATCTTAACCTTACCGAACAGGGTGTAAACAAGGTTGAGCAGTTTTTCCATATCGACAACCTGGCCGATCCCGAGAATATCGAGATTCAGCACAATGTAATACTGGCTCTTCGTGCGCATAACCTTATGTTCAGAGATCAGGATTATGTTGTAAAAGACGATCAGGTCCTTATTGTCGACGAATTTACCGGCCGTATCATGCCCGGTAGAAGATATTCCGACGGTCTTCATCAGGCCATAGAAGCAAAGGAACATGTAAAGGTTAAGAGAGAGAGTAAGACACTTGCAACCATTACTTTCCAGAATTTCTTCAACAAATTCGAAAAGAAATCCGGTATGACCGGTACGGCTCTTACAGAAGAGAAGGAATTCCGTGATATCTACGGAATGGACGTTATAGAGATTCCTACTAATAAGCCTGTTGCAAGAATAGACCGGCAGGATGCGGTATATAAGACAAGAAAAGAGAAACTTCACTGTATCGTTGAGGCCGTTAAAGAGGCTCACGCCAAGGGACAGCCTGTACTTGTAGGTACAATTACCATCGAAGCCAGTGAAGAACTCAGTGCCCTTTTAAGAAAAGAGGGTATAGAGCACAAAGTCCTCAATGCAAAATTTCATGAGATGGAAGCTGAAATCGTAGCTGAGGCCGGTATCCACGGTAAGGTTACAATTGCTACCAACATGGCAGGTCGAGGAACCGATATTAAGCTTGATGATGAGGCAAAGGCTGCCGGCGGACTTAAGATCATCGGTACAGAGAGACATGAATCAAGACGTATAGACAACCAGTTAAGAGGTAGATCCGGACGTCAGGGAGATCCCGGTGAGTCCAAGTTCTATATTTCACTGGAAGACGATCTGATGAGACTCTTTGGTTCAGCCAATCTCATCAATATGTTCAATACGCTGGGTATTCCCGAGAATCAGGAAATCGAGCACAGAATGCTTACCAAAGCTATTGAGAATGCTCAGAAGAAAATCGAGAGCAACAACTTTGGTATACGTAAGAATCTTCTTGAATACGACCAGGTTAACAACGATCAGAGAGAGATTATATATGCCGAAAGACGTCGAGTTCTTGACGGAGAGAGCATGCGCGACGTTATCTACAAGATGTTTACGGATATCGTAGAGAGCGTTGTGGACAATACCATCGGCGAAGACAATAATCCGGAGGATTGGGATCTTAAAGATCTTAATACGGAACTTTTGCCTATTATTCCCCTTGAGCCCATGACTCTTAACAGATTCAAGGGTAAAAACAAGGGCGAACTGAAACAGCAGCTTAAGGAAGAGGCTGTTAAGTTCTACGAAGCTAAGGAAGCGGAATTCCCCAATACCGAGGCTATCAGAGAACTTGAGCGAGTTGTTCTTCTTAAGACAATAGATCGTAAATGGATGGATCATATCGATGATATGGACCAGTTAAGACAGGGTATAGGCCTTCAGGCTTATGGTCAGAGAGACCCGCTTGTGGAATACAAGATGGCCGGATACGATATGTTTGATGCCATGACCGATGCTATCAGAGAAGACACGGTTAAGATACTGTGTCACGTGAGAGTTGAGGAAAAGGTTGAACGTGAACAGGTTGCCAAGGTTACGGGAACCAACAAGGATGACTCCCTCGGCAAGAAACCGCAGAAGAGAATGGAAGCAAAGGTTTATCCCAATGATCCATGTCCTTGCGGAAGCGGCAAGAAGTATAAGAATTGTCACGGAAGAAGTTAAAGAATGGTAGAATTAGACCAGTACAAGGTGGAGCTGGCATCCTATAAGGACACATTGTCCGAGGTGCGAGCTTCTCTTGATTTAGAGAACAAAACAAAAAGAATAGAAGAGCTTGAGAGAGAGATGGAGGCTCCTGGCTTTTGGGACGATCCCGACAGTTCCAACCTTAAGATGAAAGATCTTAAAGACATGAAGGATGTCGTGGAGACCATTACAGGCCTTGAGACACAGTATTCGGATATAGAGACTCTTATTGAGATGGGATATGAGGAAGAAGATGAAAGCCTTGTGCCTGAGATAAGAGCCGAGCTGGATGCTTTTATCGAAAAACTCGATGACATCAGAATATCGACTCTCCTTTCGGGTGAATTTGACCGTAACAATGCCATTTTGAAGCTTAATGCGGGAGCCGGCGGAACAGAGAGTTGCGACTGGGCTCAGATGCTCTACCGTATGTATACACGTTGGGCGGAAAAGAAGGGCTTTCAGGTTGAGGTAATCGATTATCTTGACGGAGACGAAGCCGGAATCAAGTCCGTTACTTTCCAGGTAAACGGCACCAATGCCTATGGATATCTTAAGAGCGAGAAGGGGGTTCACAGACTTGTAAGAATCTCTCCCTTTAACGCTCAGGGCAAGAGACAGACTTCTTTTGTGTCTCTGGATGTTATGCCCGAGATAGTGGAAGATCTTGATATTGAGATAAAAGATGAAGATATAAGAGTTGATACTTACCGAAGCTCGGGTGCGGGCGGTCAGCATATCAACAAGACTTCTTCAGCTATACGAATAACCCATTTTCCCACGGGCATTGTGGTACAGTGCCAGAATGAGAGAAGTCAGCACATGAACAAAGACAAGGCCATGCAGATGCTGAAGGCCAAGCTCTATATGCTTAGACTTGAGGAAAACAAGGAAAAACTTGATGATATAAGAGGCGAAGTAACGGAAATAGGATGGGGCAATCAGATCAGATCATATGTATTCCAGCCTTACAAGCTTGTTAAGGACCTAAGAACCGGAGTGGAAAGCGGTAACGTTGACGCTGTTATGGACGGTGCACTGGATCCCTTTATCAACGGATATCTCAAGTGGCTTAACACGGGAATGTCTTAATTTGCTTCAATAGAGACAAGTGTGGTATAATATAAGGTACACAATAAGGATTTGATATGGAAGATAATAACAATACATCGCCATATTATAAGAGACCGGAGAGCAGTGCCAACCTACAGAACACTGCCGCAGGCAAAGCGAATATGTTCGCCACGGCTGCTAAAGTACTCGGAATAATAGCTATCTTCTCGGTATTTACTTTTTCCCTTTATCCGGCATTTATAATGGGTGGACTGGCCATCATACTGGCCGTAATTTCAAAAGGCGATAAGATACAAATGTGTCAGGCCGCAAAGACCGGATTCGTTACGGGAATAGTTGCTCTGGCGCTCAATGTCACTCTGATAGGGGGATTGGGACTCTTATTTTTTACGGACAACCCGGTCAAGACCCTGCTAAACGATACATCCGTTGAGATGTACGGGCAGACATTTGACGATATGATCAAAGATGCCATGGACGGACAATTTGATCTGGAATACAAGAATCTTCCTTATAATCTGTAAACAGGCAAAAGGACATTGCGAATAGATATATTCGTGGGAAGGAGGTAATATGGTACCGGTTGGATATGATCCAGTAACAGGAATGACACCCTGGATGAACTGGGGTATGCAGACAGGAAGCGGAATGACCGGCAATCCGGGAACAACGGATGCGGCGGCTACTGCAGTAACGGGAATTGGTACAGGCAAAACGGGCGGCGCCGATAAGGCTCAGGAGTCCAAGGCTATCCTTAATCCCGGCGAATCCACAGAAGTACAGCCGGGTAAAAAATCCTCTCCTGCGGAATGTGAGACATGTAAGGAACGTAAGTATCAGGACGGATCCAATGAAATGGTCTCATATAAGTCGGCAACACATATTTCTCCTCAGGCTGCACCCTCAGCGGTGAGAGCACACGAAGGCGAACATGTGGCCAACGCTTATAAGAAAGCGGCACAGAATAACGGTAAAGTGCTTCAGGCCAGTGTGGCCATTCATACAGCCGTATGTCCGGAATGTGGACGTACTTATGTATCTGGTGGTACCACTACTACCAAGATAATGTATAAGAATGAGGAGAACCCCTACGTCAAGAATATGAAGAACAGGGACAACGGACTTCTCAGCGGAATGAACTTTGATGCAGGTGCCTAAGGCGCCTGCATTAATTATAGTAAGGGAACAAGGATTGATGAAGGAAAACAGAACAGCTGAATTAAAAAGAATAGCCAGAGGAAAAATGCTTGATAAATACGGCACTGCCATAGGGGCATATCTTCTTCAGGCGGTAATAATGGGAATAGTCCAGTATATTGCTCTGCAGGTTTCGGATACAACGACTGTAATGGGCATGATCGTCTATATGCTGATATCTCTCATAATTGAACTGATTATGGTTGTATTTGCGGTAGGTGAGCTTACAATATACTTCAATATATCGAGAGGCGCCGAAGCAAAGGCCACAGATGTGCTTAACGGATTCAAGCTTCATCCGGATAAGGCAATCACCGTAGCAGTTCTTGTTTTTGTAAGGTCATATGTCCTCCTGTTACCGGCGATAATTGCTTATGTATATTTCATGTTAAGCGGCAATAACAGCGCTTTGATAGTGGCTATAGTTGCTGCTGTGCCGGGAATTATAAGAGCGGCATATGTGCTCTGCGAATTGAGCCAGTGCTATTATATCCTGTTGGATTATCCGAGGCTTACGGCTTCGGAGATAGTAAGCACAAGTAAGGATATGATGAAGGGCCACATAGGCGAATATTTTGGGATGGTATGCAGCTTTATTCCTCTATTTCTCGTTGGTATTCTGTCCTTAGGCTTCGGAATTGTTCTTCTATACCCTTATATGAGGATGACAATGACGGAATTCTACCTGGATCTGGTCAGAAGACCCGAAAAAGGGGCCAATTTTGACGCGGTTATAGATGATGAAATTAATTGTATAAACAATTAATAAAATTGCAAAAACAGAACTTTGGTGACAACGGCTATTTTTTGAAAATATCCATTGACGCGAAGAGGTTCGGATGATAATATTAGTTCATAGATAAGACGGACTGAGTATTGGCAAACCAGTTGTGAGGCTGGGACGCAAAACTATAGGACCTTGTCGGAGGGAACCGGATGAAGCGGTAGTCGGATGAGACGCCGGTGGATGAAGGGGAACGAGGAAGATAAGGTAGCCAGTTGCCGATTATCTGAGCACATTGACAGACCTGTAAGAATGGATGAATATCGAGGCTGATAGGACGGCGGAAGCAGATTACGTGAGCGTCGCGCCGAGGAAGCAGGCTTATGACGGATCCCCTGAAATCCGGACACGTAAGTGTAGCTGGTAAGCAGATTAGATGCGCACATGTATGTGGATGCACAGTCAGATGGAGCCATAGATTGATAGTAATCCTTATGAGAAGGCAGGCAGCGGTGAAGCGAGGATAACTGAATGATGAGGAGTTCCCTTAGAAAGGAAGGAGAGGAATCATCGGAGTCCAATATTAATTCGTCTTAAACATCACCCAATATACTATACAGAAGCCCGGATGTGTTGCACCGGGCTTTCTGTATGCCCTTTTTAAGGTATATAGAGCGACTGCCGTATATATACAGGTGCTTGAACAGTATGAAAAAACAAGCTGAAAAGTATACTTGCAATATGTATATTCTGATAGTATAATCTCTAATTGTGAGCCGGATAGGCTTGCGGACAACTAAATAAGTAACTTCAGGGCAGGGTGTGAATCCCGATCGGCGGTGACTGGTGCAGTCAACAGCGTTTTGACGCAGACATCATAAGTCCGCAACCCACTAAATTCCAAGTGGCTGATATGGTGAGAATCCATAACCGACAGTAAGGATCCTTTTGGATCTAAGTCTGGATGGAAGAAGGAGATTATTCTATGAACAACTTAATTCAAAGTGTTACTGAGAACGCATTGTTCGTTCTCGAGTTTTTGGGCATTGTAGTTGCCGTTTTCCTCATTGCATACGCGATAGAGAAGATAGGCAAGAAGCGAAGCGGTAATACCGAGAGAGTGCTGTCCACAAAAAAGGTGGTTGCCATCGGTATGTTTTCCGCAATAGCTACGGTGCTCTTTTTTATTGAATTCCCCGTAGGATTCGCACCGGGATTTTACAAGCTTGATTTTTCGGAGCTTCCCGCACTCATTGCGGCCTTCGCATACGGCCCCGTAGCCGGTGTCATGGTGGAATTTGTTAAAATAGTGCTTAAGGTTCTTATCAGAGGAACCAATACGGCATTTGTAGGTGAACTTGCCAATTTCGTAATCGGTTGTGGACTTATTGTTCCCGCATCCGTAATCTACAGTCTTAAGAAGAGTAAAAAAACAGCTGTTATCGCATGTATCGTGGGAACAATATTTATAGCGATCCTGGGCTCTCTCTTCAACGGCTTTTATCTGCTTCCCGCATTCTCCAAGCTCTACGGAATGCCTATCGAGGCAATCGTTGCCATGGGAACGGAGATCAATGAGAATATTACAAGCGTGTGGAGCCTTGTGGCTATATGTGTTATACCGCTTAATCTGCTCAAGGGTATTATTGACAGTGTAATAACCCTGCTCATATACAAGCCCATAAGCAGACTGCTTAAAAATAATTCATAGCCGATATGGATTTCCCGGAAACAGCGAGTCTGTTTTCCGGGAATTATAATCGGGGAAAAGGACAAAAATGGACATTATCAGTAAGATTACCGAGGAACTTGGAGTAAAGAAATCTCAGGTCGAGGCAGCTGTAAAGCTCATTGATGAGGGCAATACTATTCCTTTTATCGCCAGATACAGGAAGGAAGCCACAGGAGCTCTTAACGACGAACAGTTAAGAGCGCTGGATGAAAGACTCACTTATTTGAGGAATCTTGAAGAAAAGAAAGAGCAGGTTCTTCAGAGCATAGAAGAACAGGGTAAGCTGGATGATGAACTTAAGGCCAAGATTGAGGCGGCAACTACTCTTGTTGCGGTTGAGGATCTCTACAGACCATACAGACCCAAGAAGAAAACCAGGGCAAGTGTGGCAAAAGAGAGAGGTCTTGAAGCTCTTGCAACATATATATGGATGCAGGATGCCAAGTCGCCCCTTGAGGATGAAGCATCAAAATATGTGAATCCCGAAAAGGAAGTTGCTGACGCAAAAGAAGCAATCCAGGGTGCCAAGGATATTCTTGCTGAACTGATATCCGATGAAGCTGACTACAGGACATATATCCGAAAGACTACATGGAATGAAGGCAGTCTTATAAGTAACGCAAAAGATGGCAGCGCAGAATCGGTATACGAGATGTATTACGAATTCGCGGAGGCCGTGGCTAAGATAGCGGGCCACAGAGTTTTAGCCATTAACAGAGGCGAAAAAGAAAAAATCCTCAATGTTAAGGTTGAGGCTCCGGTAGAAAAGATCATTAACTACCTGGAGAAACATATAATAAAAAAAGATAATGAATATACAACACCGGTTCTTAAGGAAGTAATAGCGGACAGTTATGACAGGCTTATAGCTCCTTCCATTGAGAGGGATATAAGGAACGAACTTACGGAGAAGGCGGAAGACGGAGCTATAGGTGTATTCGGCAAGAATCTCACACAGTTGCTTCTGCAACCACCGATAGCCGGCAAGACAGTTTTGGGCTGGGATCCCGCTTTCAGAACGGGCTGCAAACTTGCGGTAGTTGATTCCACGGGAAAAGTGCTTGATACAAAGGTTATCTACCCCACAGCACCTCAGAATAAAGTGGATGAAGCCAAAGCAGAACTGAAGAGAATTATCAAAAAATATAATGTTGATTTAATTTCCCTCGGAAACGGAACCGCTTCAAGAGAATCCGAACAGGTAATTGTGGATCTTATTAAAGAACTGGATCGTCCGGTGCAGTACGTCATTGTTAATGAAGCCGGCGCCAGTGTTTATTCGGCCAGCAAACTTGCGACAGAGGAATTCCCTCAGTTTGATGTAGGTCAGAGAAGTGCGGCTTCCATAGCCAGAAGACTTCAGGATCCTTTGGCGGAACTGGTTAAGATAGACCCGAAATCAATCGGTGTGGGACAGTATCAGCATGATATGAACCAGAAAAAGCTGGGTGAATCTCTGCATGATGTGGTTGAGGACAGTGTTAACAAGGTAGGTATCGATCTTAACACGGCTTCGGCTCCTTTACTTGAATATGTGTCGGGAATATCCAAGCCCATAGCTAAAAATATCGTGGATTACAGGGAAAAGAACGGAAGATTCACCAATCGTAAACAACTTTTAAGCGTGGATAAACTGGGTCCCAAGGCTTACGAGCAGTGTGCGGGCTTCTTACGAGTAAGAGGCGGAGACAATCCTTTGGACAATACCGGTGTTCATCCGGAATCTTATGCCGTTACGGAAAAATTGCTTAATAAGATCGGCTTAAGCCTTTCGGATATAGGAAAGGACAAAGACGATTCGGCTGCGGCAGCCCTTATGCTTTATAAGAAGGATACGGGTAAGCTGGCAAAAGATTTGGATGTGGGAGAGATAACTCTTCAGGATATATTCAAGGAACTTGAAAAACCGGGAAGAGATCCCAGAGAAGATATGCCAAAGCCCATATTAAAATCCGACGTTATGAGCATGGAGGACTTAAAGCCCGGCATGAAGCTTAAGGGAACCATCAGAAATGTCATTGATTTCGGTGCCTTTGTAGATATCGGAGTGCATCAGGACGGACTTGTACACATCTCTCAGATAACGGACAAGTACATAAAGCATCCTCTGGATGTGGTAAGTGTCGGAGATATAGTGGATGTAACTGTTTTGAGTGTGGACCTTCAGAAGAAGAGAATCGCTCTGACTATGAAAAACAGTTAAGAATAGCAGTTGACATAACAATCGTTTTAAACAGGAGCCTTCCTTTGAATGGCTCCTGTTTTTGTTGAAAAAAATAGCGGTTATCTGTATAATTAATATGGTATTTTGTGGTAATTATGCGACAAAAAATAAAATTCATTATTTTACGGTATTGATATGGATTACGAATTTGATGTAAATATGACGGTTTCGGCCCTCTATGACTATAATATGCACTACACATACACCAGTGCATCGGGGATTCTGGGAACCGCTGCGGGAGCATGCTTTTTGCTTCTTTATATCGGGACGAACAGCATCTATTATCTGGTTGCGGCATTGGTGCTGATATTCTACAGCCCCGTTACTTTGTATTTCAGGTCAAGAAATCAGGTAAAACTGAACCCTATGTACAAACATCCTCTTCACTACAAGATGAACGATGAAGGTGTTACGGTGTCACAGGGTGATGATGAGCTTACGGTTGAGTGGAAGGATATGATAAAAGCTCAGTCCACCAACCAATCAATTATGCTCTATACCAGCAAAAAATCGGCATGGGTATTTCCCAAGTCTGAAATCGGGGAACACAGATACAAACTCATAGAGATAATATCCACACACATGCCTCCTGAGAAGGTAAAGATCAAACAGTAAAAAGCATTGTCGCAGTACACGGAGAATTGGAATGAAGATAGTCGGAATTGACAGTTCGGGACTGGTCGCATCGGTGGCCGTCGTAGAAGATGATACGGTTATAGCTGAATACAGTGTTAATTTTAAGAAGACTCATTCGCAGACTTTACTTCCGATGCTGGATCAGGTGTCTGAGATGATCGACTTAGACAGGTCGACAATTGATGCGATTGCGGTTGCCGCAGGTCCGGGCTCTTTTACCGGTTTGAGAATAGGAAGTGCAACGGCAAAAGGTCTGGCTGAGGCTCTTAATGTGCCCATTGTGCCAATTCCTACGGTGGACGGACTTGCTTACAATATGTACGGTACGGCATCCCTTGTGTGTCCTCTGATGGATGCAAGACGTGAGCAGACATATACCGGAATATACGAGTTTAATCGTGTTAAGGATGTCTATATAATGAAAAGTCTGATGGAACAGTGTGCTGTTCCCGTAGACGAAGTAATAGAGGTGTTAAACGGAATGGACAGGGATGTGGTCTTCTTGGGAGACGGTGTTCCGGTCTTCTATGACAAACTGGAGGCCGGTCTTAAGGTATCTCACAGTTACGCACCTGCGTTTATGAACAGACAGAGAGCTGCATCCATTGCTACGCTGGCGTTTTCGTATATCGCCGAGGGCAAGACGCAGACAGCTGCCGAACATGCGCCTGTATACTTAAGACTGTCACAGGCAGAGAGAGAACAACTGGAAAAGGAAAATTCTTAATGATAGAAGTATGTTTGTTGGGAACGGGAGGTATGATGCCTCTTCCCAAAAGATGGCTTACATCCATGATGCTGCGCTACAACGGCTCAAGCATCCTGGTGGATTGCGGAGAGGGTACACAGATTGCTCTCAAGGAAAAAGGCTGGAGCCCCAAACCTATAGATGTAATCTGTTTCACGCATTTTCATGCCGATCACATATCCGGATTACCCGGTATGTTACTGAATATGGGCAATGCCGAGAGAACGGAGCCTTTGCTCATTGTGGGTCCCCGCGGAGTCGGACGGGTTGTGGAGTCTCTTCGTGTCATAGCGAGAGATATTCCTTTCGAAATCAAATACAAAGAACTTACAGGCAATGAAGAAGCTTTTGAGGTATGCGGCCTTAAGGTGGAAGCCTATAAAGTGTGTCATAACATAACCTGTTACGGTTATACCTTCAGCCTGGACAGGGCGGGGAAATTCGATACCGAGAAAGCCAAGGCTGCAGGTATCGAAGTAAAATACTGGAACAGGCTTCAAAAGGGCGAAACTATAGAGGAAGACGGCAAAGTCTTCACTCCGGATATGGTACTGGGAGAAAGCAGAAAAGGGCTGAAACTTACCTATTGTACCGATACGAGACCGGTAAACGCTATTGTTAAACATGCTGGGGGATCGGACCTTTTTATATGTGAAGGCATGTACGGTGAGCCGGATAAGCTTGCCAAGGCAAAAGAACACAAGCACATGACCTTTTACGAGGCGGCAGAGCTTGCAAAAGAAGCGGAAGTCAAAGAATTGTGGTTGACTCATTACAGTCCGTCGCTTCCCAATCCAAAGGCATATGCAAAGGCAGTTAAGGAGATTTTTCCAAATACTGTAATCTCAAAAGACGGCAGAACGGTTGATCTGTTGTTTGAAGAATAGAATCCGCAGGGATCAGACTATACTAAGAGGAAAGGAGGTAGCCCGTGAATAAATTTAAGGGAACAAAGGGGTTGATAATTGTACTGGCTCTTATTTTGCTGGTTGTGGGCTACTATTATTATCTTTCCAACAGACATAATGCAAGATCTGAAGACAATGTTAAGGTTACTCCCGCACAGGAAGTGCTCTTAACAAACTATGAAGTAAACTACCCACCGACTCCCAAGGAAGTGGTAAAGAGCTATCTCGATATAACCAAGGTTCTTCATAACGAAGATCTTACGGACGAAGAGGTGGAGGCCGTAGGCCTCAAGCTGGAAGAGCTTTTTGACAAGGAACTTGCAGAGAATAAATCCGATGAGGATTATCTGAAGGATCTTAAGAGCGAGCTTACTTCTTTCAAGAGCAATGATTATTCAATAGTCAATTATTATACATCCTCAAGTACAGAGGTTGATTACTATACTGTCGACGGATTTGAACTTTCCAGATTATACGGTACCTACAATATACGTACCTCTTCGGGAACACAGATTCTGACGGAAGTCTTCGTGCTCAGAAAAGACGAGAACGGCAGATGGAAGATCTACGGATGGCAGCCTGTTACTACGGATGAAACAGAATAAACAGAAAAGAAACTAGCAAAATGTTAAAAGAAGATATAACAATTCTTGCAATTGAGTCGTCTTGTGATGAAACAGCGGCGGCGGTTGTGGTAAACGGAAGAGAGGTATTGTCCAATACCATTTCTTCACAGATTGATATTCATACTTTATACGGCGGTGTTGTACCCGAGATAGCATCCAGAAAGCATACTGAGAGAATCAATCAGGTGGTTCGCCAGTCTCTGTCAGAGGCAGGAAAGAGCTGGGATGATATTGATGCAATTGCCGTCACATACGGTCCGGGACTGGTAGGAGCTCTTTTGGTAGGTGTATCCTACGCCAAGAGTCTTGCCTGGGCACTTAATAAACCGCTTATCGGAGTACATCATATTGAGGGACACATAAGTGCCAATTATATTGAGAATAAGGAACTTGAACCGCCCTTTATGTGTCTGGTTGTATCCGGTGGTCATTCACATCTTGTTAAGGTGGTGGATTACGGCGAGTATGAGATACTGGGCAGAACAAGAGATGATGCAGCCGGAGAAGCTTTTGATAAAGTGGCCAGAGCCATAGGCCTGGGATATCCCGGCGGACCCAAGATAGATAAAGTGTCATGCGAGGGCAATCCTGCGGCAATTGATTTCCCAAGGGCCAAGATTGCCGACAATGAATATGATTTTTCTTTCTCGGGACTAAAATCGGCAGTTCTCAATTATCTGAATCAGTGTGAAATGAAGAAGGAAGAAGTTGTTACCGCTGATGTGGCGGCATCTTTCCAGCAGGCGGTGGTTGATGTGCTGGTGGGACATTCCATGGACGCCATTGACCGATACGGTTTTGATAAATTTGCCATTGCGGGCGGCGTGGCATCCAATAGCCATTTAAGAGCGGCAATGGAAGAGGCCTGTAAGAAACGTAATATAAAGTTCTACAGACCGTCTCCGATACTCTGTACGGATAATGCGGCCATGATCGGAGCTGCGGCATATTTTGAATATGTTAAAGGTGTTAGATCGGGCTGGGATCTCAATGCTGTTCCCAACCTGAGACTGGGAGAAAGATAATCAATGGATTTTGTTATTCGCGATATGTCAATCGAAGATGTAGATCAGGTCTGTTCCATAGAGGAAGAGACTTTTTCTATGCCATGGGGCAGGGAATCTTTTATTAAGATGGTATCCAATCCCGATGCCCTATATATGGTGGCTGTCAGCGAAGAAGAGGATGGAAAATCAAAGGTTCTTGGCTGTATAGGCATCCTTAACATATGCGGAGAAGGCAATATATGTAATGTTGTTGTAAAGGAAGAATATAGGGGCAATCATATAGCTTCCGCTCTCATGGATGAGATGCTTAAGAGAAGAAGAGGCATGGGAATCGAGATGTTTACGCTGGAAGTAAGAGAGAGCAATGAGCCTGCCATCAAACTTTACAGTAAGTATGGTTTTGAATCCGTGGGTTACAGACCGGGATACTATGAGAAACCTACGGAAGATGCTTTAATAATGAACAAAGTTGTTTTTTAACAGGTGCTAGCGGAGTTGATGAGTATGGTATACGAGACTCATAGTTCAGAAGAAACATATAATATAGGAAAAGAACTGGGACAGAAGTGCAAAGAAGGGGAGCTCTATACACTTATAGGGGACCTGGGAGTGGGCAAGACGGTGTTCACCCAAGGATTTGCTGCAGGTCTGGGAATTACAGAGCCTGTTAACAGCCCCACTTTTACAATTGTCCAGATATATGATGAAGGAAGACTTCCTTTGTATCATTTCGATGTGTACAGAATCGGAGACCCTGAAGAGATGTATGAAGTGGGATATGAAGAGTATGTATATGGTGAAGGAGTCAGCCTTATAGAGTGGGCCGATCTTATAGAGGATATACTTCCGACCCATTATACAAAGGTGTTGATAGAGAAGAATCCCGATAAAGGCTTTGATTACAGAAAGATAAGCGTTGAAGAGGTGTGAATTTGAAGAACACGGCTATTGTGCTTGCTGCGGGCAGCGGCAAAAGGATGAACAGTGATATAAAGAAGCAATATATGATGTTAGCCGGTAAGCCGGTGCTCTACCACAGCCTTAAAGCAATGGAAGAGAGTGACATCATAACTGACATAGTTGTGGTTACAAGCGAAGAAGATAAGGACTATGTACTGACCGATATAGTCAATAAGTATAAATTCACAAAAGTTCGGGATATTGTAAGCGGAGGCAAGGAAAGATACCATTCCGTTATGAACGGTCTGGATAAAATAACCGAAAAAGGTGGCGCAGATTATGTATTTATCCATGACGGAGCCCGCCCATTAATAACGCCTGATATCATTTCGAGATTGTATAATGACGTTCGTGTCAATGAGACTGCGATTGCTGCGGTCAAGTCAAAAGATACGGTTAAGATTGCAAGTCCGTCCGATATCGTGGTGTCTACACCCAACAGATCGCTGGTATGGATAATACAGACTCCTCAGGTGTTCAGCTATTCACTTATCAAAGAAGCCTATGATGTACTCAAAGAAGAAGAGTGCGGTCTTCCCTGCAGCGGAATAAATGTAACGGATGATGCAATGGTTGTTGAGACCTTCTCGGGCCATAAGGTAAAACTTACGGAGGCCTCTTATGAGAATATAAAGATAACAACTCCGGAAGACCTTGATATAGCGGAGCTTATTATTAGAAGA
>JAEEGH010017246.1_pt1 | contig 15418 bp, 13 predicted proteins | sample 9134181 | NCBI WGS metagenome assembly JAEEGH01 (sample SAMN16246544, study PRJNA631951) | gut metagenome | biome: gut microbiome; feature: rumen; material: DP-attached | host: Bos | place: Iran: Karaj | collected 2018-10 | reverse complement strand
AGTTCAACACCGCCTTCAAGAACGTCGCGGAAGTCACGGGCATGCCTCTCTGCCAGCTCGTCAAGGCCACGTCCTACAACCAGGCCTGCAACCTCGGCATCAAGAATCTCGGCAAGATCGAAGAAGGCTTTATCGCCGATTTGACCGTTCTCGATGACGAATTCGTCGTCAATCAAGTCTATCTCGACGGCGTCTGCAAGTTCAAGAAATAACGTGATTTAGCGTTAGAAAAAAGGCTGTTGCAATTGGTTTGCAACAGCCTTTTTGTTTCTCATGTCTTATCGTCTAACGTCTTTCGCACGTGTCTCGCGTCAAACCGCATAATGGCAAAGCCATAAAAAATCACCGCCACCGATAATAGCAAAAGCAAAAAACGGTGGCGGTGATTTCGTTTATTCAGAATATCAATCCAGTTCAGAGAGCTTCACAGGGCGGCCCAATTTTGCGGACAAATCCGCCGCGAAGATGGCCTTGTGCGTCTTGAACGCATCCTCAAAACTCGTCAGCGGCATTTCCGTGTCGTTGTTGATGGCATCGACAAATGCCTGCATCTGAGGATTGTACGGATGATCGAGAACTTCGCCGGAATCCAGCGTGGATGTCTGCATCGTCGTCCAACGGTCTTTCACGAGGCCGTCCAGATCCGTCGAATAAATCTGGTTGTCACGGATGCTGCCTTTGCTTCCGACCAGTTGGAAATGGAAGTAGTACGGTTGCAGGCAGTCGATGCTCGCCGCGCATTTACCGACCTTTCCGTTCGCGAATTTGATGATCGTCACGCTGCACGGATCGAATTCGTAGCTGGAGAAGCAGTCCGCCTTGCTCTTCGTGGAGTAGCTCATGACTTCTTCAACGGGTTCGCGCATGAGATACATCAACGCGTCCATCGCATGGCAACCGCCGCTCAACAGCGCGCTGCCGCCACCGGCCGCCGTGTTGCTCCAGCAGAACTGACGGTACCACGGGCCGATGCCGTGGTAGTAGTCGGATTCACCGTATGTTACATCGCCAATCAGGCCTTTTTCGACGATGGAATTCAGCAGCTTCACCTGCATGCTGTAACGGCATTCGAAACCGACGCAGACTTTCTTGCCGCTCTTCTTGATAGCGGCCTGCATGCGCTTCGTGTCTTCGTACGACAGCGCCATCGGCTTTTCGATATAGACATGCTTGCCCGCCATGACGGAATCGATCGTCTGCTGTGCATGGAGCGGATTCGCCGTGCAGATGGACACGATGTCGATGTCCGGATCCGCCAGCATGTCTTCAAGCTTCGCATATACCTTCAGCGGAACGCCATAGCGCTTTTCCACGTCCGCCGGAGAGGGATTCCGCGAGCTGCAGACGGCGGTGACTTTTGCGCCAGTTGTCTGGTTGAACGCGATCAAATGAGCCTCGGCCACCCAGCCAAGACCGACGATGCCAACATGCAATTCTTTCATGAAAATGTCTCCTGTATGATGATTGTTCAATGTGGAAAAATCGGCAATATTATACAAATAAACCGTATTTTTCTTTTGTCAAATCAATAAAATCATCCCTTCAAAGTGTAAATCCATCTTTTATTTCGTGAAAATAATTGTTAAATGTCCTGTTTTGTGCTAAATTATATTAACTTTTACTATATCCGTATGTTTTGTCTTTCAGGAATTATGTCCTGCCGCATCAATTGAATACAGCATTATGAGTTGGATGCAAATTGAAAAATTGGCGAAAGCCTATCGAAAAGCGCCTGAAAAGGCGGCTGCGGAGGCCTTGGACAAATGTCTGGAAGATTTCCAAGGGCCCATCGCGACGTTTGCGCGTCTGTTCATCAAACCGCTGGTCGGCATGCAGGACATGACGGCGCGTTTTATTTTGTCAAAAGACGGTGCCTATCCCGAATGGGCATGCCAGTTTGACGAAACGCAGAACACGTTCTATCTCAGCCCCTTAGGCATCCTCTCCTTCCAAGAGGAATGCGCCAACGCCCAAAAAATCCTGCAAACGCAGGAAGGCCGCGAAAACTTCAAGACGTACAGGCTTCTCGCCTACATGAAGGAAATGCAGAAGCTTCCGCTCAAATATCTCGCTTTCCTCTGCCTGTTCCGCGAAGTCGCACGTGTCATGGAAGTGACGCGAACGGACAAACGCCGCACCGTCCATAATCCGCCAACGGAAGCCGAAGAGGCTTATATGAGCTATCTATGGGCGTTCAAGGAACTTGAAAACGCCATGCAGAAAATCCAGTCCATCGACTTGCGGGCGGACTACAAGATCTCCTGGTATGAGTCCGAATGGATCACCGTCAATTCATGAACACCACCCATTGATTAATCAACCATGCTGTTGTTCCTTCTGGTTTCCATCATACTCGCAGTCTTCTGCCTCTGTCTCGCAGGCATGTTCTTCCAACTGTCTCGCGGGAATTGGACGGACGTCGCGCCATCATGGCCACGCAAGCCAATCGCGCCCGGTGTCGTCGTCGGTGCGGCCTGTCTCGTCTGGTCTGCCTACTACGGCTGCCTGATGTTGGAAGGCAATTTGGCGAAATTCCATTCCATCGTCTGGGCTCTCGTGCCGATCACGATCGCCCTGTCGATTTTCTATTTGGATTATCTGAACTCTCGAGCCTTCGGCGGATTCTTCACGCTGAGCGCCAACTTTCTAATTATCAAGGCGTTTGTCCATGACGTTCCCGGCCGGCCGTTTTTCAGTTGCATCTGCTTGGCGTTGGGAATTTTCGGCATGGTCGCCCTCAGCTTGCCATGGCGAATCAGAGACCTAATCGAACTAGGTGGAAAGAACAAGACGTTGGCTCAAGCCCTTTCCGCCGTTTTCGCGCTCTGCGGCATTGTTCTGATTATCATGCCGTTGTTTGCAAGGCAATACGATCTAGAATTCCATTCGCCTATAAATCTAGATAAACTTTTTGGCTTCTAACCTTCTAGAATTCTAGTAACCTAGAATTCTAGAAGATATGCTAAATTGCGTTACTTCAATAACTTCTTACGAATCTTCAGACGCCATTTCGCGTCTTTCGGGAAGTCGTTGAAATCTTTGATTGGAGCGAAAATCTCATCGTTGCGGCTGACATTGAGCGTCTGCATCAACCGATAGTCCTGCAACGATTCACTGAAGACTTCCCAACGGATTGAATCGACGGGCTTTCCATCTTTTCCAGGATAGACTTGGCATGTGTCGCCATACGCCCAGCCTGGCCATCTGAGGCCATCTTGTTCCGCATAGACATCGATGAGATTGCGCGTCGATGATTCGAACCAATAGTTGAAGCCCCAATGCAGGAAGCCTTTGAATGGCCAGCGATAGAACAGAATGCCATGCATCCAGATCTTCGGAAGTGGCGTGTCCAAAAGACGTTGCACATAAGTACCACGCGGCCCGCAGCAGTAGTAACACCATGAGGTGATTCCCTCTTTAAAGAACTGCACAGCCGTACGGATGCTCGGCACAGGCATGTCCGTGATCTTTTCACGGCCATAGGCGATTTCGGACAGTGCGTCCATCGTTTTCATCCATGGCGCGATTTCCTTCAACATCTTGCGTGCTTTTTGGTAATTGGCACGATGTTCGTCGCCGTGCGGTTCGTCGGAAACATGGAAGAACGACTTCGTCAGCAGTTTTTCCGCCTTCAATAGATCGTACAATTCATTGAAGAACTGCGTCAGGAATTCACGATATTCAGGCGATGTCGCTTCCGTTTCCGGCGGGAAGAGCAGTTTTTCATCTTCCTGCTGGCCTTCATAGATGCGGATCGCGTTCTTTACGCCCCACTGCGTGAACGGATGGACCCATTCGAAATTCGTGATGCCGCACTTCTTGGCCATTTCCAGCCAGCGGCGGACATTCGTCCAATCGAACACGTATTTCTTTCCTTTCCGCTTCACGCCGAGTAACTGCGTCGGCAGTTTGACACCATCCAGAGGTGGCGTAAACGCAGGTACATACAGCGTGTCCAGACCATGCGCCACATAGTCTTTCACGAATGCTTCGCAAATCGGCCAGAATTCCTCCGAAAACGCCTTTACCTTATATTGAGCGACCAGTGAATCCGCATAGAACCAATGTGTGATATGGAAGTCCTTGCGGGGAGCTAATTTAATATCATGGAGAATCGCCTTGAACGTCACTTTGTGCGTCTTGTCGCGTTCCGTTTCGATTTTGACAACGACAGGATACGTTCCCGCAACGGCCTTTACAGACGGCGTTACTGTAATCCAGAAACCATGCGTTTCATTCTGCGGGAGGATGAGACGCGTCTCGTCGAACAGCGGATCCGGAACAAAGCCCGGTAGGCCATCGCCCCAATCCACTTCTTGCGCAAGTTTCTTGGCGGGAATGTTTTCCGCTCCCGTATTTGCATGGCGAACAGGAACATAACCGATGCGACGGACACGAACGTCCCATCCTTCCGGCCCTGCCGCGACAACATTCACCTTCTGTGGCGCACCGTCCTGCCGAAGCAACACTTGGAAACTCATGCGTTCATTCAACGCATAGTCCATTGACAGCGTCTTTTTCGCTTCCGCTGCGCTTTTCGGAAAATACCGTTTGCACGTGTCCGACAACCAAACTTTCAATGCCATTTCGAATCTCCTTTTACAATGTTTATGACACTATCATTATGAAATTAAAAAAACATTAATAAGCGGCCGCACAGGAGTGCAGCCCTCCCAACCGCCGTCCGCACAGGAGTGCAGCCCTCCCAACCACTAATCACTGCCCTTTGACAATCACGGAAACGCCGTCAGGAATCGCGGCGACGGTTGCATTCTTTCCTTTCAGCTTGAACGCCAACGACATAGCTTCTTCCGGTGTCGCTACGGCATGCATGCCCATTTTGTTAATCAGATCGCGTGAGCATTCATCGCAAAGGACGATGACATCATGATGCGCCATGACGCGAGCCAGTATCTGGGCCTGCCATTGATCTGGCTTCGTCTCCGCCTGCGGAACAGCGCTGAGTTGTTCATACAACGCTTTCGCCGATGGCATTTCCGCCATGAACTTATAAAAGCCTTCGCCGCCATGGCCGTTCGAACAGCTTGATGACATGACAATGACACCGCCTTCTTTCGCCGCGGCTTCGCCCGCCGTCATGCCCTTTACGGATTGGTAGATGTTCTGATCCAATGGATAACCGCCGTTGCTCGTGATGACGATGTCCGCCATCGGCACGTCGATTCGGCACAATCCGTTTAGATAATCACAACCCGCCGCATGGGCGGCCAGGCAGTCTCCCGCGAATGCTTTCATTACCTTCTTATCACCGTTGATGACGACATTTACGATGAATTTTAGGCCGATTTTCTGCGCCGCCCACACCATGTCACGATGAATTGGATTGCCCTCCAATATGCCTGTACGGGCCTTCGGAGAATGGATGAATTCGCCGCAATGATTGGCCAGAACAGTCGTCATTCCCGCGATACCAGGCAGAATACTTTTCCGCCCGCCAGAAAATCCCGCAAAGAAATGCGGTTCGATAAATCCTTCCGACACAAGGAGATCCGCTTCCGCCGCCACACGATCAACCCACAATTCACCGCCAGACGGAAGAATCCCTAAATACGACTGCAACGCATCGTCATGCGCTTCATGGACAATAATGGTTTCGTTTTTGACGATTTCATCACCGAATTTTTCTTTCAATTCCTCAAGCGTCGTGCCACGATGCATGCCCGTCGCGATCAATATGGTGATATCCGCCGACGGATTGCCTGCGCGGATTTCAGCAAGCATCTGCGGCATAATGACTTTGCTTGGAACGGGCCGCGTATGGTCGCTGGCGATGATGACGATGTTCTGTTTGCCCGCCGCCAGTTCCCGAAGACACGGTGAACCAATCGGATTCTCCAGCGCCGCAACGACTTCCGCCTCTGCATCCGCTGGTGGCGCGACGCGATTCACAGACGATTCATAGACGCCGAGCAGATTGCTGTCCGGCACATCGAACACCGCTACACCACGGCCATTTGGGACATTGATTTTCATATTGATTCTCTGTTAGTCAAAAAACTCCTCGCCAATCAGCGCCGTGAAGAACGAGCCAGTGAACAACAGCGGTTTATCAGTCGGCAACTGTTCTTTTTTCGTCAGCTGCGGGATGATTCCGCGTACATCCAGTCCGGCATCCTTCATTTCAGCCGCAAGTTTCTCCAAATCAGAGCCTTTGCCTGTATGCGGATTCGTCAGAATGAACTCACCGTTGAGATTCTTCAACGCCGCCACCATGCCGTGGGCGTCCTTTCCTTTCACAATGCCGAGAACCACTGTGAAATGGACGTTCGGATAAAGCTTGTTTATCGCCTCCACAAGACGCGTCATGGAATCGCCGTTGTGAGCGGCATCCAAAACCACAAGTGGTTCATGGCGAATCTCTTCGCAACGTGCGCGCAGTTGCGGAATCCGCAGATTCGCGGCGTTGGGCGTCAAGCCCAACTGATAAATCGCCGACAGCGCTGTCGCGAAATTTTCCCGCAGATACGGTGCCCAACGCGGCTTCGCAAACGGTGTAACCATATCGTCGTTGACCGGCCAACGAACGGGGCTTCCGACTTCCTGCGCGCGTTTCAGAATTGTCTCCTCCGCGGCGGGAAAGCTTTGACGGGACAGAACGAGCGGCACACCAGGCTTCAGAATGCCCGCCTTCTCGCCGGCAATTTCTTCTATCGTGTTGCCTAGCAGCGCCATGTGATCAAAACTGATCGGCACGATGACTGTCAGCGCAGGTTGGACATAATTCGTCGCATCCAACCGTCCACCGATGCCCGTTTCGAACACAACGTATTCCACGCCCGCATCTGCGAAAATCCGCAGCGCCATGACGGTGAACAATTCAAACAGCGATGGTGACAGCCCTGCCTCGTCAACGGCTTTCACAAGCTTTTCCGCCGCCGCGATTAAGACATCATAACTGACCAGTTCGTTGTCGATCTGGAAACGCTCCCTAACCGTTGACAAATGCGGACTTGTAAATAAGCCGACGCGTTTTCCGCAGCTCGAGAGCAAGGCGGACATAAAATGGCAGGTCGTCCCCTTCCCCTTCGTTCCAGCCACATGGATGATTTTGAACTGCTTTTCCGGATTTCCGACGAGTTCCGCCAGCGGATACATCCTGTCAAGAGAGTAGTTTTCCGGATTATGCTGTTTTCCGGCGTCCTTCTCCAAATCGTAGTATTTTTTGAAAATATCGAAAAAGCGCTGTTCCTGCGCCGCGTCAAAATCACGCATCGTCAATCGTCTCCAAATGGACAGGGAGGGTCCCGCTCCTGCGGGATCGTTCTTTAGTATCATGCAAAAAAGGGGGCGTTTTAACACGCCCCCCGATCATTCAATCCCGTCGGTCTTATTCCGACTTTTTGGCCAATTCCGCTTCCAATGCCGCCACGCGGGCTTCCAAATCCTGAATCTTCTTCCAGTAAGGAAGCAACGATTCGCCGCGCGTCTTCATGATCTCTTCGACCTTCGCCGTCAGATTTTCATTCGCCCTCTTGCCTTCATCGACCAACGTTTTCAGCAACTGGTTGCCTTCGCTTTCGGTGACCTGTTTGTCTTCTACGGCTTTCTTCACGAACTCCTCCGCACGCTTCGCTGTCAGACTCGCGCCGCCAAGACCCATCAAAAATGCCTTTTCAAGTAATTCCAGCATGGTTTTGCCCTCTTTTTGTTGATTGTTTGCACGCATGCGAAAAAAAGCAATACCTTATTCTAATTTGACAATCTGCAAAAACAAGCCAAACACTGTATTTTTTTCGTGTTTTTAAATCGCGTTTTCATATTGAGAAAGTATTTTATCGTATTATCGGTTTAGTCTATCAATATCATTTAGAAGGTCTTCAATATGAAAAAAGCATTCTTCCTTTTCCTCTGTCTCGCCTCGACCATTCTCATGGCCGAAACTCGTCAAATCGCCAAACCTGCCTTCGGAGCCGCGTTCAACGTTGAACTCACGCCACTTCCGGAAATGCAGGACTGCCGCGGATTCTCTTTCCGCTTCCCATCCGCCATCACGACGGATTTTCCAATCGACAACACCGTCCCTGGCGAAATCTACATCCCGTTGAACACCAAGCCTGACCACCAGTTGCCCGCGGTCCAAATCTACCATACGATCGGTCCAGACAAATTCCAACTAGAAAAGAAAATCTGCCAGTTGCTCGCAAAAGACGGCATCGTCGCCGCCTATTTCCAAATGCCCTATTTCGGCCAGCGCGGCGGACTGCTTGGCCCACTCACCATTCTGAGAACGGAAGAAGCTTTCTTCCAAGGACTTGAACAGATGAGGGCTGATATCATCCGCCTCACGGACATCATGCTTTCCTTCCCTGAAGTCAATCCGAACAAGCTTGGCGCCGCAGGCATCTCCCTCGGAGCGCTTGCAACGGCCAACGCCGCCTATATCGACCGCCGTATCCAACGCGGCCTCATGATCATCGGCGGCGGCAGCCTGCCGGACATTCTTGCCACCAACACCAACGAGACGCGAGACCTTCTCGCTTTCTTCTCGCGTGACGACAAGCAAAAGCAGGATGAACTCTATCAAAAGCTTGCGAAGTACGATCCCATCAATCTGACGGAGCCGCTGAGCGTTCTCGCGAAGAACAAGAAGTTCGCCATGATCAACGCACAGAATGACAACGTCTTCCCGCCGAAATGCTCCCAAATGCTAGCGGACAAGATCGGATGCCCCATCAAATGGTATCCGGATGTAGACCACTATTCGTTCTCACACAAACTGCCGGACGCCGTCACGGATCTACGACTGTTTTTCCGTCAGGATCTGCCAAAACCTGCGAAATAAGCGTTTTTCCAAACATTTTTTTGATATCAACATGCTCAAAAAGTTGCAATGAAGTCATCATGATTCATATTACTTTATAGGAGAGTTGAGACATCATTTGATCCAGCCCAAGACGGGTCGGCCATCCACAAACATGAAATTCACCGACGTTTTCAAAAACAAAAGCACCGCGTTCTCCTTCTTTCTGAGCATCATCGTCTGGGGCATCGGCACAGGCTGTTTCGCCGCGACGATGAACAATTTCCTCTCGGACATGCATGACATGACGAGCCAAGATCGCGGTTCGCTTGAATTCTTCCGTGAAATGCCCGGCCTCGCACTCGTCTTCCTCTTCGCGCTTCTCAACCGCATGTCCGACTGGAAAATCCTCCGCCTGGGCACGATGATTTCCATGCTCGGCGCGGCGCTTCTCTTCGTCCCTTCCAATAAAGTCATTGTGACTTTTTTCATCATGATCTGGAGTCTTGGCGAACATCTCATCATGCCAGTCCGCCAAGCCATCGCCATTCAGATCGCCAAGCCAGAAAACGCAGGCCAGTCGCTTGGTTTTCTGACATCCGCCATGAATTTCGGCAACGTCACAGGCTCTGCCATCGTCGCCGTCATCTTCTATGTCGGCGTCAAATACAGCGGCCTGCAACAACGCTATTTATATGATATTGTATGGGGCTTGATCGCCGTGCTCATGATCGTCAGCACCATCAGCACATTCAATAAAAACGCTCCGGACGAAACGGCCAAACGCCCGAAACTCTACTTCCATCGCAAATTCAACAAATTCTACGCGTTGGAACTCTTCTACGGCGCCCGCAAACAGATTTTCTTCACCTTCGCTCCCTACGTGCTCATCCGTGAATACGGATTTTCCACGGCCCGCATGGCCGTCCTGCTCGCCGTTTGCGCCATCATCAACATCTTCGCCGCACCCGCTATCGGCAAGCTTACCGATAGATTAGGCTACCGCAATATCATGATTTGGGATACCATCATCCTCTGCTTCGTCTGCCTTCTCTACGGATTCGCAGGCGACATTTTCCCGCGAAGCATCGCCTACTGGGTCGTCTATATCAATTATATCTTTGACGCCATCATCAGCACGACGGCTCTCGCCACAAACATCTACATCCGTGGCATCGCCGAAACCCACGATGAACTATCCTCCACGATGTCCACAGGTATCTCCATCAATCATTTCATCTCCATTCTTGCAGGCCCTGTCGGCGGCTGGATTTGGGCGAAATACGGCATTGGCCTTCTGTTCACATTCTCCGCCATCATGGCCATTTGCAATTCCATCTTCGCATACACGCTTCCAAAACCTAATCAGCAAAATCACGCTTCCGCGTGATAAACAGAACATATTAGCCATAGAGAGAAAGCCATGTCACTATTCCAAGATTACAAAGACCTTGTCCTCAACAATGAATGGAACCAAGACCTTCTGAAAAAAGTCCGTGCCATCGTCGCTGAAGACGAATCCCTCATGGAACCATTTACGCTTCCGTCCGGTGTCGAAGATGTGAAAAACGCGATGGATTGGATGACGAACAAACGCCCGAAGATCCTCAAGTTCTTCAGCGACAATGTCTATGGCCGCATTCTTCCGCGTCCGCAGTCTCTCTCGTTCGAAGTCCTTTCCATCAAGGAAGACGCTTTGAACAACACGGCCATCCGCAAGGAGATCCGCATCCATTCCGAAAATAACGGTAAAAAGCACGCTTTCGACTGCCTCCTCTATATTCCCAAAAACGCCACGAAGCCCGTGCCCGCCTTCGCAGGGCTGAACTTCCGCGGCAACCAACTCACCATCGACGAATTGGATGTCCGCCGCTCCGGCCTCGTTCCCGAAAACGAAGCGAATCATGACAAACGCGCCACGCAGAAAGACCTTTGGTGCTTCCGAGAAACGGTCGCCCGTGGTTATGCATCCATAACTGCTTGCTATCACGATATTTTCCCCGACAACGCCGCCGCGTGGGATCGTAGTGCATTGACGCTTTTCGACAATGTCGATGGCTTCAAAGGCTGCCATGAAAACTACACGTCCATCGGCGTCTGGGCATGGGGCCTCTCCCGCATGCTCGACTATCTGGAATTCGATCCAATGATCGATGGTTCACAGGTCGCCGTTCATGGCCTGTCGCGCCTCGGCAAGACCGCTCTGTGGGCGGGTGCGACGGATCGTCGCTTCAAAATGGTCGTCTCCAACTGCTCCGGTTGTGGCGGCGCGGCGCTCTCCCGCCGTCTTCTCGGCGAAAATCTCTTCATCATGCATTCCGTTTTCCCGCACTGGCTTGTGAAGAATATCGAACAGTTCATCGGTCATGAAGACACCGCTCCGTTCGATCAGCATGAACTGCTCGAACTCGCCGCGCCGCGTCTTCTCGCCGTCGCCAGTGCCACGGCCGACAGTTGGGCGGATCCGCACGGCGAATTCCTTTCCGCCAAAGCCGCCAGCGAAGTCTATCGCCTCTTCGGTTCGGAAGGCCTTCCCGCTGATACGGATCCCGCTCCGGATCAATATGTTACGGGCCACATCAGCTACCACATCCGCACAGGCGTCCACTCTCAGCAGCCTCTCGATTGGGGCCACTATCTCCAAATCGCCGACAAGTATTTTGTAAAGTAATTGGTAACGAGGCCGAGACGGCCTTGCTACCCAGAGAATTGCATTTGAATCAAACATACAGGAGATGACGATGAACAAATTCTTTAATATCATCCTTTTAGGCTGTCTCGCCGCAGGCGTGGAAATGGAATTGGAAGAACTGGACGCCGCGCCATTCGAAATCAAAGCCACCGCCAACCATGAAGACGGCCTCTACAAGGCTGGTGAGCCTATCGTCTTCTCCGTGCAGTTGCTCGACAACGGAAAAGTCGCCGCCGGCCGCAAGCTTTCCTACACGCTCCGTGACCACGACGCGCTCAATGAAGAAGGCGTCATCACAACGGCCGAAACGCCTGTCTCTCTTCCTGCGAAAACCATGCAGGCTCCTGGCTGGCTGTTCGTCCATTTCACGCTATTGGATGAAAATGGAAAGACCGTCAAAGTGAAAGGAAAAGGCCCGTATGGCGTCGGCGCGTTGATCGAACCGGAGAAATTCGTCAAAGGCCGTGAGGAACCCGCCGATTTCGATGCCTTCTGGACCGCCCAGAAAGAACGCCTCAAGACAGTGCCAATGAAGGAGTTGGAACGCGTCAAATTCGATTCGAAAAACGAAAAGCACAAAGGCTTTGATATTTACGACATCAAGGTCTCCTGCGTCGGTGACATGCCTGTTTCTGGCTATCTGACCATTCCGCAAGGCACTGCGCCAAAGTCACTTCCAGTCGTCGTGGTCTATCATGGCGCAGGAGTCCGCAGTTCCGTCATCCGCTGCATGCCGGGTGCTATCTGTCTGGACGTCAACGCCCACGGCATCATCAACGGCCAGCCTTTGGATTTCTACACGAAGCTTGACAAAGGCGAACTGGCGGACTACCGCCATCGCGGCTGTATGCAGCGCGAAACCGTTTATTATCTCGGCATGTATCTCCGCATGCTCCGCGCTCTCGAATATGCGCGTTCGCTGCCTGAATGGAACGGGAAGGATTTGATTGTGAAAGGCCACAGCCAAGGCGGTGCGCAGGCCATCGCGGCGGCCAGTCTCGATCCGCTTGTCACGCTCTGCCTCTCCAACGCCCCCGGCCATGCGGATCACGCCTCCTACGTTCTCAACAAACCGCAGTCAACCGTCGGATTCCCAAGACAATACAAAATGGAAAATCCAGAAGAAGGCCATTGGAAGAAGCTCTCCGATTCCATCGTCTATTACGACACCGTCCATTTCGCGAAACGGCTGAAATGCCCCACCTACATGGCCGAAGGTTTCGCCGACGCCACCTGCATTCCGCCGCAAGTCTTCGCCGTCTATAACAACATTCCGTCAACGACGCCGAAACACATGCACACAAAGCCCACGGGCAACCACGGCACCACGCCCGATCCCGCTGGCGACGCAGCGTTAAAAGCACTTCTTGAGAAGAAATAACCACACAAAAAAACACGAAAGGGCTGTTGCAAAACCTAACAAGGCAAGCAACAGCCCTTTTTTTTGCTATATTCTTCGTCTGAAATCCGCGTCCCGCCTGAAAGGCGACATTTAACGCTGCTTAATGGAATAATGGATTTTATTGTCTCCTTTTTACGAGGCGTGCAATGAGTCCACCCAATAAAACAAGCACGAATATCTCCAAAAATTTAGTCTTCTTTCTATGACGTTTAATAGATGTCTCATCGTCATCCTCAGTCGATGTTTCATTGGAGGCTTCGTAATCTTTATCCTCATTATTGATAATCAATTTTATCTTGCGTTTTATTTTTCCAATAAAAGACACGATTTTTGATTTCGGTTGTACCGTTTCATCTTTTGTGTCAGTTGCATCAATTGATTCTTTGACACTTTTTTCTTCGTTCGCGTCAGTCACATCGTTCGATATATTCTCTGCTGTTACTTTCTCCCTGTCAGATGTATTAACTGTATCAGATGAATCTGTCGTGCCAGTCCCCACAGTCGCTTCCTCCATGTCATTCGCTTCACATCCATTCACTTCTAGAATAGCATCAACCCAATGACTCATGAAATAACGTGTTTCAGTCATTTTATCCATGGTTTTTGACTGATTGCTGGCCTCTGTCCACACAGAGACAGCGAACATGCGCTCATGCATCCACATAACAGCCAATGTGCCGACAAAAAAAACTATACTTTTATCATGGACTGTCAGACCAACCTCTGTAACTTGAAAAGAATGGTCATCTATTTCATGGGGTTTGAAAATTTGGAATCTTTTGCCCAAGTCTTTATCATTCGGATGCTTATCCAACATCTTCGATTTCATACTTCCATCATCAATAGATTTGACAGCTTCATCTTTCAATTTTTTAAATTCTTCGTAAGGAACTGACACACCTCTCATTTTCTCAAGACTTACTATTTCTATATACTCAGTACGTTTTTTAGGATTGTAATAATTCGCCAGAAAATCATCTACAATCAAGTCTTTCATTTTCTGGTATCTTTGGTGCGCCTCATCTGACATTTTCTGATTCTTGAAAGTATTCTTCCATCCATCTGGCAATGGGATGGATACTTTCTTCATGCTTCCACCTGACAATTCTACACAGTTCGAGCTGTCAAACGTGACCTCAGACAAATCTGCAACGGCGATGGAGGCAATGACAAACGTCAAAACAACCAACATGAATATTTGGAAAATGCGGTTCATTGTTTACAATTTAGGCATTTATTATATTTTCCTTATTTCACCTTCTCATACACTCTCACGTAATCTACATAATATTTCGCGGGAAACGCGTTTTCGTCAATGACAGGGCCGCCCCAGCCGCCACCAATGGCCAAATTCAGCAGCAGATAATGCGGCTGGCGGAACGGATTGGAACCGTCTTCCTGATCGGCCAGCGATATGTCGTAGGTGAAATATTTGTTGTCGTCATAGAAGATGACAATCTGCTTTTCGTCCCATTCGATGCCATAGATATGGAAGTCGTCATAAGTCGCCTGCGGCGTGGGATTTGACACGCGGGTGCCTTTGCTGCTGTGTTTCTTTTGTCCTGCCGCCAGCCAATGGATTGTGCCGTAGATGTTTAGCGGCTCTTTCGCGACATGCTCCATGATGTCGATTTCACCGCAGGCGGGCCAGCCTTTCCGTTCACCCATCATCCAAATCGCAGGCCACATGCCTTTGCCCGCGGGAAGCTTCGCGCGGACTTCAATGCGGCCGTATTGCCAGTATTTCTTGTGCTTCGTATTGATGCTGCCGGACGTATATTCCGCATATTCCGCCATGTTCCATGGTCTTTCACCATTTTTGAGGCGATTTTCCTTGAACCACAGAAAACGCGCGTCGTCTTCTCTGAAAAGATCGTTTTTGAAATGCTCCTTACGCCCTTCAATGACGAGCATGCCGTTCTCAATCCGCACGTTTTCTCTACGATCTTTCGTATAGAACTGATTCTCGTGGTTGCGCACAAAACCATGCTCGTAGCTCCACACCGCCGGATCGGGAGCCGTTCCTTTGTCAAATTCCTCCGCCCAGACCAGTTTCCAGCCCGGCCGTTCCTGCGCGCTAACCGCCACCGCCAACGACATCGCCAAAATCGCTATTGTCCGCATTTTTCGCTCCTTTTTGATTTATTGTGCCTTTTTTTCAAAACAATCCGCTTTCCCGCTTGCCTCTCATCCAACATGTATTAGGTTAAGGTATATTTGTTTGGCAATTTTACAATAGGAGCCACCATGAAACTTTTCACTTTTATCCTTTCTCTGGCTGTCGGTTCGTCCGTCTGCCTCGCGCAAGATCTCGACAACGGCCTCGCCGCCCATTGGAAATTCGACGACGGAACGGACGAAAGCGTCGCAGACGTCGGTCCAGACCATCTGGATGGAATCTTTGTCAACGCCGAATGGGTGAAATGCGCCTTCGGCACGGCCATGAAACTCTATCCAGAGGATTCCTACGCGAAGTTGCCGACGCCGCAATGCCTCAAAGGCGCTTCGGAAATGACCATTTCCATTTGGGCGCTTTGGGAATCGACCGGCCAGTATCCTAACA
>JAEEGH010017242.1_pt1 | contig 15420 bp, 17 predicted proteins | sample 9134181 | NCBI WGS metagenome assembly JAEEGH01 (sample SAMN16246544, study PRJNA631951) | gut metagenome | biome: gut microbiome; feature: rumen; material: DP-attached | host: Bos | place: Iran: Karaj | collected 2018-10 | reverse complement strand
AGAGCATCCAGATTGGGCATTGGTTGAACCTGATAGACATCCTACTATGGCACGTAATCAGCTGGTGCTTGATATGAGTAATAAAAAGGTAGAAGATTATCTGTTTAATTGCATTAGCAAGATTCTTGATGAAAACAATATTTCATACATCAAGTGGGACTTCAATAGAAGTTTAAGTAATGTTTATTCAAAGAATCTTCCTAATAAAAAGCAGGGAGAGGTTTCCCACAGATTTGTTTTAGGAACATATTCTTTACTTGAAAGATTATTATCAGCTTATCCAAATCTTATGATTGAAGGCTGCTCAGGCGGAGGTGGACGTTTTGATGCAGGTATGCTTTACTATTGTCCACAGATTTGGTGCTCAGATGATACAGATGCTATTGAAAGACTTGAGATTCAGGAGGGAACTTCTTTTGGATATCCTGTTAGTGCAGTAGGCTCTCATGTATCAGCATCTCCAAATCATCAGACTGGCAGAAGCACACCACTTTCTACCCGTGGAATTGTTGCTATGGCAGGTACCTTTGGCTATGAGCTTGATATTACAAAAATGTCAGCAGAGGAAAAGGCTGAAATCAAAGAACAGATAGCCTCTTATAACAAATACTATTGGTTGATTCAAAAGGGAGACTATTATCGACTTTACAATGAGGAGTATGCAGAAATTTACAAAGCCTGGGAGTTTGTAGCAACAGATAAGTCCGAGGCACTGGTAAATATTGTTGTTAAAAAGGTGCAGGCTAATGCAAGGATTAAGGTTATAAAGCTTCGTGGACTGGAGGAAAATGCAATGTATAACCTTGAAGGTACAAAAACAACGCTTTCTGGAGCTGCATTAATGTATGGTGGATTTGCTATCAATATCTCATACGGTGATTATCCAAGTGCCCAGTTGCATTTTGTCAGGGTATAGTTGTAGGTAAGAAGCAGATTAAATGACAATATAAAGACAATAATATCAAAATAAATATATAAAGTTCATGATTACATGCTACTATAAACAAAAAGCTTTTTGTTTATAGAGGTATGTATCATGGACTTTTTCGTTAGAAAGAATTGCAAGTTTGCTTAGAGTCAATCTGACGCTGTAATTGTCGCTTTGAATAGTTTTCTTTTATGCAGAGTCGAATGTAAAATTCTCTATCTTCTGGAGTGTCGCAACTAGACATGATGAGCAAATGATTAGACCAGCTAATTTGTGTCACCAGTGGTGACACAATTTCCTCATCTTTATATGTTTCGTAGAATTGCTTCATACGATACAGCCCCCTACGATTGAATCCCTTTATGCCTGGAAAAGCTGCTTGAATTTGTTCTGCGATAGTGTCCATATACCTGTCTCCACCAGCCTCCCTTTTCACAGAATCTAAGGCAATTTTGCAGTTTTTTCATAATCTTTGGATATACTTACCTAAGATTAACAAGAGGAGGAGAGAGTTATGGAGTTTCAATTCTTATATGCTATACCACGTACAGAGGTGCTAGATACTTTCTTTCTAACAATCAACAAGATTACAGGATCTTATGGTCAGCTATGGGTGATTATAGCTGTAATTCTTCTTTTATTTAAGAAGACTAGGAAGATTGGTGTGGCTGTTTTGGTTTCTTATGTCTTGGTGTTTGTATTGGGGCAGTTTGGTCTCAAGAACATGGTTTCAAGAATGAGACCTTGCCAGATAGATGAGACTTTTGAGCTTTTAGTTTCACGTCCATCTAGCTCATCATTCCCATCTACTCATTCAGCATGGGCATTTGGAGGAGCGACAGCAATCTTTCTTGGAAATAAAAAGGGTGGTGTAGTCGCACTGATTTGGGCGGCGTTGATAGCCTTCAGCAGAATGTATCTTTTCCTTCATTTTCCAACGGACGTATTAGCAGGTATTGTTTTTGGTGTACTTATGGGAATAGTTGCGACTAAACTGGTGGATTTGATTTCAAAGAAGATTGGTTTAGCAAAGGCAGAATAACATTACATATGTTAGTTAGATAAATGTATAAATCAATTGTTGGGAGGCGGCTATGAATAATGATGAAGTAATGGAAAAATACGGTATTTCAAGGAAACTGGGAATAGGTCTTATGCTTCAAATGTTGATGATGATTGCGGCACTTATTCTTACGATTGTTGGAATTATCAACAATACCAATTTGCATCGCGCCATAATATACATCGGTCAGGCTGTTGCATGCATTCTGATAATTGTATTTGGCGTATTTCGGTTTAAAGACAGGGATAGAAAGTTCTTAAGGATTGTTCTAAGAAGATATCTTTAGGTATGGTTATTCTGGAGATAGTTCTTTACTTAGTTTTTTTAGTTGGGTTCCCAGGTGTAATGCTTGGTCACCTTAATCGCTTCTTACCTCTTGTGGGCATACTTATTGCTGGAAGCATAGCCTTATTACAGAAAGGTAAGAATAGTCAGCTTGGAAAGGATGATTTGTAAGAGGATACTATATGCGCACAAATGTTATTGAGGATATCACGAAGGATCCATCTGGATTTGTTCTACTTTCGGATGTTATTCCGAGCATAATTCAGGAAATCAGATACTATTCTACTTATAATTTTGTGGGTGAACGCATCGATGGATATGAAGAACCATGCGCTATTTTAACAAAAGAGGCAGCAAGAGCATTAAAGACTGTAAGCAATGAACTTATAGTTCAAGGATACCGCTTAAAGATTTTTGATGCGTATCGCCCTGCTTCTGCAGTTAAGCATTTTGTACTATGGGGCATAGAAGATCAGGATATCAGAATGAAGCCTTATTTTTATCCTGAATTGGAAAAACAGGAACTGTTTTCAAAGGGCTATATAGCAAAGCAATCCAGCCATAGCCGTGGCAGTACTGTTGATGTAACTCTTCTTGATATGCAGACTGGAAAAGAAGTAGATATGGGTGGACCATTTGATTACTTTGGTGAGATTTCTCATCCAGATTATAAAGGAATATCTCCTGAACAATATGATAACCGCATGACTCTACAGCAAGTCATGGTGCGAAATGGGTTTGAGCCTATAAATTGTGAATGGTGGCATTTCACACTAAAAAATGAACCGTATCCTGAAACATACTTTGATTTTCCGGTATCTTCGAGTTATCTGAGAAAATAATGTTGGTCAATGTCCGGTTATAGAATTGGAGGGGTATTTTTATGCCGAAGGGGTCTAATCAGAAATTAAAACTAAGCTATCTCTGTAAAATTATGCAGGAGAAGACTGATGATGAGCACAGCCTTACTCTTCAACAGATAATGCATGAGCTTGAAGCCAATGATATTTCTGCAGAGCGCAAGAGTCTTTATGATGACTTCAAGTGTATGGATGAGCATTTAGGCATTGAGGTTATCAAGGAGCAGAAGGGGAGAGAGACATATTATCACGTGGGATCTCGTCCTTTTGAACTTGCAGAGGTTAAGCTTCTTATACAGGCTATTCAGTCATCAAAGTTTATTACTAAGAACAAGTCCGCTCAGCTTATTAATAAGATGAAGTCGTTTGTTAGCGAGTATCAGGCTAAGCAAATCCAAAGACAGGTCTTTGTAAATGACCGTATTAAAAATATGAATGAGTCTATATACTATACAGTGGATACTTTGCATTCAGCTATAGAACAAAACAGGCAGATCCAGTTCCAGTACTGTGTTTGGAATACAGAAAAGAAGCTTGTGCCAAAGAAGGATGGAGAACTATACAAGGTTAGTCCTTGGTTCCTTGCTATGGAAGATGAGAATTATTATCTTGTAGCTTTTGATGCAGAGGTTGACACGATTAAGCATTACAGAGTAGATAAGATGCTAAAGGTGGCTATCACAGAAGAGCCTAGAGAAGGTAAGCATCTATTTAATCACTTTGATATGGGCGAGTATGTGGTTGAAAATTTCTCAATGTTTCATGGAGAAAAGAGAAGAGTACATATTGAATTTCCTGATGATAAGGTAAGTATCTTTATTGATCGATTTGGCAAGGACGTAACTATCAGACCTGCAAGTGAAGGCAGAAGCTTTGTTGCTGTTGATGTGGCAGTATCACGACAGTTTTTTGGCTGGGTTTTTGGACTTGGCTCTGATGTAAAGATTACAAGTCCTGATGATGTGGTTGAAGAATATAAGAAGCAGATAGAAGAGCAGTTGAAGGGGTATAAGTAAGACGGGAGAAATGGCTATGCAACAATTGCACTGTAAAAAATGTGGGTGTGAGTTTTCTGGTCCTCTTGCCAGCAATGCTATGTATCTATGTCCTAAGTGCAAAGAATATGTTAATTGCTTGTGTGAATATGGATTTGGTCCGATTGTTCCATGCAGTATTTTTCTTGGTGATAGGGAAATTGCAAGAATTATTCCCATTGATGGAGAAAAGATCGATACGATATCTTCAGATAAGCTAAGTAGATCAGATTTTGCAAAAGCAGTCTATAATATAGAAAAAGAATATGGCTTTAAGGAATTTGAAATCACAGATGATAAGGATAGAATAAAGACAAAAAGCAAGTAGCTATTCAAAGTAAAAAAAAAACTTGTGATAGGATGTAGTTGTAAATGATAATAAATTCCGAGTTAATCAAGCAACGCTACAAGCCGAACCTCACGACATGGCGGTCGTTCGGTCACGGGCTGTCGCCCTATGAGTCTGCATTTATCTAGAAGACAACGGAATAAAAACCAAAACAAGAAAAACAAAATGGGCACCGCAGGACGGCAGGCAGAAACAAAAAATACAGATGCTTTAACCATCGGAATTTGAAGGTTCTTACGAATTGTATTTTTGACTGGATATCGACATTGTCGATAATGGAGAATACAAATCATATCGACAGATGAAATCTTCACAGTAATACGGTTAAACTCCCGGAGTAACAAATCATTATGGAAAATTCTTACAGAAAAGATGCAATATTAAATGCTCTGATTGAGCGTAAAGGAATACAGTATCTTACAGATATTGCTGCGGAGATGCTTGGGAATCCTATGCTTTTGTATGACATAAGCGGCAAAGTCATCTCTTACAGCCATTGCAATGGATATGATGAAATATGTGAAGCGCTTTTGCATGAAGGCAATCTGATTGCGGAATATACAAAGGTTACTGAAGAAAAAGGAATCTTTGAGGAACTGCTCAATAGTGATGAGCCGCTGATAAGCAAGCTCCCATTCAGTCCTTATCGCATTATGGGTTGTCGTGTCAGAGATAAAGATGGACCAATAGGCATAGTCACTATTGTCGAAAAGAATCCCTTCAGGGGTGAGGATGAAGAATTACTGGTTATCATCTGCAAATCCATTCTTTTTGAGATGCTTTACAGTGAGAGAACAGCAATGCAGACTGTTCCTTATTTCAGTATATTCAAAGACATAATTGAGAAGACTGCAAACGAACAGGACATAATCGAGCGCTGCAGGATATCAGGGATAACCTTTCCGAAATTCATGCAGCTTGTTGCGGTAAATAGCATAGACCTGCGCAATAGTATATCTTTATATCTTATGCGGGATACGCTGGTCCATATATTGCCGGCATCTTCATACTGTGTCATCTATGACGGGAGCCTTATTAGTGTTCTCGACAAAAAATATGTAACAACGGATATGATCAGTACCATTCAATCAGTTGTTGGCGGACGCGATACTCGCATTGGCATAAGCAGGCCGTTTGAAAACATCATGAGTCTTTCTGCTGCATTCGGTGAAATGAAGGCGATTCAGAGGGTATATCAGAAGCTGGAGGTAGACAGCCATATAATCTATTACGAAGATATACTGCTTTATCATTTTATGGAACTGGCATCGCAGGGAAATGACCTTGAACAGTTTTGCCGGCCTGAGATTCGTATGATGGAAGAATATGATCAGAAATACAATGCATCTCTGAAAGAAAGTGTGGAGATGTATCTTGAGTCTGGACGTAATGTACAGCAGGCTGCCAGAAAAATGAACATCCATAAAAACACTCTTAGGTACAGGCTTGAAAGAGCTGAAGAGCTGTTCGATATAGATCTTACTGACGAAAACACATGCTTCAACCTGCAGTTTTCTCTTCGCATGTATAGGATGATTCGCTGATTGTACAAAAGAACGAATATACCTTCGTTTATTTGGACCGATGACCGTATAGTGGCATCGGTCTTTTTGTTAAAATTTAGTCAAGAAATAATTACACTTTAGAACGTGTATCGAAGAATAAACTTAAAAAGGAGATAAGTATCCATGAAGAAGTATCCAAACCTCAGCAAGCCTTGCACTATCCGCGGAGTCACCTACAGAAACAGAATATTCAGCACTCCTACAGGACTTACATATCCTGATGAGTACAGCGGGGCACCAGATTTCCGCACAGTGCTTTTCTATGAAAAGAAAGCTCGTGGCGGAGCGGCAAGCGTAAACTACGGTGAGACACCGGTGAATAACGTAGACGCAGTAAGAAGGCCGAACGTTGATGTAATTAGACCGGATTTCTCAAGAATGATCCTTCCTGCAAAAGACTGGATCAAGTATACAGATGCAATCACAAGACACGGAGCTAATCCGTGCATTCAGCTTGCTCATGCTGGACTGTTTGCAGAACCTTTCTTCAACGGGCAGACCACAGGAAAAGTCATCGGTCCTGTAGATATGGACAAGGAGAACGGCACTCATGTTTCCGCAATGGACGAAGAGGATATGGCCCGAATTGCTAATGACTTTGCTGAAGCGGCACTTTGTGCTGTTCAGGCAGGCTTTAATCAGGTAATGGTTCAGTGCTGTCACGGATGGCTGCTTGCACAGTTCCTTTCGCCAGCATGGAACACAAGAACAGACGAATACGGCGGATCAATTGAAAACCGCGCGAAGTTCCCGCTTCAGGTACTCAAAGCGGTAAGAGAAAAGGTCGGACCGAGAGTAGTTATCCAGATCCGTATCAGCGGCGACGAGCATCAGGAGAATGGATGGTCACTTGAGGACTGTTCCGCATTCTGCAAAATGACAGACGGTATAGTAGACATCATCGAGATTTCATCCGGTGACTATCACAATTCGGAACATTACTGCTGGGTGAACCCGCTCATGGATCACTTTGTAAATATACCTATCGCAAGAGAACTTAAGAAAGCCGGGGTACAGGCTAAGCTGACTGCCGTAGGAGGACACAATGATCCTGCAAAGATGGATCAGCTGATTGGTGAAGGTGTTATCGATTTCTTCTCAATCGGTCGCGGTATCCTTGCGGACCCGGATCTTCCTAAGAAGTTCCTTACAGGAAGGGAGGAGGATGTCAAACCATGCATTCGCTGCAGTGACTGCATGGCAGGACTCTATACAGGATTCTACCAGTGCAATATCAACCCGACAGCCGGACAGGAAGCATATCTTCTCAATACACCTGCTCCAAAATCATGCAAGAAGGTCCTTGTTGTTGGTGGTGGTGTAGGTGGTATGGAAGCAGCTATAACTGCGTTCGACAGAGGACATGATGTAACTCTGGTGGATAAGGGTGAAAAACTCGGCGGAACACTTCTGTTTGCAGATCATGGCCATAAGGAAGACCTTAGAAAGCTTAAGGATTACTATGTTCGTCAGGTTGAGAAGAGAGATATAAAGGTCATGCTGAATACCGCAGCTGACACAGCGCTTCTGAATGAACTTAAGCCAACTGATATCATAGTTGCTGCAGGCTCTACCCACAGAGTTCTTAATGTTCCTGGAGTAGAAAATGCAAGATATGCAACAGCTGCATACTATGAACCTGAGACCATCGGAGAGAAAGTAGTTCTTATAGGCGGTGGAATGATCAACTGCGAAATTGCTGTCAGCCTCGCTGATGCCGGTAAGGACGTAACTGTTATTGAACTCCTTGACGGGACTGCAAGAGACGCGAATATGTTTATAAAGCCGACTCTGGACGAACTGTTCGCAGAGAGGGCAAATTCTATCCATGTCATCACAGAAGCAGCTACTAAGTCGATTTCTGAGAATTCCGTAACATATGCGGATAAGGAAGGAAATGAATTCGAAATTCCTGCAGATACTGTACTCTACGCAGTTGGCAGCATCCCGAATTCAGCTGTAGTGGAAGAAATGCAAGACTGGCCTGAGTGGGAAAGCTTCCGTGCTATCGGCGACTGCACAGGAGCAAGCATAGTCAAGAAAGCTATCCATCAGGGATACTACGCTGCAATGGATATACTTTAATACATAATGGATTGATAAATTGAAAATGGGCTGTCGCACCAATAGAAAGTGTGATAGCCTTTTTTTATGCTATATTAATCGTGAGACAAATTGTAATTTTTAGAAAGAGTATGTTTAGGAACATACTTTTTTTATATATTCATTTAGTAATTGTAAAAAAATTCACCCCATTTATAGATGTAGACATAAATTCATCTATTAAGGGAGGGGGTCTATTATGGATAGGGAATTTCTTGAAGAGCGAGAGCTCAAGAATCTAACGCCAGGGAAGAAATACAAAATCTATTATGAAGCAAATGACTGTGTTATTGCTGAGACTGAAAAATGTGACGTGGTCATTGCTTTTAGTCAGTATGAATATTATTCCCTGACCAATGATGAATTAGTCTAAATGAAATAAACATTTTAGGTCGACGCAGACAGGACTATTATCAATATTAGTTTCCATTATATCAGCCATATAATCCCACCATTTTCTATTGATTTCAATGTTTGCAGTTTCAGACCATTTTTCTTCATTTTCGATTTCTATATATGCAAAGAGTGTATCAGTCTCTTTATCTAAAAAAATACTATAATTCTTACCGCCGTGATTATGTATCATTTCAATCATTTCAGGCCACAAGGCATTATGCCGGCGTTCATATTCTTGTTCCATACCTGCGTATAATTTCATCTTAAATGCTTTAATCATAGAAAACCTCCGCGAAGTAAAAGTCTGACCTACCATCTATTAATAGAAAGAATAGTAGGTCAGTATAATGGGTTAAAAGTAATGAAGCAATTTAATAAATAGATTTCCATTCTTCAATATTTGAAGGATTGAATTCAAAAGGAGCTCCTAGAATAATCTCGGTTCCACCATCAGATGCTGTGACCACTGTATAATCGCCAAGTTCACAACTAAATGTATCACCCTCGGCACCTGATATTTCACCTGAAACTAGGGCTACGGATGTGTAGCCACCTAATCGTCCAACATCAATAGGATTCCACAAATACATGTAAGGGCATGAGTGAGCATCATCATCACCGATATATTCTGCCATTTCTGAAGGTAAACCAAGACCTGTTAATTTTACAGATGAGTTTTGATCCTGTAATACTTTAGCAGCCGCAGCAATACCAACAGTAGTAGGAGAGCATATAACTTTTAAATCTGGATATTTCTGTAAAAGAGCTTGTGTTTGATCTGTGGATTTCTGAGATTCATCGTCTCCATATGCTATTTCTACTAGCTCTAGATTCTCGTATTTTGAATCAGACTCCATATAAGATTTAATAGATTCAATCCAAGAATTCTGATTTGTAGCTTGAGATGTTGCCGACAGAATGGCAAATTGACCTTCTCCGCCAGCCAAATCATAAACAGCTTCAATTAATGCATAGCCAATTTCATCAGTACCAGCCTGATTACAATGAACTGCGCGGCTTGCTGCATTTACAGAGGAATCAACAGAACATACTTGTATTCCAGCATCCATGGCCTCTTCCAAAACTGCCTGTAGTGCATTTTCATCATTTGCTGCTACGCAAATTGAATTCACCCCCTGAGAAATAAGTGATTGGATAACAGTAATTTGTGCATCAGCAGTGGCAGTTTCAGGATATTGAACAATCGCTGTCCCTCCTACTGACTCAACAGCTTCTATAAAACCATCAGCTTCTTTTTCGTTGTACGGATTACCTGCACTTTTTGGGACGAACGCATAAACTATTCCGTCAGAATTGGAAGATTCTGATTCTGTTTCTTGAGTGATTTCAGCAGTTGATGCATCTGAAGATGAGCTATCTGTCGCTGTACTTCCACAACCAAATAAAGTAGTGGCACACATAGTTCCTAAAAATAAACTAAATAATCTTTTTTTCATTCCTTCTCCTCCTTTATATTTAGTTATAAGGTTACATAATTAATATTTAAGAGTTTACAAACTTTTGTTAATAAACCTTTGTTTTTACCGACACTCATCGCAAAATGATGAGTAGGGTATTCATTAAACCACTTAGACATATAAATATCAGGTTCATCTTTAAACTTAACGTGTGTTTGAGTATTACCTATAGTCATGATTTTATGATCTACGGATTCTGCTTCAGTGATAATAAATTTTAGTTTTCCATCATGTGTCTGGGTGCAATTAAGATTCGTTATATCGCCAGTACGAACTTTTGCTTCTACTGAAACACCTGCGCCACGTTTGCCATGATAAACTCCCAGACCTCGTAAGATAGGTTTTCCATTTGCAATATTTAAATGAAATGGACCATCGTGTCCCAATAAAATAGTTCCATTTACATAATCAGTACAAACAATTTCGCAGAAAGAACCTCCAATTCCGAGTAAATCACATATTTTCATTGCAAGGGCTGTCTTTAGATCCCCCTCGCCAGCACATGGAATGCCTTTAGCAGTTAATAGGGAGTGACCTACTATAAAACCAGATTGAACGCGCTCATAGTAATTATCATTTGCACCATGATAGTAATATGCCAATGCGTCTAAATCATAATCCAAAACCATTTTTTCTTGGGCAACTGCTACTTTAGCTGACCAATTTAATTGGTCAATAGTAGGCTTTTTTGCTCTAGGATCAGCGGAGTTATCATCGCTAATTATAAAAAATTCTTCTATTTCTTGTCGTTTAGCAATTATTTCCTCATCGGTAACAGTTACAAGATATTTATCCAAATCACACATTTCTAATAGTTCAATGTGAATTCCAGTTTGTGCTTGTAACATTGTGTAATCAGAGTACATATCAAGCATGCCACTATAATTGTTCCCCAAATAACCAAATCTTGATATTTTTAATTGTTTAACAGCGTTTGCAGCTTTAATCCAATCTTCAATTTCTTTCCATGCCCGAATAGCTTCTTTACAACTAGCAGTATCTTCATTGGTTAAGGAGCTGCTTGGCGTATAGTTGAGACCAAGTAAGCCATTAATACAATTAAAATCTATTCCACATCTTTCAAAAGCATTTGATATTTCAGGTACTGGGCAGGCTCCACAATGAGCAAGCCATTCTCCAGTAGTGGTACTTTCATAATTAATTTGCTGCGTGGGTTGTAGATTTAATACGATAGTGTGGGCTTTACAGATCTGATGTATTTTAATAATGGAAGCACTAGTGACATATGTAGCTGAGTGTGCAAATATCATATCAACATTTTCGCGTTGAAAGAGCTCTCCGCATTCGAGCCCCTTTTGTTCGCAATCTACCATGCCATAAAAAACAACATCAGCACCCATTTCTTCCATTCGTTTTTTTATAAATTCGCCATATTCTAATAGACGATCGTACAAGCCCTCAAATTGTCCCCAATATGTTTTTAATCCCATAGAATATAAGCCAATTTTTGCGCGTTTAGGCGGTTTTAGCTTTGTCATTTTTTCTCCTTGTATAGTTTATTGTTCTTTTTCAGTACTTTTTTCTCCGGAGAATATAACATTATCTTGCTAGCTTTTATATCTTTAATTATACTCGTAGATATAAGGATTACATCAAATTGTGTTGTAAGAAAATATCAATATATTGCAGGGGACAGAATGAAAAAAGTATACGAAAAGCTATCAAACAAATGGACATCAGATTCAATTAGAATAATAAATACTCCATCAATGATTGCAAAAAACACCTTTTTTTATATACAAGAAATAGGAACATTTTTATCGTTACCAGGATATTATGCAGAACGAGCAAATCTTCCATCATATTTAATGCTTTATACTATTAGTGGAGAAGGTGAGCTTATTTATAATGGAGAAAAACATTATTTAAGAGAAAAAGATTTATTATGGATTGACTGTAGGAAACACCACTCTTATAAAGAACTTTCAGGAGATTGGAAATTTATTTGGGTGCATATATATGGAAGTACAATATCAGAATATTATTCGATTTTTGAAAAAAATACAGGTGTAGTATTTGGTGTAAATCAAGAAATTGAAGACGAAATAAAGGCAAAACATAAGCAATTGATGGATTTGACTACAGAATCATCATTAACAAATGAATTAAAAATCTCGTCTATTATATGTGAAATGATAACGTTATTATGTATGAATTCGTTAAACTATGCTACTGATAGTAAAGTCAATATAACAGAATCTGTCCCAACTGTCATAAAAAGTATAGCTATATATGTTGAAGAAAACTATGCCAAAGAAATATCATTGGATCATCTTGAGGATATTTTTTTTATTAGTAAGTATTATATTTCAAGGGAATTTAAGAGATATATGGGAATAGGAATATGGGATTACCTGACTGGTTTGAGATTAAACTATGCAAAAGAGCAACTAAGAGATACATCTGATTCGATTTCAAATATAGCTACATCCTGTGGTATACCAAATGTAAGTCACTTTATAAATGTGTTTAAAACTAGAGAAGGAGTGACACCATTGGTATATAGAAAATTATGGCAATAAAAATTGAGAGGTCAGATAATGCAATACGGGCGATATGATATATAAAGTTTAATAAATCAAATTTACAGAGGTGACTAATTTTGAAAAAGGGAATAAAGATTCTATATTATATTACAGTTGTAATAAGTGCTTTAGTGGGGGTGTGGCATTTCTTTGTCCCATGGATGTTTCAGTGGTATGATTATCTTCCAATGCAATATGAAAATCTTATAGTGGGGATTGATTATACGAACTATTGCTTCTCGTTGTTGCTGTTCGGTTTAAGCGCTATGCTAATTTTGTTAGGAAAAAGAGCAATGGCAATAAATCGAGAAGTCATTTATTTTTATTTCTTTCTTACAGTGGTTTGGATATTTAGGGCGTGCCTTGCTAGTTTTATTGAGCCATGGCCATTACAACCAATTCCAGCGGCTGCGATTGGACAATTGATTGCTTCAGTTGTATTAGCGGTAATGATGATAATTGTCAGTGTGAGCTTTACTAAAGAACTTAGAAGAAAATAACAACTTTAAATATGTTGTAATACAAAAAAATATATATGGAGTTACAAGAGTTGGAGCATAAGAAACAATCTAAATGGCTCAATAGAGTTTTGGTTATTTTAATACTGATTGGCATTATATTTTCTGGGCGCCTCATTATGCAGGATAATAATAACTTTGATAAATGGTTTAATAGCAATGAACAATATATAGAAAAAGTAAATGGAACAATAGTCAGTGTAAAAGAACTCACTCATAGAAGACATTTTCACGATTATACCTGGGGATATGAGTACACATTTTGTTTAGAAGATAACACGTTAGTTTCACTGGTAAGTGATGAGAAAATAGAGACTTCTGCCATTCTTTATACAATAAAAAAAGATGGAGTTTTATATTACGGTCTTAATGAATATGGTCTGTATGCTAAAGTTGAAGATGAAGAGTATTCAGATAGTGTTATGCAGGTTTGTATTGCTATGGCCTTGTGGCTTGTACCGATTTTAATTTTGCTATATAGGCGAGGAAGAAAAAGTTCAAGTCATTTTATTTGAGTTCAATACATACTATAATTGAACTTAAATTATAGTGAATGAAATTTACAGAATGTGCTTGGATAGCTCACGATGGACAACAGCCAGATTTATAAAAGTAAGGGAGAGGGGGATTTTTTCATGAAAACACTTATTGTTTATTATTCCCATGAGGGAAATACTGACTTTGTTGTTAAGAAAATTGCAGAGAAGACAGGTGCTGATACACTAAGATTAATTCCTGTTAAAAAGTATCCAGAGAAAGGATTTGCAAAATTCTTTTGGGGTGGAAAGAGTGCAGTTATGGCAGAAACTCCAGAGTTGGAGCCATATTCAGTAGATTTAGATTCTTATGAGCAGATAGTATTTGGTTTTCCAGTTTGGGCTAGCAATATTACTCCACCACTTAGAACATTTATAAAAGAGAACCCTGGGATTAAAGAAAAGAAAATTGCAGCATTCGCATGTCAAAGTGGATCTGGTGCAGAGAAAGCTTTTGGAAAATTGAAGGAGAGCATCGGGATAGATTCGCTTGCTGCTACACTTATTCTTATTGATCCAAAGGACAAGCCTAGTGATGATAATGAGAGAAAAATAGAAGATTTTTGTAAGGAAATCTTTTAAGGTGAAAAATGTAGAAAAGCAGTAGAAGGAGAATAGTCTTATGAGCAGCTTAAAATTAATAAATGGTTCATGTGCAGACCAAAAGGTTGATGCTGTTGTTAATGCTGCCAATAGATATTTAGCTGCTGGTGGCGGTATATGTGGTGTTATCTTTAGTAAAGCTGGAATGGGAGAACTAGCAGCTGCTTGTGATAAGTGCAATCCACCATTAAATGATGGTGAGGCTGCTATTACTCCAGCTTTTAACATGACTAATTGTAAATATATAATTCATGCAGTAGGTCCAAATTTTGGAGCTACTCCAAAAGCATTTAAGGAATTATTTGAAGCTTATTACAATTCTCTAGTTGTTCTAAAGGATAATGGACTTCATAGTATTTCATTTCCTTTAATAAGTTCAGGTATATTTGGCGGTAGTTTAGCAGATGCTCCTGGAGAGTCAGCTAAACAATGTAAGAGAGCATACCAGAGCTTCACTAAGGATTATCCAGGTTATGACGTGGATGTGTTACTTTGTGCTTTTACAAGTAGTGAAATGAAATCAGCTGAGGCGCAAATATAGGAAATACTGTAAGATGAATAATGAATAGTTGTTATAGTTCTATGTTAATTTGGAAATAGTTGTGATATTTACAAAAGAATTGTAAGTCGTTATAATGTACTTAAGAAAAGGCGCTACCGATAGTGGCCTAGATTAATTAAAACGTTTTAAGCCGTCCTAAGTTTTCCAGGCTGCAGGACGGCTATTTCTTTGCGTTGCTATCTCGGCCAACTTTGTAGCCGATTCCAGCCGCTGCGATTGGACAATTGATTGTTTCAGTCGTATTATCGGTAATGATGATAATTGTCAGTGTGAGCTTTACTAAAGAACTTAGAAGAAAATAACAACTTTAAATATGTTGTAATACAAAAAAATATATATGGAGTTACAAGAGTTGGAGCATAAGAAACAATCAAAATGGCTCAATAGAGTTTTGCTTATTTTAATCCTGATTGGCATTATTTTTTCTGGGCGTCTCATTATGCGGGATAATAATAACTTTGATAAATGGTTTAATAGCAATGAACAATATATAGAGAAAGTAAATGGAACAATAGTCAGTGTAAAAGAACTCACTCATAGAAGACATTTTCACAATTATACCTGGGGATATAAGTACACATTTTGTTTAGAAGA